>Ga0208793_1001281_pt1 | contig 14903 bp, 16 predicted proteins | sample 17_taG_FD_184092 | JGI IMG/M metagenome (GOLD analysis project Ga0208793, IMG submission 184092) | Marine viral communities from the Subarctic Pacific Ocean - 17_ETSP_OMZ_AT15314 metaG (SPAdes) (version 2) | ecosystem: Environmental > Aquatic > Marine > Oceanic | place: Pacific Ocean | collected...
CCACCATATTCTCTTACTCGTAATATAGAACTTGGTATTCCGTAACAACTTAATAATCCTTTGACTGCTCTTTCTGTTCCTTTTGATTTGATAAAGAAAGGTAAGTTAGCAAGAATTCGTTTCCATATTTCTTCTGTTAATTGTTCTGATGCTGTTTCGTATTTTGTGGTTCCGTCTGGATTTTTACCTAATAGATATTCTGGTAGATTTACTAAATCATTACCACTATATAATTTTAATCCAAGAGTTTGAGCAAATGCTTTTGCTACATCTTTTGATATACCTTCTGATAATTTTTCTACTCGTTTGTTAACATCAGTAAGTCCTTTTACATAACCCCATATCTCATCAAATTGTTGTCCAACCATATCCATAAATTCTAAAAATACATTATTTTTTGTATCGGAATAAACGTGTTCTGGTAAAGAGTTTCTTAAATTATTTACATTACCTTGGTCATAACGAGAAGCACTTGCTATCATATTGTTGTACCAAGTGTTCGCTTGTGAACTACCAACTGCAGCTAATGTATATGGTGTTGATGAATTAGTTTTAGGCCAACTCGTATCGTGAAATTGTCCGTTAGATGAACTCACATAAGATGAACTTTCAAAATACATATAATGTTCAAATGGGTCAAAAGAATTAATAACTCGTTGTCTTCTTTTTTCTATATCTGAAACTCTGTCTGCTGAACTACTGATTGTTAATAATGATGAACTCGTTTCGTTATGATTTTCAATTACATCTAATTTCTTTTTAAAATTACGAAGCCTTGATTCAGCATTTGAAAAATGTATATAGTTTCCAAAACCAGTATCGTCATCAAACTCAGAAATATCTACTGATGTTTTCTGATAATCTACATTTGGTTGAATGTTTAGTAAACTACCTGATATAAGTTTTTCTTCTAAGTCAAAATTTAATGTACTATCACTACCCAATAAATCATTGTGGGTTTGGAAATTAGTTCCCTCAAAATTAATTGGGTTGTCGTTAGAATTTAGATTTGGTATTCTTAAAAATATTCCGTCGTCTGGTCTATCTACAAATGGAACTAACTTTACGGTGTCATTATAGTCTGGTAATCTTTTTTCTACAAAATAAACTCTATCTAATTTTTGTAAGTTGTCTGCTAATGGTTGTTTTAGTTTTACTTTTCTTGATGTGATGTCGGCACCTAATTTATCATTTACCAGTAGATAAAATTGATTACCATTTACCATATAAGTTTTAAATCTGTTAACATTACTTTTGTCGTAATTTACTCTCCAATAAGTAAACTTTTCTGCACTTTGGTCAGCACCTTTATGTTTGACTTTATTTACTCCGTCATTATAAGTTAAGTTTACTCTTACACGATTAGCATCCAATACCTCAGTAATTGTTGCTACATAATCTCTATCTTTAATTTCTCTTCGGACTACTCGTCTCGGAACAATTCTTTCCTTTACTATCTTACGAGTTTTTCTTTTTTTTCTGATTGGGTCTACGGCATCTTTTGTATTTCTTTTAATACCTAATTTAATTTGTTCACTATGTAGTCCACCATACAAACCATAACCTTCACCACCTTGAATTAAACCACCAAGTGGTAATCCATTTCCTGGTGATAGTGGTCCACCTTCTTCACTTAAATCTGCTTTTCCTGTTACATCAAAATCAATGTATGCATTTCTATTGGCACCAGTTCTCTGAGCAGGTAATTTTCTACCTGTTGACTCTAAGTATCTTTGTAGTTGTTTTGCTCTTTCGGACCTTGCCATACTTATCTCTCACCTCTTCTATCATACTTTTTATCAAACCTACCGTCTTGGACAGTTTGGTCATCATAAATTATTTCTTCTTCTGGTTCCGGTTCTGGGGTTGGGTCTTGAACTTCTTCTGGTTCAAAGAAATCTACCTCTACGATTTCTCTTACTATTTCATCTTCATTAGTAATGATTTCATTTTCCATTTGATATAAACTTGGAATAACTATTTGTCCACCTACCATATTTTGAGTAAACCCTCTATCTAAATCATTAATATCAAACTCTAAAATTGTTGGGTCGGTTTGGTCAAATTTAATTGGACCAGCACCATTTAGTCTTAATGGTTTATACTCAAGCATTTCTGACATAGATTGGAAGTCTTCTTTGTATTCTTGGTTTTTGATTAGTTCATCAACCTCAACGATTGCTTCTGTTCTATCTGGTGATATATCATCAATCACATAAGTTAAATCTCTTTTGAACAATTCCAGTTCTACTGCTGTATCTTGGTCGTCTGAATTGTTCGTGGCAAAATATCTTTCTTCACCATTAATAGTTCTTGTTTTAACTTTACCCTCGTAAACATTTCCTTGTCCGTCAACAAAAACTTTTTGTTCTACACCAGCAAGTCTTCTAAGAAATTTATAACTTACATTAAAATTACCTTCTACATACCCAGCGTCTCTCAAATGTTTTCCTACATTTAAGTCAATAAAGTTTTCACCAGAATCTAAACCAACTTCTTCTGCTTCTAAAATTATTGTTTCTAATAAAATGTCGTTTTCACTATACACAAATAATGCAACAAAGTCATCGTCATCATCACGACCGAAACTACTATACACCTTTTCTGGTGCAAAGTATAATTGTCTTTCTTTATCGGTAAACCCGTATTCTCTTGCCATTACTTGAACTCTTCCTCACCCTCTAAACCACTAACATTATACATATCAAATTCGGCTCTCGGTGCATTTTCGTTTGCTATTGCCCACGATTCTCTTAACTTTCTATTAGGTAAAACATATTGTTCATATAGTGCTTTATAATCTGAATTTTTTAAATAGTTGGATAATCTCATTAATCCCAATATAGAACCTACCATATCTCCTAATTGATTTTTAGGTTTTGCTTTTGGTATTGGTAGTCCTGGTATAGCAAGTTGTGATAATCTTGAAAAATTAAATTTTAATGTTGCTCTTGGTTTTAATTCTCTTTTAAAAATAAATGCTATTTTAGAATGTAGTAAATCTGTATTTATACTTTTCGTATCATAGTTTACCAACAATACTCTATTGACGAAACGAGCAAACATTCTTTTTAGTGGTAAGTCAATCTTTTCTTTCCTTACCTCTATTTTTATTTCCTCTCTTATTTCTTCCTTTTCTAAATCTTCATCATCAATATCAAGTTCTACTGGTGGTCTGAAATGTGAAAACTCTTTATCTATTTTACTGAGATTTCTATTGTTAAAAAATTCTTGTCGGTTTTCTATTCTGACTTGTTGAAAGTCTTCTTCTATTGACTTTCCTTTTTGAGTAGGGGATTCAACTAACATTAGTTGTCCGTCTTGATTTCTTAATTCAGTATTGGCATCAATAGAACCTGAAACTTGTTGCTTTCCTTTTAGGTCAGCAATAATTTCCTGTTGTTCTATTATGTCAGCGTCTAATATTTTTTGATAATAGTCTGACTTGTTTCTTGCGTCACTTGGTAAATAAGGCATTTTATCTCACTACTCTAAATTCGTAATTGTCGTCATAGTAATTTATTTCTTCATCACTACCACTACCACTAACTACCTTAACACAAAAACGATAGTTTCGTTCTGCTTGTAGTCCGTTCATCCATAATCTAAAATAATTACCTGTGGAATCACAACTAATTTTAGAACCTGTTCCATATGGAATAACTACTTCTTCGGTATCGGCATCTTTAACTTGATAAAAAGCAGACGCACTTGGTAAATATTTTACCGTAAGTTCTGCTGCTGATGATGAGAAAGCAGTAGTAGGATATAACTCCCTACCAACTACTTGAAATTTTACTTTTGAACCCTCTTTATATTCTGTTCTTAAATTTTTAAAATAAACTTTTAATCTACTTAAATCGTCTCCACTCAAAGCAGATAAACTACCTGTTGAAAAACTTGAGTCGTCCCACACCGCTTCCAGTTTAGGTGGGTAGATTGTATGTGTTTCTCTACCAAAGTATTTTAAATTTCCTAATCTATCTGAACTACTTTCGTCTTTCGTTGTATCACTACCGGAAGTATATCCAAAGGTGTAATCTGTTGGTGAGATTGATTCTCTTTTTAAAATAAATCCTCTATTAGGATATGCAGATGATGAGTAGATGTGGTTCTTTACCATATCCGACACATCAATTCTTAAATCTTTTTTGTCAAATGTTAATTGATAAGATGAACTAACTTCATATTGTCCGTCAATACTTGATGTAAACCAACTACCCCCGTCAGTCAATACTGAACCTGTAACCCAAGGTGTTGTGTTTTCTTCATCACGATATCTCCAACTTGCTCCGTCATCCGTTACTGGGTCGTGGTCAAGTTTTCCTGTTCCTTGTTTCCAAGCACTACCACTAACCATATAAGCATAAACATATTGTTCTGCTTCAACTTCTTCTGAAGTTGCGTCGTATAGATTTAAATAAAAGTTTGCGGTGGAAGGAATTATTCCGTCTACGATAGATTGAGATATATCAGTATAGTCAAAATCAATTAATATTCTGGATACATTACCGACGGTTCCATTAGAGTTAACATCTTTTACGATTTCTAATATTTCATCTAATCCTGTATTAACTGATGATGTTGTTCCACCTGAATAAAGTGTTGTATCTCTTTTACCAAACTCAAAATAATGCATTATCTATCTCCTACTACTCTACCCTCAATATCAATATCTGGGTATTTTAATTCAAATATACTTGGGTCCAATGAAGGATAAACAATTCCATCTCTCGTAGCTGCATCCATATCATATATGTTTCCACTATATCCTTCAGACACTTTGTGTTTGTTTTCAATCACTACAATATTCTTATTAGGATTATTGTCTTGTGGTGGAACTACTGAGATTACCCCCTCAACCAACGAGATAACATAAGCAATATCATTCAACACAATCGGTTGATTGATTTGCCATTTTTTAATTTCAAAATGTTTCTTGACTGCTTGTATCGCTCTAAACAATACTTCGTTTTTATTAAATCCTCTACGAACCAATATACCAAATCTTACTCCAACATTTGTAACATAAGCATCTTTAATGTTGATAGCGTCTGTTAATATTCTGTATTGTGAAAGATATGTTTTAACATTTTGTTTTACTGCTTCGTTCAATTGAGTTAACTTTCTATCTGAAGTGTATCCCAACATATATAAATTTAATGCTAAAGGATTTGGTATAGTATCAATATTACCAATTCGTTTTACCACTCCGTCAATAACTTCTAATTGTCCGTTCTGTTCTAATTGTTCATCTTGAACAATAAATGCTTTTGCTACATTACCATACTTTTGTGGTAAAGAGTAAACACGAGTTACATAGTCTTCTTTTGTTACTGCACGATTTTGTGCATTAAAGTAAGCACTTGCATTTAGTTTTATATCTTCTAATGTTTCTTGACTTGCTCCACCTGTTGCTCTTTCCAAATTAGTAACTTGAATACTTTCTTGAACACCTCTCAATACTGATGAATCAATACCAGATGTGGAATTAGTAAAACTTAAACTATTCAACATAGTTATAGAATTTACTGGAACATTATGTTCTACTGCTCCACCATAACGATAAGTTACGGTTAGTGTTGTATTTGCAGGTGACAATCCAAATGTTTGTGTTTTTAAGAAATTACTTGGGTCAAAACTTTCGTCTAACCTTGAAACACCACCACCTAATGCTGAACCAACATTATCTGGATTTGGTATTATTTCTTCATCTGCATTATCACTAATACCTGAACCAAATCTTATTTCAGTTTTGTTTTTATCATTTACTCTTGTGTTAAATCTTCTTGATGTTTTAATAAGTTTTAACAAGTAAGGTGATTCATTTTGATATTGTGATAAACTTGGGTCATTTAAAGTTGTATTTTCTTGTGTTTCAAAAACTGTATCCTGTGCTAAGAAAGGAACCTCATACCAACTACCTCCGTCTGAATCAGTAACGGAAACCACTTCTGTAATTTTTTCTTTATCTAAAGTTATCTTGTCAAACTTTGTTGCTGTTCCAAATGTAAATTGTTCAGTAGTGGTGATACCTGATTTAGCAAGACCTGTTTTGAACAATCTAAAACTTGTAGGAACATCTCCGGATGCCGGTGTTAATGGTATTGATTCTAAATCATCTAATGAACTTGATACTTTAAAGTTAACATCATCTAATAATGAAAACTCAATACCAGTTGTTGACTTTAAAATTGTTCCTGAGTTAATTATAGAAGCGTATCTCATATCTGGTGATGATGTAAAGCTTGCACCAGCTCCACTACCACTCGCTGGAACATCCATAGCAAATGTTAATTTTACTGATGAAGGTGCTGCAAGTTTTGGTCGGTATCCATAAGATTGTGCAATCTCATAAATATTTTTTCTTTCTTCTGCTTGATTTAAAAGTGTTTCTCTAAATTGGTTATCAACATAGTAGTTCAATACATCTCCGACATAAGATGCCATTTCAACAAACATCATACCTGGTGATGCTTCATTAAAATCATTGTATTGGTTTGGGAAATATGATTTCGCAAACTCTATTAAGTTTTGTCTTATATCACGGAAGTCTCTACCAAGATAACTTACTTCTTTCTTTACTACTTTTTTGTTTGTTCCGTAATCTATATCTCTTGGATTTGGTGTTGGCATTAGTTGTCTCCAATATTAAAATTAAATGTTAAGGTTTCAAATACATCTGGGTTAAGTGTAATGGAAAACTCTAATGATATATTTATTATATTGTCATCTGGTTTTGCATCCGTTACAATCTCATTAATGATAACATAAGGTAGTTGTCTTGAAATAGCTTCTCTTATTGTACTATCTATTGCTTCTACCGATATTACTCCAATGTTTTCAAAAATTTGTTGTTTAAGATTAGAACCAAAGTCCGGTTGCATAACTCTTTCACCTGGACTTGTCAATAGTAGATTTCTTATATTAGATTTTGCTTGTTCTAATACCGTAGAAGTTGAGTGGAAAAATCCATCTACACTTCTTCCTAATGGAAATCTAATTCCTACTTTAGTATCTTCATTATTATTTATTTCTCTTACACTTGCCATTATGGTCTGTAATTACCTTCGCCTGATTTTTTCTTATTAATTGCTTTCATCAATCCAGAATAATCACGAGTTAATGCGTTTTGAACATCTTCTGGAACTGCGTCTACTGAAACCCCAGCTTTCTTAATAGTTTGAACTGCTCCCATTTCTCGTGCCTTTTCTTTATTCTGTCCACGACCTAAATTTCCATATCCTAAAACTTCTGCCATATTATCACTACCTAATACTCCTCCACCCAATGTTGGATAGTCATCTGTTTGTGATGAACCCAATGGTTTTGTATTGTTCAATACTTCATTTAAAACTGGGTTTTTTGAATATTGTTTATTAGGTTTATTGACAACCTTTTTAGGTTTAGGTTTAGAAATCGTTTCTGCTAATTTGATTTCTTTTTCTTCATTAATAAATATCTCACTCAGTTGTTTTTTGACTTCTTTACGAACAACTAATTCAATTATATTTCTTAACTTATTTTTATTCATTATTACTCCTAACTTGTTACTGATTTAATTTTTTCTGCTTCATCTTGTACTTCTACCATAGCTTCCAATAAGTCCATACCACCTGAAAATGCCTGAACTTCAATATCAATTTCAGATATTCTTTGGTCAAATCCATCTGCTGAACCTCTTGCTACATAGCTATTTAATTTTTCGGAAGACTCATCTCTTCGTTTAACCAATGATTGATATCCTGGGTCATCCGGAAATGATTGTTGAACTTCTTCTTCCAGTTTAGTATAAGTATCTAATCTTTGCTTTAATCCTCTACCACCTGTAAACTTACTTATAGTTTGTCCTGTTTTTTCTAAGTTTTCTATTTTGTTTCTAAGGTCTTGTGCCTCTTTCAATCCTAAATCTTCTACTACTCCATCTACTAAATCTTCTTTTAAACTATTAACGACATTTGCTACATCTAATAATTCACCTGACTTTATTGCTTCTAATGCTTTTACCTTTTCATCAATTTGGTCTTTAACATTATCTATGTTTCCTTTTAATTGTTTTAGTGAAGCAAATCCACCTATGATAGAACCAAATCCAGGAATAGGTTTAAACGCTTCTTTTAATTCTTTCATCGTGTAGGTTTTCCATTTAGACTTATCTAACCATTTTAATTTTAACACCAAGTCATTAAATTCTAATAACCTTTTTGCGTTTTTAATTTTGTCTTTAACATTTTTAAACCATACTGGATTAACTTTAAATTTTGGTAATCCTGGAATACCTGCTGGAACTAATGAACCAACTTGAACTTTTATAAAATCTAAATTCCACTCAACTTGTTTTGCGAGAATCGCTCCCATTTCTTGCATATTGTCTGGTGCTAATATTACATCTCCCTTTGTTAGGTCTTTATTTATTTGTAATTTTTTTCCGTCTTTAAAATCTTCAACAACTTCTTTTGCTTTAATTGAAACACTACCCATAGCATTGGAAATCTGAACACCACCATTACCACCTTTAATGTGAACACGATTGTTTGCAAATATTGCAACATCATCTTTACTCGCATTAAAAACAATTCTTTCAGCATCAATATAAACTTGTCCATCAGAATAATCTTGTGTAATAAACTCAGTTCCGTTTGGGTCTATATCTTTCATACTCTTACCAAACTTAACAACTTGTTCTGGATACTGAACACTTTGACTTGTAGTCATTAGTATTTTTGAACTACTTGTACTTGCATTATTTACCCTGAGTTCAATGTTTGGTGAATTGAGAAAAGTTTCATTAACTTTTTCTAATGCACCCTCTCCAAGTTCATCTGTTAAGTCTGCTATTTGATTACTACTAAGTCTTATATAGTTTCCAAATCTACCTTGGATAACTGTATCACCTTCTTTAAGAATTAATTTTGATTTATTAGTATCCCTAAAATATGTTCCCTGAACGTCAGAACTATCAATAGGAGCTTCTCCAACTGAACTAATGTTCTTATGTGAATAATTTAATCTTGATAATTCATCAAGTTTATTTGGAAATGTTTTTACCATAGACATCGGTAAGTAAAATCTCTCACCAAAAAATTCTATACCCATAACAACCTCACCTACTATTGGAAGTTGCATAATGTTTGAACCAAGTGGTCTAAATGTTTTAGAAGCTATTTCTGATAATGAAACATTTCTATCACTATAAACATATCTACCAACAATTTTACCATACTGAATGTTTTGTTTTGTAGCAACCTCAGTATCAGTAATAACATCAACAACCTCAATTGGTTCTATTTGATGCCATTGTCTTTCTTGTAGTATTTGTTTTACTTTAACTCGTAGGTCGTCCGTAGATACTACTCGGTTATCTAATGTAGTAGACTCGGTATTTTTACCGACCTCTTTATAAAATGCCATTTAACTTTCCTTACTGATGGAACTTTCTATTTCGTCTTTTTTGATTTGTAACTCCTGAACATCTGTTTCTATTGCACTCATCAGTTGCTCTTTTTCTGCTTCTGACAAACCGAACTCACTATCATCGGCTGATGCTCTTTTTTCTGCTGCTGTAATTCTTTGAACGATTGTTGCTAACTTGACAAGTTGTTCATCGTTCTTAACATTGATTTCTAAATACTCTTTTAGCATAGGGATAATCTGAACGGCCGTATCTCCGTCCTTAATAAATCCCACTACCTCTTTCATTAGAACTTCTAATTGTTTTTTATTGGTGTGGGAATTATCGTATATGTCCTTAAAGACATCTGATAAGGTTTTACCTTTGAATATTTCGTAATCTGTTGCCATAATTTTACTTGTAATTTATCTAATAATAAATAGTAAGATGTTAAAAAATAGGGATATATATTTATATACTGATTAATTTTTTTAGATTTGACTTATAGTTATTATACGAGTCGGGAAATACCGGCTTTTATTCATTAATAGGGGGAAACTAAATGAAAGACACAATCAAAATGATTATGGAAGGTGTATCTGGAATTAAAGATATGTTACTTCACATAATAGGCTTAGGTGTTCTCGTACAATTAGTATTTGTAGGGGGATTCTTAGGTATTGATGTTGTTGGTAATTTGATTAATTTGGTAAATACTTTCGCTAATGCGGGATTTGCTGGATTTATATCACTAATTGTGATACTCGGATTACTCAATAAATAAAGGTGGAATTAAAAAGGGCAGTAGAAATACTGCCCTTTTTTTGTATGTGTTATTTACTTGCTTCTACCGAAGCTTTTCTATATTCTGTAACTAACTTTTTAACTTCACCAAGTGCTTTACGAGCTCTTGTTCCAGCGGATTTATTTCCGGTGTTTACATTAGTTTGATGATTTGTTTCAAATTCTGTAAACAAATCACTTAGTTGTGAATATAGTTCATTGATTTTACTCATATGTATATCCTCCATATTTATTAATCTAACACAATATTAAAAGTTTTATTATTAGAAGTTAATCGTAAAGTATCTCCAACCATAGTTTTTGTCGGAGCAATCATATTACCAAACTCGCCATACACGTTAGACATACTAACTTTATTAGTTGTTTCAACCATATATCCGTTGAACCAAGTAACATACATAGTATCATAATTTACATAAACAAACTCATCAGTAAGTCCTCTTTTATAAACATATCCTAATGTATCTCCGATAACCCAATACAAATTACTTTCCCACTCTATCCTGTGATTGTCTATTGGACCATACTCATCTCCAACTACACCACCAACTCTATGAATTGTTTGAGTTTTTGTTGTATCAATTTCTAAATGGTAATATCCATTTTCATCAATAGGTAATCTCATATCGTAAGTTATGTGTGGATTTCTTTCAGTCCAACCCGTTGTGGATTCACAACCAACCAATAAGAATAGTAGTATTATAAAGTTTCTAAATCCCACGAACCAGTCCAACGAGTCTCAATTGAACCAGTAGCTAAATAGTTCTTTTGTAAATTGACGTGATGTTTTTTCATTACATTAATAACACGAGTAATGTGTTGAGTGTTACTACCAGTCATTTCTCTAATCAGAATATACAAAGCTTTCTTATTAAAGTTTTCAATGTTCTCTCGTTTCTCCATTAGATATAAAACTGAATTGGCAACATCCATATCTTGTTTTCTTTTAAATACCGTAGTCAAATTATTTGTCCAGTAGTCTACGAACAAATCCACATACTCTTTTTTGGCATCAAGTAAGTCCACTCTTTTTGTTTCAGACATAGCATCTCTTTTGTAATCAGTTACGGATTCGTCATCAGTTTGTTTGAGTTTTTTGTAATTGTTATTGTTGTGTAGAATTAAATAGTTCTTAGCAACAATACTGAAATAACTAAATGCTTTTCCTTTACCCTCGGTAAACTTATGCATATTCATATATAGAAAACTTACCACTTCGTGCATTACATCAGAACTCGGAACATCAAAGTAATAAAATTTAAATGTATGAATTATATTTTCTGCCAACTTCTCAAAAGGTTGTCTAATATGTTCATTGTAAATTCGTTCTCTCATATGTGGACGAGTTTCTTTATTATGTCTAATGATTGCGTCTTCTGTTCCTTGGTGAAAGTAATATCTTGGTGAACCTTTTTTTGCTTTTCTTGGCATTATAATTCCTTTTCTGTTATTTCGTTTATTTCATCTACTGCTTCTTTTATTGCTGTGAACACTACACCGATTTCATCATCAGCTTTAAATGTTCCTTTGTTATCTAACTCATCTAAAACTTGTTTAGTATCTTGTATTCTTTGTGCATAATCTTCAATCCAACTTTCTAATCGTTCTGCTTTTCTCGTTAGATTAAATGTAGTCCAACCTAACATCAAAACAATTATACTTAGTAATATGTATCCTATCATTTTTTCTCTCCAAACAATTCATTAAATATATCTTTAGGTTCTGTTGATTTGGTAAACTTTTCTTTTACCTCATTATCAACTGCTGCTTTAATATTCGTTACTGACTTTTGAACCTTAGCACTTTCTACTTTATCACCCCTATCCCATTGATTACCTTCAATGTGAGTAGCCATCATATCTGCTTGGTGTAAGATGTAAGCGATATTACTTTTTAAAGTAAAGTCCTTATTGTATCCTTTAAGATATTTAGTATTACCTTCTTCATATAGTCCGTCAGTTAATCTTAATCCAATATACTCCCACTCTGTCATTGGTATTTCAAAGTGTCCTAATATCCAACACGCTCTATCTGTTACGGTCATAAATTGTAATTCTGGGTTGTGTGTAAATATTTCACCACGATTCTTTACATGCCAATCACTTTCTTGTGGAACATAATAATCGTGTTCTAAGTTTCCAACTTTACCTAAGTCGTGATGTAGAGCCGCAAATACTAATTCTTCATTTGTAAAGTTAATTGTTGCTCCATTTGATTCCCAAGTATCTCTTACTTGTTGTGACATCTTGACAACGTGTAATATGTGTTCTACATATCCACCCACCATAGCATTGTGAAAATGTGCTCTACCACTTGCTGGCGCTACTACCATTCTGTCTTCAAAATAATCATACATCTTGTTGAGTTTTTCTAATCTCACACCCTCAAATGTATTGTTTACAATTGTTCGTAAGTCCGTCCAATTTTGTGTTATCTGTTGTTCTGTTAATTGCTTCATTATCTACCTATATCTCCTAAGTATTTTTCTTTTGCTTCTTCCCACGATATGTTAATCATACCTGAGTAGAATAGTTTTTCTGGTTTAATTCTGTTTTGTTCTAATAATTTAGTATAACGATTTACTGCTTTTCGTTTCCACCAACTATCAATATACTCTATGTCTCTATCAAACATATTTCTGATTTCCAATTGGTCTTCATTGATTTCACTTCTTAGAAATTCTTTTCCGTTTTGATATATGTTAGCAAAGTAACAACCTCGTTTAAATCCGTGTTCATACTTTGCTCTCTTGATACCTAACTCTTTGTATATCAACTGAATAATCTTTTGTTTAATACCTGTTACTGGTTGACCTGTTTTAGATGTTGTAACTCTTTTGTAATCTTCTGTTTTGTTTTCTTTTAACCATTGGTGCCAAGTATCATAAAATGAATCATCTGGTTTTAAACTAATCTTACCTTTGGTTTCACCAAGGGTTTTCCATTGTGGTATTCCATTATACATTGAGTGAATACCATATAAAGCTGTTGTTGATATACCGACTAATGTTTGTCCGTATAGTTTCTTCCAAGTATCACGAACAACTTTTGATGTAACCATTTGTGCTACTAACTTACCACCCAACATATTAAATCCTAATGGTTGGACACAACATATTGTGGTTCCAATTGCAGTGTGGTTTAGTTTTCCGTCTTGGAATTTGTTTTCTTTTGACCAACCAATTAGTGTATCTCTTACTCCTAACGAAGTTACATCACTACCTAAACAAATCAAACCTAATACTTTATTAGTTGATTTATCTCTAACATAAAATTTTACATTACGACCTGGATTTGCTGTGAACTCCATTGAGTGAATAAGTCTTCTCGTGATAATCCAATCCTCGTTTTCTTTTTGATTACCTTGTGTAACTGGTTCGACGATTGGTTCTATTGAATTGATTTCTTGAATTGTTAATTCTTTATTATAAATGTCTGTTGGTTGCCAGATAGTCTTTTCTAATCTATCTATTGTGTCTGCTCTATCCATAAAGAATTGTGGGTCTTTGTTGAACTCTTCCCACTTCTTCCATAATGTAGATTCCTCTACTGACATCTCTTTTAGAAAGTCCATATTGTCTATGAACTTTTGTTTCTCTGCTTCGTAGTTAAACTCAGCTTCACCGAAAAAATTCTCAAAACTCATCTATAACCTTTTTATTTTAAATTTCATATAACCTTAATATACAACATTTTTGTTCCGTTGTCAAGAACTTTTTTTAATTTGATATAAATTTTATATCCTCATTTAAATTTGCTTTCTTGATTTTAGCATCTGTAAACTTGTATGGTTTAACTCCTGGACTTTCCAAGATATCAATACGATTTACAAATCGTTTATTCATAGTATCTTTAACTTGATATACTCCGTTCTTTCCATTAGTTCCAGTCAATACGATAAAGTCACCATAGTCTAACCAACCACCCCAACGCTTTAATAAATTACGACTTACTGCAACATAATTATATTCTGATGCTTTGTGTATTGTAATCTTGGTTCCGTCTGCTAATATGTTTGGTGTTCTATCGGTTTGTCCTCGAACTGGGTGATACATTGTAACCACGACATCAAGTCCGTCCAACTTGACACCATTTTCTAATTCATCAATTTTTAATTGCAACCTAACTCTATCATCTTCCAATGAATCAATCGTTGCCATATAATATTCACGATACCCTTTGAATAAATCTACCCAGATGTATCCGTTGAATATCATAAAAATTGTTATAAATATAATAAAATATTTCTTCATAGTTTCCACTCCTTTATAGTAATAACTATTTGGTTCCTACTTTTTTCTGTATATAATCTACCATTTGTTCAGCTACATTTATCTTGGTATACTTTTCCATACCTTGAAATCCTGGTGCAGAATTAACCTCACAAATCATATACTTACCTTTATCAAATAACAAGTCTACACCTGCTATATCTAAATCTAATAATCTTGCACACTCACCACCAATCCACTCAATGTCTTCGTCAATCTGATAAGGAATTGCTTCCCCACCTCGTGTGATGTTTGCTCTAAAATCTCCGTCAATGGATTGTCTCATCATACAACCAACTACTTTTCCATTGATAACCAATACTCTTAAATCTCTACCCAATGAATCTTCAACACACTCTTGAATAATAATGTTGTATCTGGCATTGGATAGTTCTGCCATTTTCATCAGTTGTCTAAATTGTTTTCTATCCTCAACCA
>Ga0208793_1001284_pt1 | contig 14890 bp, 6 predicted proteins | sample 17_taG_FD_184092 | JGI IMG/M metagenome (GOLD analysis project Ga0208793, IMG submission 184092) | Marine viral communities from the Subarctic Pacific Ocean - 17_ETSP_OMZ_AT15314 metaG (SPAdes) (version 2) | ecosystem: Environmental > Aquatic > Marine > Oceanic | place: Pacific Ocean | collected...
TTACATGGGGGTCAAATGGTAGAAAATTAATGAACGTACCTTTTGATGAAAATCCATACTCAGCATTCGCTGCTTTCTTGAAAACAGACGAAGGAGTTGAGATCTATAAATCTATAGATAAAAAACTATAAAAACAAGTGATACTAATACAAGGCGGTTTAGGCCGCCTTTTTAGTATATAAAAAATATAAACATGGCAATAAACGTAAATACTGTTTACAACACAGTGTTGTCTATACTTAACAAAGAACAAAGAGGTTATATAACACCTGATGAGTTTAATAAGTTAGCTACACAGGTGCAATTGGAAATCTTTGAAAACTACTTCGAAGATATGAACCAACAATTACGTGTGCCGCAGACAACTAATGAATATGCAAACCGTCAAAAAAATATAGATGATTGCATTTCAATATTTAAAACAGTATCCGTACCTACCTTAATAGGTGTTGGAAATGTTTTAAATTTAAACGTAACAAATGGAGGAACGGGTTATTCTAGCTCTACAAATATAGCTACTACTGGTGGCGCTGGAACTGGTTTAACTTTAGATACTTTCGTGGATTCACCTTCTTTTTCTTTAACTAATCAAGGCACAGGTTATTCAGTTGGTACAAATATAGCTACTACAGGTGGTGGTGGTACTGGTTTAACTGTTGATATAAATTCTGTAGATCCATTGACTGGAGCTATTCAAGGCATAAGTATAAACTCTCCAGGTTTAGGATATGCAGCTTCTGCTTTAATAACTATAACTACTGGAGGTGCTAATGCTAAAATAACGTTAAGTACATTGAGTAATGGTGTTATATCAAGAGTAGTGGTAAATAATGGCGGCTCTGGTTATGCAGTAGGAAACACTGTTAATATACCAGTAGGCGCAGCAACTGCTCAAGTTGCTTCAATAAATACGGTTTCTTACTTTTTACCCCCATCTAATCTCCATAGAATAGGAACCGTTATATATAAAGATGAAAAAGAAATAGAAAGAATAGAAAGAAACGATCTTTTACAAATCAACATGTCTTCATTAACTAAACCATCTACCACATATCCAGTTTATTTATACGAGCAAGCTTCTCAAGGGTTAAATGGGGTTAACACTGGACAATCACACTTATATGTTTATCCTACTACTATACTTTCTGATGTTTCAATATCATACATTAGAAAGCCTCAGGATGTTGTTTGGGGATTTACAATAGGTTCGCTTGGTCAATATGTATATGATTCTTCTACCTCAACTCAATTTGAACTTTTAAACACAGAACAAAACGAAGTTATATTAAGAATATTAGCTTATGCTGGTATTGTAATAAAAGATCCTCAAATAGTTCAAGCTGCTTCAGGGGCTGTTCAAGCAGAGGAAATAAATTCAAAAAGTTAATACATGTCCGCAATAACAGAAACAAATCAACAATATTACACTGGTGTACAGATTTTTGTAATACCAGCTACCGGTGCAGGTCAAGAGTTTACAGCTACATTTAATACAGATTTAGTTTTAGGGTCATATAATCCATCGGACGTAGACTATGCTTTAAATAATTTTAAACTATATACGAGTCCAACTGGTTTGCCAGGAACTTTTACAGAGTATACATCTGCTTATACTGTTGTTAATAATGTAATAAAAGTAACTGGTTCATTAACAATAAACAACTACTTAGTTATTCAGCTAAAAAGTTTAGACGGTGGTAATTATGGTAATGACGATGCTTTTGGTACAACAGTTGAAAACAATTATGGTAGTTATCAATATTTAAAAATAAGTGACGTAGTTAATAATTTTTTAATAGCTTATGTTGGGCCAGGTAAATTAATTTCTAATGTAAAAAGAACAGATGTTGTATTTCATGCTAAAAGAGGTTTGCAAGAATTCAGTTATGACACACTAAAAAGTGTAAAGTCTCAAGAGTTAAATGTACCACCGAGTTTAAGTTTAGCATTGCCTCAAGATTATGTTAACTATGTTAGAGTTTCTAGGATAGACGAGCTTGGTGTAAAAAGAATAATATACCCTGCTAATAATTTAACAATAAATCCATATTCAAACCCAGTACAAGATACAGCGGGCGTGCCTGTTCAGGATAACTTTGGTCAAAATATAGAAGGAACTTCTTTAACAGAAAAAAGATGGTCACAAGCTAATGACTTGATAATAAATCAAACATTTTTTAATGATTTAGATGATTATGCTTACTGGGCTAATTACTATGGTTTTGACAATGGATTATTTTATGGGCAACAATATGGTTTAGAACCGCAATATGCTCAAGTAAACGGGTGGTTTACTATGAATGAAAGAGAAGGTAAAATAAGTTTTTCTAGTAACTTAGCAAATAAACTAATAGTGTTAGAATATATCTCTGATGGCTTAGCTTATGATTTAGATACTAGAATACCCAAGATGGCTGAGGAAGCTCTTTATGCTTACATATTACACTCTGTGGTAGCGTCTAGAATTAATCAACCCGAATATATAGTTCAAAGACTAAAAAGAGAAAAAAGTGCTAAGCTTAGAAATGCTAAAATAAGATTATCTAATATTAAGCTTGATGAAATAACTCAAGTTATGAGAGGTAAATCTAAATGGATAAAACACTAGAATTAAATGTCGGAAGTTAAAAATAATTTTATAAAATCCAAAATGAATAAGGACCTAGATGCTAGGCTTATTCCAAATGGTGAATATAGAAATGCTGTAAATGCTCAGATTAGTAGATCAGAAGGCGAAGGTGTTGGTACTTTGGAAAACGTTCTTGGTAACGAATTAATATCTACTATAGAACCTGGAGTTGCAAATTTAATGTCTATAGGTCATTTCGTAGATGAAGTTAATAACTTTATATATGTTTTTTTAACAGACAATTACGGTTCTATATATACACCTACTGGTGCTGGATCAAATCATTTTATATATAGATTTAATGCCTCTGCAAGTCCTCAAGTTTCTGAAAAACTAGTTGAAGGAGCTTTTCTTAATTTTTCTACACAATCACCTATATATGGTATTAACTTGTTAGAAAATTTATTATTCTTTACTGATAATAGAAATCAACCTAGAAAAATAAATATCACTAACGCTGTTAACGACACTACTTACTATACGACTGAAGATCAAATATCTGTAGCTAAATATAACCCTTATTCTGCTATAAACTTATACGAACTAAGCACTGAATCTCCGTCTGTTGCCGATGTTTACCAGTCTACAATGAAAGACGTTGTATCTAAGTTTTTGCCAACTGGTAGCTCTGCAATAGTTCAAGCTGTTACTACCCCATCAACAGTGTTTACTTTGACAAGTGGTTTATATCCTTTTTATCCTAACAAACCTGCTATAGGTCAAAAAGTCGGAGTTATAAGAGCTAGTGGTGCTGGTAACTTTTTAATAGAAGACACTGGTTCTACAGTAGTTAGTAGTACCGGAGCAACGCAAGTAGTAATAACAGCACCAACGTTAGCCCCAGTGGCAAATGATGAACTCGTATTTTTACCTAACCCGTATTACGATCCCAATTATTCTGGTGATTCTACTTTTTTAGAAGATAAATTTGCAAGATTTTCTTATAGATTTAAATTTGAAGATAATGAATACTCTTTAATAGCTCCATTTACACAAATTTGTTTTATACCTAAACAAGATGGTTATTTTTTAACTACTAGCGCAGAAACTTTTCCAGCGCCTACAGGTGCACAAGCTATAAACACAGATCAAGATCAAGCTGTTAATTCTAGCATAGTTAGCTTTATGGAAAACAAAGTTAATTCTATTGGTCTTAATATTCCGCTACCATCAGCGCAAACAGCTTTACTAAGTGATTTTAAAATAGATGAAATAGATATTCTTTATAAAGAGTCAGATGGTCTATCAATAAAAGTTATAGACACTATATTAGTTTCTAGCTTAAGCAGTTCTAATAATTATTTAAATTATTTATACACAGGTAAAAAACCTTTTAAAACTCTTTTAGAGAAAGAAATATCTAGAGTCTACGATAAAGTTCCTGTAAAAGCTTTAGCGCAAGAAGTTTCTGGTAATAGAGTTATATATGGTAATTTTCAAAATAGACACACTCCACCTAAAGCTATAGATTTCAATGCGGCTATTTCAGATAAAACAGCTTTTGATCTGAGAGATGGTAGCGCTACAACAAGTTCTTCTACGTCTAGTGGTAAACTTATAAATATATCCGGAGCAAAAGGTACTATTGAAATAGGTAGTAGAGTTTCTTTTACTGGAGCCCCAGCTAATTTATTAGTTGAAGCAGTTGGAACGCCACCTTCTTCACCTACAACTGTAGAAGTAGATCAAGATGTTACAGTTGGTACTGGTGTTGCAATAGCGTTTTCACCATCTAGCAATGATAAAAATACAACTAGTATAATAGAATATCCTAGTAGTAGTTTAAAAACAAATAGAAGTTATCAAGTCGGTGTAATACTTTCAGATAAATTTGGAAGAAGCTCTGATGTTATATTAACTAACAATACTAGCACTATAACAATAGGTGGTAATGATTTTACTGGAGCAGATATTTATAGTCCATATATAGACGAAATAACAGGTGAGGTAGTTAATGAATGGCCAGGTAATTCTATAAAAGTATTATTTAATACTGTAATAGGTCCAGCAAATCCAAATTCTTCAACTTTAGAACCAGGTTTATACAATGGAGATGTTTCAAGTGTTAATTATAATCCTTTAGGTTGGTATTCATATAAAATAGTAGTACAGCAAACTGAGCAAGAATACTATAATGTTTATGCACCTGGAGCTATAAAAGGTAGATTAGACGGCGTACCTAGTAGTGAAGATAGTATTTCTAGAATAGTTATTATTAATGATAACATAAACAAGATACCTAGAGATTTATCAGAAGTAGGACCTTCAGATAAAATATATAGAAGTTCTGTTCAACTTTTTGGTAGAGTTGTAAATAATTTTGACCAGTATCTTCCAGTACCTAGTAGTGGACCTACAGTTTCACCTGTTACTAGTAGAAGCAACGTTGGTAATCAACAATATTATCCAGATCAAAGAACATTTACCGTTAATTCTATACAGAATTTATTTGATGAGTTTGATTGGCCTAATGGGTATCTTGATTCTAGCGGTAATATAGATCCACTAGATAGTGATCAAGAATTATTTTCTTACTATAGTGCAGAGTCAAATCCTTTTGTAGCCGAGTTTTCTACATCACAATTAAACGATCCTAATTACCAATTCGGTGTAAATAACTTAAATCCACTTATTTACCCTGGAATAAAATTTGTACCAGTAGAACAATTGTGTGTTTTTGAAACTGAACCAGTTGTATCTTTGTTAGATATATACTACGAAACATCTACATCTGGCCTTGTAAATGATTTAAATACAGCTATATTAAATGAATTAAATGTTAGCAATAATTTAAATAATTTTAATCCAAATCTTTTTACAGAAGGATTAACTCTTGCTAACATTATGTCTTCTAACTTTAATATAGTAAATCAATTTGGTGTTGCCTTAACTATTGGAACTGGCACTGGTCAGTATCAAAGTTTAACATTAACCTCAGCCACAGATAGACAAGATCCTTCACAAGATGTTTCTTCTTATTTCACATTAGTACAACCAGCTGGCGCTGGAGTAAATCAATATAATATACTTCTCACAGCTGATTTTACCGCCAACGCTTATGTAGGAGGGAATACTGGCGCACACCAATTTGACTTAGAATTAACAGCTATAATGGCAAACGGTGAACTTGTTGTGTATAATGAACCATTGGTTCTTGGTAATGTACAGCCTCAGTTTTATATAAGAGCTAATCAACCACCGGTTCTGGCAGATGTCGCACCTTCTACAATAACATTAAATAGTACCTCAGGTAATGTAAATCCCTACAATGATTTAACTCCAAGCTTAATAAACATATTAACGCTGTATGGTAGAAATGGAGCTTATGATGCAACTGGATCTTCTTCTACAGCAAGTCCTAATACTAGAAACGATTTAGAGTGGAATATAGATAGTGTAACTAATTCAAATGGAGATGATGTTACTGAAAATGGTATATTTGCTTTAGATGTAACTCCAGAGGTCCTTGGTAACTCGTTTGTTCAACAGTGTAATTTACGTAATGCTAAACTACCGCCTCAAAGTATAAAATTAGACACTTACACAGTACAAATAAGATTAACAGATGCCGCAGGTCAAGCTGATGCAGAATCAAGAGTGGTAAATGTTATATTACAATATGGTGTTTTTGCTACCCAAATTCGAACTTCAGATTATGAATTAGGAGGATCTTCACAAGGACAATTTGTTGAAATACAATTTTCAAATCTAAGTGGACCTGACGCTGGATTAAATGGCTGGTATATATACACCGGAACTTGGCAAGAATTGACATCTAGTATTATTAATAATACTATTGTTATTCAAAACGCTACAACTACAGGTGATCCATGTCCTTTAAACACTCAGTTTCCAAGTTGGTATTGGGGTGGAAATTTATCTTCTCAAGTTTCTTTAGCTGCTGCTAGACAAAAAATAGCAGATTGCCTTGTAAGCCCAGGTGCTTCATATGGAGCTTTTAACCCTAATACAAATCTTAGTCCAGATCCAGCGGGTTATGGTTTTGATGTTTCTAATTAATGTAATTAAAGTAATAAACAAGTAATATTAAATATGCCAGCGATAATAGAAGTAAAATACTTTAACTCTTTTTTATTAAAGAAGATAGCTAGCTCTGGAGCAGGAAGTCTTCCAGCTGATATAGTAGATAAAATGCCAATATACAACGGATCTTTTGGTATACCACAAGACATAGGTGGTTATAATAGATATGTTACTACTGGAACTTCACAACTAGACTTAACTGTTAGTTGGGCTATAGAAGAAGCTAGAATAAGAGGTGGTTATAACAACCTTAGTGTTGACTTTGGGGTTAGAGCGTATACTACAACTGAAGAGCCAAATGGTTTTGTGAGAGGTAACGCTTTAATATATTCTGGTATATTTAACTCTAGAACAGGTATAAATCAAACAAACGTATTTTCAGTTGGAGAAGACATAACAAAAGCTTTAGATCCTGTCAATGGAACAATTCAAAGATTATATGCTGAAGACACTAATTTAATTATATTTCAAGAAAGTAAAGTAAGTAGATCTTTAATAGATAAGGACGCTATATATTCAGCTGAAGGAGGTGGAACAGTAACTTCTAGTACTTTAGTTATTGGTCAAACAGTACCTTACGCTGGAGAATTTGGTATATCTAGAAATCCTGAAAGCTTTGCTGTTTATGGGTATAGAAAATACTTTACTGATAGAGATAGAAATGCAATATTAAGATTATCAATAGACGGTATTACTGAAATATCTAATTATGGAATGTATGATTATTTTAGAGATCAGTTCAACACTGTCAGTATTGATGGTGAATCAGGAAGATTAACTGGGGGATGGGATATATATAGCAAGCAATATACTCTTTGTATACAGAGCGCATTTGGATCTTCTAGTCAAGAGTATAACACATTGTCATTTGACGAAAAAGTAATAGGTTGGACTAGTTTTTACTCATATAAACCAGATGCTATATTGAGTTTAAGAAATAGCATGTATACCTTAAAAGATAATAAACTATATAGACATTATTCTACCAATGTAAGTAGAGGTAATTTTTACGGGGTAAACTATCCTTCTTCTATAACCTTTGTTTTTAATCCAGCTCCAAACTACTCTAAAACTTTTAAGACTATAAACTACGAAGGTAGTAATGGTTGGGAAGTTTCTAGTTTTGGTTCAGATCAAACAGGAGCTACAGATCTAGGTGGATCACAAGTATTTTATAGTGATGTTACTAATAAAATATATAGTTTAAACGAAGGTGAATATGTTATAAATCCTTCTAACGGTCAAGCCGTAGCAAGCGCAGATTATCAGTCTGTATTTTTTACAAATCAACCTGGTTTACCTAGAAATTACGCAGGGTTTTTTAGAAAAGAAAACAAGTACGTTGCAAATCTTATAAACAATACAGCTCTTTCACAAGCTGAAATAAGAGGTGGTAGAAATATAACAGGTATAAAAGGTTTCTTCACTACTGTCGTTGTTTCAACTGACAACACTACTGATGTTGGAGGTGCTAAGCAATTATTTTCTGTAGGTACTAACTATATAATGAATAACGGATATGAATAATAAAAATATAATACTATGCCATTAGCAACAGCAGCAGTTATAGGCGGATTAGGTAGTATAGCCTCTGGTCTTATTGGTGGACTTGGCGCTAGTTCTGCAAAAAGAAAAGCCGCTAGAGAAAGAGCAAGGCTTCAAACTAAACTTGAAAACTTAGAGAGAAATAGACAAGAAATAATAAATCCTTACGAAGATGTGCAGGATTTATCTGCACTTATAAGTAATCCTTTTGCTAATTTAGGCGTAGCTACTAAAGCTGCTGAAATGCAAATAGAAGAAGCTGATTTAGCTTTAGCAACTACTTTAGATACTTTGAGAGCTACTGGAGCTTCTGCCGGTGGAGCAACTGCTTTAGCACAAGCAGCGCTTAGAAGTAAAAAAGGAGTTACCGCTAGTATAGAACAGCAAGAGGCTCAAAATGAAAAATTAAGAGCTCAAGGACAACAACAAATGGAACAACAGTTGAGAGCTGAACAAATGAGATTACAACAAGCGGATGTTGCTGGTAAACAATTTGTATTTACTCAAAAAGAACAAAGAGAAATGCAACAACTTGATAGAACAGCTTCTTTGCTAGGCGCAGCATCATTAAGTGAACAACAAGCTGCTGCAGATCAAACAGCGGCTTTAACAGGAACAATTGGTAATTTAGCTGCTATAGGTATGAACCCAAATTCTTATGTACAGTAAAAAGGTGAAGGATAAGTCAATATATAAATTAAGATATGGAAGATAAAAATGTAATAAACAATCTTATTATAAAGCAAGTTAATCAAAGCAATGCTATAGCTTATAATAAAAGATTTTTAGCTGAGCCATCTGATTATGGGTTTAAGATACTAGACAACGCTTATCAAGGCACAGGGCAAGTATATGCTAAACTTAAAATGGATATTAAAAATAGACGCTGTACTACCAATAATTGCTATTATGAAAATCTAATGCTAAAAAACTTGCAAGAAGCTCCACAAAAATCTTTAGTTTTTTTAAAAAATATAATTGATGAACTTTCAGTTGTAGATGAATCTAATTTTGATGTTAACAATAATTATGAATATTCTGTAGCTAACTCAATAATAAATGCTAGACCTGGATTTTCTAAAACAGATGGATATAATGTTAGTCTGCGTTTAAACAGTGATGGTAGTCAAAGTATGGTTTTTGAAGGTCCAATGTTTGATTCTTTTTTAATTATTAACGATTCAGCTTTAAATGCTTTATTAGATTCTAACACGTCTTTAATAGCATCGACACCAGATATAAATAAAGACATGCTGAGATTATTGACTGAAGTTGGTATTTTTTCTCCTTCAGATGTATTAGAGAACGGTAGTTTAAAACCAAACGCTAGAATATCAGATGAATTTATAATGACAAACCCTGACGGATCGTATGATTATGAAATTATAGAAATAGGTGGTGGTAAAGGTAGAAATATCCTAAAGTTTGATATGGATAAAATAGATAAAAAGGTAACTCCATTTATTAACGCTGAAGTAGCAGGATTACTTAGCTCTGAACAAGAGACTGTAGCTGCTTGGAACGTTTATATAGCACAAGGCACAAGTGTAGAAGAAGATGATCAAATGGTACAGAATGCTAATGCTGGTTCTAAATCTTGGAGCTACGAACAAGACTTACCATTGTCTCAAGATAAAAAAGTTTTATTTGAAAGTAAATATAAAGATTACTTTATGAACAACTATTTAAAGCAGTTCACTACAAACCAGCTACCTGCGGTTAGAGAAGACGCTGCTGTTTTTGACTATGCTGAAGCTAAGCAAGCTAAAGCTGATAAGTTTATAAAAGAAAATTCTTAAAATTTAATTAAATGCCAAATTCAATAGAAGAGTGGAATAGAAAAGCTAGGGAGGAGCACGATAGGCTGGATAGTGTAAAACCACCACTAACTGCAGATCAGAAAAGAGAAGGTTATAATCTATGGCTACAAAATAACCCTAAGCCTAAAGCAGGTGAAGGAACTGTTCTTAGACCTGTTGAAGTAGACGAACAACCGGTTTCTCAAGACTTACAGTTTAGCTCTTTAGATCAAAGTTTATTAGATCAACCTAAATCTAAAACTCAAGTTGCACCTATAGATGACTTTTTAGTAGAAGAATTACCTGGATCTGAAGAGGAATTTATTAAAACTATTGCACCTCAATTATCAGCTATAGGTTTTGATGTTGACCAAACGGGTGTTGGTAATGAAATAAGAATAACATCTGCGCGTGTAAACGGTAGAACTAAATCTACTTTACCTGAACCAGTTAATATAAGACTTGGCTCTGATCAATCTTTACAAGTTTTAAATGATATAATAAAAAACCACGGAAATTTAAATTTTATTAATGAAGCTGAAGAAAGGTATGGTAAAAAATATGCTGACTATGGCTCTATAATAACAGCTCCAGAGTTAACACAAGAAGAAATACAGAAGCAAATAAACTCTGATCTTGTAAGAAAATTTGAAGAATTCGAGGGTAGATTAAATTCTTTAAGTGCTCAAGGCGCTGGTAGTGTTGAAGGTTTAAGACAGAAAAGTGCAGCTAATGAATTTACAAATGAAAAAGAACTCGCAGCATATGATCAATGGTTAGCAACTGGAAATGTAATACAGACGCTAACTGAAGACGAGATAAAAGACTGGGATTTACAAAGAAAGAAAAAATATAGAGAAGATAAATCAAAAGAGTATTCTAAAAATTTAAGTGATGACGAAAGAATTTATTTCAACGCATTATCTTATCAAGATATTTTAAAAACAAGTAAATTAACAGAAACTTTTGAAGATGATATAAAACTATTTGAAGAAAAAAATAATAGTTATATTTCAAACGTGCAAGCTTATGAAGAAAAAGTAGATGAAGTTAATAAACAAGTAGCTAATATAGATGAAAAAATAAACTCTACATTTGGTAAAGATGAAGATGGTAAAATAATAGCTACAACCCAAAGGCAGGTTGATTTATATAATAGTTTAGTAAACAAAAGAAATGAAATAATAGCCTCTGGTCCTACAGAACAAGAGACTTTTGAACTACAAAAACAGTTTACTATACTAATAGACGATCAAAACAAGATACAAGAAACTCAAAAGTTTTTACAAAAGCCAACAACACAGATAGCGCCTATATCTATACAAAATTTCAATACTGATTATAGTAAAATGAATCAGTTGATTACAGGTTTTAAACAAATAGGATCGGCTGTTACTTTTGGCGCAACAGAACTATTAATGCTGTCTGGAAGTGCAACTCCTGGTGGATTCTCTGTAAGAGATCCTTTAGTTAGAGCTGCTTTACTTGAAGAAATGTATGGAGGAGTTTCTCTTAAAAAAGAATTAGATTTAGAGTCTTCTTTATATGAAAAACCTTTAGAAATAACTGAGATAAAGTCTATGTCAGACGCTGCTGATTGGGTTGTAGGAGCTGGTATAAACGCTATACCATCTTTAAGTATGGCATTCACTGGACCGTTTGCTTTACCTTTATTCTTTATGAGTGGATATGGCACTAAAGGTCAGGAAAATGCTGTAGAGGTTTACGATGCTTCTGCAAGATTGTCTAAAAACTTAAAAGAAAATCCTGAACTATCTGGAGATATAAGCTCACTTACTTTAAGTCTAGAACAAAAAGCAATAGCAGATCAAATTACAGAGGATAGAAAAATACTAGATCGTTCTTTTCTTCGAACTCAAATAACTCAAGGTCTTTTTGGTGCTGCTGAAGTTGCTTTCGAAGGATTAGTAACAATGAAACTTTTAAAAGGTATAAACATTGGAGCTAAATCAGTGCCTAATAATATAATAAAAAAAGCTACAGAAACACAAGCTAAAAAAATAGGTAGCAAGTTAAGTATATACGCAAATCAAGGGTTGGATTATGGATATCAAATAGGTAAGTCTGGTACTTTAGAAGGCGGCTCTGAATTTGGTACAACTTTAGTTCAGAACTTTTCAGATATATACATACAAGGTAGGGACGGTAACTTTTTTGATATATTTGAAGGAGGCTTAGAGTCGCTTGCTCAAGGAGCTTTAGTAGGTAAAGGTATAACAACAATAAGAGGAGCTGGTGCTTTTAAAAATGCAGTAGCTATGGAACTAGCTACTAAGTCAGAGTATAATAAGCTTCAAGGTATACTCAAACAAATAAAAGATTTAACAGGAGTGCAAGGGCTTCAGAACTTTGGTGAAGGAGTTCCACTTCCTAAACAAACAACTGAAGTACAGTCTTTGATAGAAGAACTTACATTAGAGGGTGAAACTATTAAAAATAGTATTATATCTAGGCTTGGTTATGATTTGACCTTAGAAGACGCTTCTGCAGTTGGTGAAATAAATAGAGAAATAAGAAGAATAAATAATAGAATGCTTTCTTTATCACAAAGTGATATGTCACCTTCTCAAAGAAAAGCCGCTGTTAATATATTAGAACAAAGATTTAAGGATTTACAATTACAAAGAGAAACTATATTAACTGGAGAAAATAACATCGAACGAAACAGAGCTGAAGCTGTTTCAACTGCTTTATCTTTTGAATCTAGTGCTGGTTATCAGTTATATAATGAGCAAATGCAGGCAGCTAGTATTGTTAGTTTAGCCAATGAATTCAACTCTTTAGACAATGCTGTATCACAAGAGCTTTTAACTGAAGCTAAAAATCAGTTAGAGTCAGAGCAAAAAACTTTAAAAGAACCAACTGAAGACGAGATAAGATCTAGAGCTTTTAAAAACTTTGAAAATAAACATTATTCAGAGCAAATAGATAAAGGTTTTAACAATGGTGTAGAATACGCTAAAAACCAAGATTTAAATGTTAACATACAAATGTTTGACGGTGATACCGCTAATAAAGATTTTATAGATGCGGTAGAACAAGCTGGAGGATTTGAAGGTCAAACAGATTTAAATGGAAATGAAATAACTCCAAAGCAAGCTAAAGCAGATATGTTTTCTTCTGTATTAAGAGGTGAGCAAGAAGCTGTAGAAATAAACGGTAATATAATTATACACAAGCCTAACTCTGTTAAAAATAGAAGAACAGGAGTTGTTGCTCATGAGGTATTACATTTTCAAGCTAGACAAAAGTTTGGAGCAGAAGGAGTTAATGAAGCTGGTGAGGCTTTATTAAATTACTTAGAAAAAAATCAACCTGATTTATATGCTCAAGTTAAATTTAGAATAGATCAAAACTATACTGAAGTAACAGAAGAAGGAGATATAGTAAAAGATAAAGAATACTACGAAGAAGCTATGAATGCTATGTCTGATGTATTATCTGACGGTGCAAAAGTTAAACCGGGTAGTTTAGAGTCTTTGAGAATATTTGCAAATAAATTACTACCTACTAAATTTCAATTTAAAACTAGTGAAGGTAATGGCGTTTACGAGTTTGTAAAGTCATTTAATAAAGAAGCTCATTTAGGTCAAAAAACTGGAGCCAAGGTTATTAAAATAAAACCAGAGGTTGAAATAACAGCTATTGCCTCTTCTAAAACCGCAGGTCGACAAATAAATCGAGCAGAAGAAGCAGCGGGCTATCAAGTAACAAAACAAGCATCAGATTTTGTTAGAGCGGTCAAAGATGGTCTTATGACAAATGAGCAATTAATTACAATAGCTCAACCTAAAACCAGAGCTACTCCAGCGCAACGTGTGGCGGCTCAGGATGCGTTAGTAGAGGCTAATTGGCCTGTCATAAGTAAAGCGTTAAAGATTGATCCTAGCGGTAAGATTCCATTACCTTTTATAAAACTAGCTGTTCAAGAAATGTTTAGAGATACATTTCCAGGTAGAGGTGTTAAAGCTAAGTTTTTTGATAAATTTAATCCTGATTTAAAAAATGCAGCTACTACATTTATAGATTCTCAGTTAAACATGAGAACTGGAGATATATTAGAAAGAGCTAAGGCTTTACAAGCAGGTAAACAAGATTTAGGAATTGAAAAAGCTGGTGGTGTTATAGTAGAAGAAACAACCAAAGAAAAAGTAAAACCAACTGCGGCAAAGCAATTACCTTCTGAAGTTAAAATGAAACCTGAGTTTATAGAAAACTTAGGCATTGAAGTAAAAGAAGGTCAAACACCCGAGCAAGCAATACAAGAGGCTTTAAAAACTCAAGTACTAGATAGCTTTAAAGATGTAGATATTAAAAAATACAAAGACTTAAAAACACCTAGATCATTAGCAGAATTTTACGCTAAGATGCTTGGCATTGAGTCTGAGGCTGGTATAAAAGCTTTAATGATACCTAATAGGAATTTTCCTGCTGGTGAAAAAGCTGCGGCAACTAGAGCTAAGCAATTTATATTAGACAACTTACAAGCTATACATTCTAGAATTAATACACCTGGATTTAAGCAAACAAAAGTAGGTAAAGCATTACTAACTGAAAAAGGTGATTTAAAACCTGGATCTTTAAAAACACTTAGAGATATAATTTCAGGTAAAAATATAACAGTAAAAGGTTATGATGGTAAGTCTATAGAGTTTAATCCGCTTGAAAACGGTAAGCCAGTACCTTTATATAGAAGATCTCAACCTTTAAAAGTAGTGTTAGCTTCTTATTTTAAGAACAACGCTTTAGAATATTTAAAGACAGATAAAAGCGATAGGATTAAATTAGGCGCTAAGTTTAGTGTAACTAAAAACTATTTAAGAAAAGCTGCAGAAGCTAAAAGTGGTCGTAT
>Ga0208793_1001293_pt1 | contig 14787 bp, 9 predicted proteins | sample 17_taG_FD_184092 | JGI IMG/M metagenome (GOLD analysis project Ga0208793, IMG submission 184092) | Marine viral communities from the Subarctic Pacific Ocean - 17_ETSP_OMZ_AT15314 metaG (SPAdes) (version 2) | ecosystem: Environmental > Aquatic > Marine > Oceanic | place: Pacific Ocean | collected...
CTTTACATGCTTCCCAAAATATAAAGAATAGTCTATTGGCTTCTCTAAACTCTGGGTTCCCAATATCAATCTTGGTCCACTGCAAGTACATGTAGTGAGTGCCAGTAATATAAGTGCTAACACCTTTATTTTTGAACCAATAACCTTCTTCACGTTTTTTAAATTCACTATCTATGTATTTGTGCCATTTTGATTTAAAATCATCTGGCAAATCTCTCCAATCAAAGATACTCTTTATTGTCTTTAGTTCTTTTGGGTATTCTTTTCTAGTCCACTTCTCTGAGTTTTCTACATTATTTTCTTTTGGTAATGCAATAATCAAGCCTTGTATAGAATAAATATCTCCTATCTCACCTGACTTACTAATAACAATAACATCAAACTCTTTATTATATCCATAAGACCAAGACTTTTTTTTATTCCTGAGTTTTAAAACTTTTTCAGGTATAATGTCTTTTGCTATGAAATATAAAGTTTGTTTATACATTACTTAGATCTTCTTTCTGCAAAACCACTAAAAGACTTCTTATCTTTCTCTATGGGTTTATTATCAATGTAGCTTTTTTCTTGTTCAATTCTGCTTAGTATTTCAAAAGCATCAAATATTGCTAATTTTTTTGTAGCAGCTGCATTTTTTAATCTATCAGCAGAAACATCATCTTCTGTTCCTGTTACAATTTTTTCTTTTGCTACATTAATTAATTCGTTTACAGCCTCATGACCTGCCTGTATAATTCTTTTTTTTATGTCATTTATTGTAGTATCGTGCATATATCACTAGATTTCATTCTATATAAAAGCTCCCCATCTACCTCAAACTCATACTCACTATCTTTTCTGAAATTAACCTTATCACCTTCTTTAACTCCTAGTTTAGAAAGCTCATTGTTTGAGTAGACTAAATAACCTGTGTTATCTTCTAATCCTTCCTCATAAAGATACGAATTTTCTACGTCTATAGGTTTTACAAAACAATAGTCTAAAACAGAATTCCATTTATTACCGTTATGATATAAATAAAACTGCTGTTCATCTATAAAATATAACCCATCTTTAAAATAATTTGGTGATTTTTTTGGACGGCCTTTCATATCATAATATATTCTAAATATATTGTGGTGGACAATAATTAAATCATCTTTAGCGATATTACCGTTATACCTTTTAGGTACATGAACTACTTTAGCAAATCTGTTTACGTGCTTATGATTCTCAACAGTAGAGTTCACAATCACTTTTTGACCAGAGATTTCTATTTCATTATTATACTCAAGACCTAAAGGCTTGATTATGAAGTAGTAAGGAGAGTGCATATTAAAAATATATATTGTACTCTATAGAAACAGGGATATTTTTGTTAAATTCTTTCCAAAGAAAAACTTCATTATTCTTTTCGATATAAATTAAAAAAGAATCTTTATCAGAACTATAATCTATTAAATGTATATTATAACTTCCATTCAAGACATCTTGTCCTAAAAGGTAATGCATTGCACTACCTTTATAGTCTGCTCCTATAGATATCTTACGTATTTGCATGCTACTTAGACTCTTCTTCTTTAATGTCTTCGTACTCCCCTGTAGAAATGTTTACAGTAACTTTACCATATTCTTTTTCAAGTTCGTCTTGAATCCCCCTAAGTTGGTTTTGTAATTCCACACCATTATGAATTAATGTGTGTTTTTGAGTTTCTAAATTACCAATTTGTAATTGATTCTGGTTAATACTATTAACCTGTTCTTGCAATTGTTTTAATTGCTCGTCTTTGATTTTTGCCATTTTATTTAATTTAATTATTAATTTACGCGTCTATAAATCCCTCAAACTCTTCTAGTGTTTTTAAATACTCATAACTTTGAATAGTTATGTTTTTTGCTGTTTGGTTTTCACTAGGTGTAAAAGTGTAATTCTTTGAATCTAAAAAATTACCTGGGTTTTCTTCCTTGCTTGATTTGGTGTTATAAAACTTAACAGAAACAACAGCTTCAACAGTTTTAGTCCATTGTGTTTCATAAACAGGTGGTTCTATTATTTCATCTAATTCATTTAAAACAGCTGGCGTTATTAAAACCTGCTCGCTTCTGTGGGTTTTTCTTGATCTTGTGTTTTCAACCATGAAGTATGCTTCTGGTAATTGTATGCCTTTAAAGTTATAATTTCCTTGTAACGCCATTGTTTTTATTTTTTACAAATATACAAATAATTTTGTTTGAATTTATTTCTCAACCTGTTTTGATATTAACGGAAATATTATCTTACCTCCTTCATTAAGATGACTAATATAAGCGTTAGATAAATCGTTTAATACATCTTCTGTTAGATCACTTTCTTTCCACCACATATCTAACAATATTAAGTCATATTTAGTTGTAGGTACATAACTATATGCATCTGCTTCTATTATATTTATAGAACTATCTAAATAATCAACATATTCTATTAATTCAGGATTATGTTCAATAACATCTATTACGCTACAGTTTTTAATATGTTTTGCATAATTAGGTAGTAATCCCATACCTAAACCAATTATAAGTATTTTATCAAAAACAAAGTCTTCATATAATTTACTAATACCTCCACATCCTTCGCAATCACCCAAAAATACTTTACCATAGTACTCTTTATTTTCTATCCAATCCCCATTAGTAAAGATCATTTTAGAGATGCCATCTGTTTTAGTGACAACAAAACTTTCTCCACTATATTCTTTTATTAAACTTTCTTGTATTTTCATATTGCTATTGTAAACATGATGTTACTGATGTTATCATACCTAAACTGTTAGTTGTAAAACGAACATCACCACTAACTGTATTTTCATAAGCATAGTTACCAGCACCTAATGTTATAGTTCCACCTGAATTAGCATAAACCATAGTACCACTCTCAGGAATTGCGTCATCAAAATACCTAACAGAATTAAATGTTCCTGTACAAGCCATAACAGCTTTTGGATAAGATTGAGTTGTTGTATTTTTAGCGTAAAGGGTTGCCGCTACGCCTGTTTGAACCCTTTCACCTTCACCATAAGAGGTTCCTGATGTATTTGTTGCATATGCCTTATAGAAGTAATAAGTATTGCTACTTAAGCCAGTCACCGCGGACGAAAAAGTACCAGTACCACTCCCAACAGTATTAGTGGTTACTCCAGAAGCACCAATAAATAAATTAATATTAGATGTTGATCTAACAAAACCTCTTGCTGTAACTGTTGAGCCACCTTGATCTGTCACGTCTCCATTCATTGTAAAACCAGTTGTAGTAATAGACGTTACGTCTTCTGTTTCTACTGTAGCAAAATCTGTCGCTATATCATCGCATATGTCTTCTATAAACTGTTCAATATCACTTGGGTCTCCAGAAAAATTAGTTAATCCTCCTGTATTATTAGCGTATGCGTTGTATATATCATACCTACTGGTTGTACCATCACTAGACGAGGTGTTACCAAAAGTACCTAAAACAGATATAGTTGTTACCGCTGCTACAGCTTGATTAGACAACGTACCCATTTTAGCCGTTTCTTCAGCCCCGTTAAACGAGTCATCACCATCTCCATCAGGAGAATTATCTGTAATTAATATTATCATTCTAGTTACACCAGTTCTAAAACTTCCTGCAAGATCATGATTTAATACCCTATCAATCGCAGTATCGTTTGGTTCTGGACCATCAATTCCGTTCCCTAATTCCATGCCTGTAGAGCTATTGTTACCTGCGCCAGCAGCTAAATATCCTATCTTTGTATCAAAATCTGTTTTATTTGCATTTGCAAAAGGAATCACAGCGGACAACCATACAGTGCCTGAGTTATATTTATTTGCGGAAGGTAAATTAGAAACTGTAGTGTTATTACCTGTCCAATAACTAGGAGTGCTAGTATCTTGATCAATTAAAACAGCAGATAATCTATAATCTCCTCCTGATTCTGTAACAACCTTGCTTGATATAGAGGCTACGTTACTTTTTAAAGTCGCCATATCGTTGGACATACTACCAGTATAGTCTAATAAAAAAACCACATCCATTGCTTTACTACAAGGTATTGCTTGAAAGTCATGGTCATAAGAATAAAATTCAGACATAGCGTGAGCTGTAGCTTGATCTGGTTTATTTGGACTTTGAGCATTTAAGTCTATATTTCCATTAGTTGAATCACTGTGAGAATTATTACTTAAACCTCGTAGACTAAAACTAGATTCACCATCAGCATTGTTAGCCGTGTAGTCATCTTCATTCTTTTCAGACCAAATTTTTAACAAACTTAATTCTCCGCTTCCAGGAACTGCCATTACTTAATTTGTTTTTTAAGTTCTTCTATCTCTTGCTTTAGATCTTTTATAGCTTCAATTAAATACCCCGTTATATTTCCATAAGATACACCAAGAGTTCCATTTGTTTCACTAACAAGTTCAGGTGCTACTTCTTGCATTTCTTGAGCTATAACACCAGAACTAGGTGACCCTGTGTCTATTCGAGTAAAGCTAACACCTCGCATATCATAAACTTTAGATCCGTCCAGTGTTTTAATATCTTTCTTTAATTTTCTATCAGAAAAAGCTATAACATCATTGTTAAATGTTGCTTTACCAGCTGCTGACATATCTAAGGTAAGAGCAGTAATTGTTGTGCCACCGTCGTTGCCTTCAAAGATCATATCTTTATTGGACACGGTACTAGTTATGGTAAAATTATTAGAAGCCATGTTAATAACCCCCACTTCTGTACCTGCACTTTTAAATCTGACATCCTTACCAGCAGCGTCTAAAACAATATCACTTCCCACGTCGAGTATTATATCGTCAGGGGCTTCTATTGTTAAAAGGCCTGCTCCAGATTCTGCAAACGTGATATGATTACTACCATCCGCCGAAAGAAGCATTTGACCGTTATCTATTGTAACGTCTCCTACCGTAAAAAGATACACTCCACTAGCATCATCTATATCTAATTTTGTACTTCCACCAAAACCTCCAGATTCTAAACTTAAAACGTCTCCTTTTGAGTATATATTTTCTGTAGAAAGACCTCTAGACAACATCAAAGTTGCGTTGTTTCTATCATTAGAATCCACTTCAATAATAGCATCGTTTGCTGTCATTGATGGTGCGGTGGTTGTAGCTGTAGTTACCACAGAAGATGCGGCATCGAGCTCGTAATTACTCTCTAAGTAAACACCACCACTCCCACTTGTCATGCCTTTTAGTTTTATCCAAATTTCAGTATTACCTCCATTATTAGGGTTTACAACTGCTACAGATAACAATTTAGAACCATTATATCTCACCCCTGGCTTTCTAAGTATATGTTGGTAAAAACCATACCCAGCAGTATTAATTAAATACTCATCCCTCATATTAGTGTTGTCACCTGTGCAATGAACAGTTAATTTTACTGTAGAAGGTGCGCCTCCGTGAGACATGATTTTATACCACTGGTCACTAGAATTTGCTGATGAAGTTCTAGTGAAAGAAATAATATTATTTGGATTAGAATAATGAGATTCTGAGTTTTGATCAACATTATTTACTGTTAGCGTACTACAGTTTATAGTGGAATCAAATTCAACATTTCCATAAAAGTTATGCGTATTGGCAACTATATCATTTGAATAAGACAAACGTTTGTTATACTCTGTAAAACTATCATTAGGCTCGTTTGACATAGCTGTATCATTTCCAACAATAGTATTGCTCCAAACAACACCACTGCTCGTATGATTAAGTAACGTATAATAAGGTCTGCTATAATTAGCAGTAACCTTATGATACATTGTTAGTAAATTATTAGTGCTATCGTATTGAACTTGTATATTGGCAGCCGATAACTCTCTTTCACCATAGCTACGTATATTTACATTAACTCTACCACTATTGCTTTGAAATTTATAAGAAAAATAAACCTCCCCATGCAGTTGCTGCCCTGATGTTTGGCCTGCTTCGGTTATTAATATTTTAGCGTTTGCAAAAGCGAAAGCATTACCTTGAGGAAAAGTACAAACTTTTTGCCATTGATTGGTATATGTTCCACCATCAGTATAAACTCCATATGCAGAATAAAAACCTTGTTCAGATCTAGTTCTACCACCTACGTGTAATTTATCAGTAGGTGATGTACCATTTATTTTTATACTACCAGTTGATTGGTCTATGTGAAACCTAGTATTACTACTACTTCCTTCCCATATTGAAAACCCAGACCCTTCATTTGCATTTAAATCAAATACTACATTAGAACTGTCTGTATCTTCTAGTCTTATTCTAGCATTACCTGAGTTTTTTACGTGTATATTTGCACCCGCTGTGTTTGCTAAACTTGCATCTCCTACGAAAAGATCCCCATTTACTCTTGCTTGACCATGAAGTTCTGTTTCATTTGCTGCATTAACACTTGTTACACCAACCCCTAGTTTTTCTACTACATATAAATTGTCCTCAAATTTAGCGTAGTCTCTATCAATGATAAACTTTTGTTCTAGTGTTAAGTCATCTCCTACTGTTGTTTGACTATTTGAAGCGTCAGTGTACCATCTTAATGTATGATCACCAAATTCTAACAAAGAATGACCACCGCTAAAATTATCGTATGTTGAAACAAATTTTGCCTCCCCGTTTTTTCCTTCAGCACCGTAACCTATTAATAAATTACCACTTGAATAATCTGAACTAAAAACACCTAATTTATTTGAACCATTATAAGTTGGTGATAAAAACCTTCCTCCAGAAGTTGCACTTGGACCTAATGTTATTGCATTGGTGGTAGAGCTACCTCTACTAGTTACACTATCTAAAGTATCTTCAATTGTGCTACCATCAACACTTATATTACCTGAAGCGTCTGTCTTTAAATAACCCGCTCCATAACCGCTTAATTGCACTGTTCCATCGCCATCTACTCTAAATAAAATACCTGCAGAAGCTGTTCCTTTCCTAATATCAAAATAAGGCTCTGTAACACCAGAGTCTAAAATAAATTGAAAACCACCATAATTATCAGCTGTTTCATCTTGTATACTTTCAAATATAGCTGCGGCATCGTCTATGTATATTTTTAACGCTTGATCTGCAACACCATCTCTTGTAATGTAGAAAGGTTGAGCACCTGTTTGCGTGTCAATTATAACTTGTCCGTCTAAATGAATACCTCCGTCAACATGTAAAGCATTTGTTGTATCGCTTAAATAACTTTGACCTATACCTACCCTATCTAATACAGTTAAGTTTTTTAACTCTAACTTTCTAGGTACATCACCTTCGTGTATAAATATAGAGCTAACACCGTAAGAATCTCCTGCTCCTGTTCCAAATGACTTAAATCTTAATTGAAAATCAGAATCAACATAAGGTGTTATATCGACAACTATTTTACGCCATGTGGTATCATGCTTCTCATTTGACGCACCACCAGAATTTTCATCATCATCTGACGTAGTTCTAGCTAACTCTATCCAACCTCCAGCTTTAGTGCTATTAACTTCTAAGACGAGATATTCGGATGCTGAATCCATACTTTGCGTTGCCATCCAGCAACTTATAAGAATAGTAGAATCCGCTAATACTTCTGGTTGAGTAGCATACTCTTCTGCTACTAAAGGTTGATACCTTCTTAAATCTATAGTTGGACTTGTAAATGTAGCTTGACCTGAACCAGCCCATCTAATATAATTTAAACCGTCTGGTAAAAAATTATCATCTACGATGTAATAATACGTTACAGAGTTTACTAAAGTACCTCCTGATTTTACCCAAGTACCAAGATCTTGTTTAGCTAATTCGTTATTACCTCTTGACCATTTCTCAAAAGCTATTACTCCGCTAGGGTTTAAGTCATGACTAGAATCTTGCCATTTAATACCTGAAGGAGTAGCGGTTAATACCTGGCCTGGGTGACCTTGATTACCCGAGCCGTCTACTAAATAATCTGTTATAAATCTTTTACTCATTTAATAAATATTTTGTACTATATTAACCCATTCATATGTTCCTGATCCAGTTTGCATGCACATATCTGCATAACTAGCACTTTTTTCTTCAACTTCATAAACTTGAAAATTATCTACGTGCCCTACAAAGCTAGCGTTAGCTTGTAAATACATAACTGTATTTGAATTTACATTTGTTACATTAACGTAAACAGTATGTTCTCCATTTGAGTCTACAAGTGAATTATGATATCCAGCTACATTAGGGCCTACTAAACCAGCTGTTCTATTAGATACCGTAAACATACATTTATATATCTTATTATAAACAGGTTGCACTAAATTGCTTGTTTGATTTAAGTAGCTATCTGTAGTTTGTGTTCCATCGCTTTTAGCGACTCCACCATCTATAGACCATCCAGTTCCTTTTGTCCAACCCTCATCTTTACTAAAATCACCTTTATAAACTAAATTTTTACCATTTACTTCTACGTACTCAGTACCTGTTCTATATCGTATTGTACCTACTTTATCAGCTGAAGCCGCATCTGTATCATCACCTATTTTAACACCTCCATCAACGTCTAATTTAGATTTTGGATCACTAGGTCCTACACCTACGTTACCTCCAGTGAAATAAAAATCACCTGAAGACTTAAATACCATATTGTCGTTAGCATGTTCGTATCCAAAATATCCTGCATTACCAGATTCAGGGTCTGCAAAGAATATATAAGCATCGCTTGTGTTTGGGGTTAGGAAATTTATCGCGGCTCTTCCGCCTCTCTCTACAATAATACCGTCATTACCTGATTGATATGCTGTAGCACCTGAACTATTACCAACATGCAGCAAAGATGAAGGACTGTCATTTGCTACACCTACTCTTGCTTCAACCCCGTCGATTGTTAATATTCTAGTTCTAGAACCAGGACTTGCAGCAGGCATTGCAGAGAAGTGTATGTCATTAACATCCATAAACATCTCCATGCTTCTTAAGGTATCTACATCGCTATCGTGTCCGCTAGCGTAATAGTAATTTGTAGCAAGATAAGTACCACCTAAGTAGTTTCCTATGTAAGAATTTGCGGAGGAAGCACTACCAGAATCCATTTTTATATGTCTAGTACCAGTAGACTGACCTCCTAAGTTAAGTGTGTTATTAGGTATTTCTACACTATGGTCTTGATTAAATATTATAGTTGAATCATTGGCTCTATTATATCCTGCGGCACTAATAATTAAAGAATCATCACTATTTGAATCTTGCCAGATGTGATGAAAACCTCCGCTAGTTTCTAATTTAATACCGATATCTCTATCGTTTGAATTCTTTATAGTTAAAGTTTCTGTAGAGCCTTCATCAGCCAGTTCTTCAATAGTTAAAACGGGTTCAAAACTACCAGAATTTGTCTTTTTTATTGATGCACCACCTTCGTTAATAGCAAGCGCCCCAGTCATTGTGTCACCCGCTACAGCCACAAAATCAGTAGCTCCAAGGCCACCCAATGTATTTGCGTTGGTAGTTGAAAGTGTTAGACCCGTAAGCTTTTCAATAATAAGCTTTGATTGACTTGATATTAAGTTAGCCGTGCCACTAGCGGCTTCTCGTATTGTTTGAATTTTTATTACGTCATTAGCACTAATAGTTACATAATCTTCAACTATAGTAGTACCAGTATTGTGACCACTGTCAGATCTAACGTAACCACCAGCTCCTCTTGCGGTTGTAGCTGTTCCGTTTACTAATATTTCTAAAACGACGTTAGCTCTTTGTACAGTAGTATTATATGTTATTGCAGAGTATATTTTATATGTACCAGCCTGTGTTATTGTTATTTCATCAGGATCTGTAGTGTCGCTATGCGTATAACCACTATCTTTTATATCTTCACTATTCCAATTAATAGTTGTAGTATTGTTTACATTTGTGGTAGTATCTGTTGATGTTGCGACAAATATACTTCTTGTATTTGCAGAGTTCTCTATAATATTACCTGAAGAATCTACAGCTAAATTATATGCAACTGTCCCTGTGTTTGAACCAGACCCATAATCATTAAATATAATACCTCCATCCGCTTCAATAGTAAGTTGATCGGTAGCTGTGGTAAAGTATTTATTTGGATCAGTACTAGTTAAATTTGCTGTTAATCCTCTACCTATACTTAAGTTCCCGTTACTTCTTGGGTGTATATACCTAGTATTATTTGTATCAGAGGAATTATTAAAATACATTCCTCCATATCCATTTATCTTCCAATTACCGAAAGTGCCCACAACATGTAACTTACCATCTATATCGTTAGTTCCAATACCTAAATTACCGTCATGAGATAAATACATTAAAGATGTATTGTTATGCTCAAAATGCAATAAACTAGCAGATCTATTATGACCTATTCCAAAATAGTCTCCAGTTACATCGTCTATTAAAGTTAGTTCAGGCTGAACAGTACCACTAGATATTCTAATACCTTTAGTATCTGCTGTTTGTTTAACATGTATTTTAGCTTCTGGATCATCTTCACCTACACCTAAATTACCGTCTGAATCTATTCTAATTACTTCAGTAGTAGTTCCGCTTCCTGTTATAAATCTAAAGTCACCATCAAAAGCTAAAAAAGATGTGTCTGGAGCTGTACCACCTGCTGACCTTACAACACCTAGCTCTATTTGTTTTGCATTGTCGTTTTCTATAGTAAATATTGGCGAAACTGCGTCGCTAGTAGACTCAATGTGCAATAAAGAATCAACTTCTAAAGCCCCAATACCAACATTTCCACTAGCATCAACAACTAACCTTTTTACAGCGGAGCTGTCTGCCAAAACAATATCATGCCCAGCATCAGTATCTGTACCAAACAACGCACCATAAGTTCCACTATCATCATCTTGCACACTTATCCAAGCTTGGTTGTCACCAGATACAAATTCACTAACTACATTACTAGTAGGGGTATAAATACTTAATTGGTAAGTTGGATCAGTATCATTAATACCTATTTTACCATCAGAATTAATATGAAGTCTTGAGTATCCTTTAGTGTCACTACCAGTACCTGACCTATCTACAGGTATACCTGAGTAAATATCAAAACTTTGATTATCTAAAAAAATCTGTCCAGTTCCACCTCCGCTGCAATCAAACCACGTGTACGGTGAACCACCTCTAATTACAATACCAGCGCCATTTGTAGTGTCAGATACAGCTATAACTGTCTCAGTTGGGTTGTATGTACTTATTAACGCGGTAGGGCCAACGTGTAGTGCTACTTCTGGCGTAGGTCTATCTATACCAAAATTACCTTTATGATAACTTTGAATATCATATGCTGAATAAATAGCCCAAGTGTTTGTAGCTGCAGGAATATTTGAAACTCCAGTAAATACTATATCAAGACCTTGGATTGAAGCAGCTGTAAAGTCATTTGTATTGACATCAATAGCAACTCTTGCTCCTTTTATATTTGTAAAATCCGAACTAGAGTTTATTTCTACTTCAGAGTACGATCCATAAGTTGTGGTAGTGGCTCCAGTTCTATTAGCAACTACATAGTTTTTAAAATAACCTCCATAAGAATTAGTGACAGGCGTAGCATCTTGCATACTTGCTTCTCCCCAAACACCAATTACATTGCTCACTAAAGTATCAGCTCCACCATCTGTGACACCTATACCTTGAACACCTGCAACGTATGCTGTTGAGGTGGATTCTGCATTTGAATTTTGTTCTGCTTGCCCATAAACAGCAATTGCTTTATCTGCTGTGCCACTAAATCTAGTATCAGAATATACTCCATAAACCCTATGCTCATCCGCTTCATCACCTCCTGTGCTACTTGAATCTAAATCTATATATAAAGCTCCTTGCTCTCTATCTGATGTAGTAGCATTTGTACCAGTAAAATTAGCATCAATTTCCATGGCAAAAGAGCCAGGTAAATCTTGATCAGTATCGTCTTCAGTATGATGTATATGCAACCTACTCGTTGGGTTATTTACATTCAAACCTACATAACCACTAGAATTTACTCTAAAAGCCTCATCTAATGTTTCGTCATTTTGAGTAATAAAAAACCCTAACGCAGTACTTGAATCATCATCAGCGCCTGATTCTCTAATAGCTGCAATACTAGCTCCAAGAACACTATTGCCAGGCACTGTATCGTCGTTACCTGCAATTTTAAATTGAATACCTACACCTTCTTCGCCTAATTGATTTATATTATTATCATCATCTTTAGACGATATTATTAAAGGATAATCTATTGTTGAGGCTGCTGATAGATCGCTAGTTATATTAACAGCGTTAGAATTAACAGTGCTAGAACTAACATCACCTGTAAAAACTGCGTTACCAAGTTGAGAAACTGAAGCAACCACGCTATTAGCGTCGTAAGCATCTGTGTTGGCGAGTATTTCAAAAAGATGAACGGTATCGTCTCCATTTGAATCAATAAATAATCTTATTCCTTGATTTGATTTAAGATCAAATTTAGCACCAGCGTTGTTTTGTATTATAAAATCTCCAGTACTGTTATATATATTACCGCCTGCTAGATTTAAATTACCTGATAAATATGTGTTTTGATTTTTATCTAACTTTAACGCAATTAAAGACGTATCATCAAATGTTGTATAAAACTGTAATTCTGTTGGGTAATTATCCGCGCTCCAAGTTCCAGCTGCCTCACCCCTTATTTCAGCCCCATGGTTAAAAGTACCATTAACTGGGTCATCACCACCGAATTTTATTCTACCTAAAGGATTACCATCAACAATACTAGTATCGTCTCTTTCTAGATGTAATATACCACCGCCAGTTGCTCGAACTTTTGCCCCACTCGGCTCTAATCTAAATACTTCAGTTGTTTGTATGGCTACACCGCTAGAAACATTTTGAGAAATTTCAAAAACCATCGCCGCATTACTGGAAGAATCTGTGTTAGTCTCTATTCTAAAAGAGTTACCATCTTGCTCAGGTACGCCTGAAACGTGATTAAATGTAAGATTGGCATTACCATAACCATCATTAATTGTTAAAGCAACACCACCGCCTCCTTCTCCAGCAATAATATTTGATGGAGTTACAATTAATCCAGTAGCTCTAGATGTTCCAAAAACTTTTAAACCAGCTGAGTCAACAGTAGTTTTTACGGCATTGGCATATAAAATATCAACCCCACCTGTTCCGTCCCAAATGATAATACCATTGCTTTGACTGGCATTTAATATAGACCAATCGCTACTTGATTCAGTAAAAGTTAGATGATGATCACCTGATGTTAATTCAAAGTTATCAGCAGACAATTTGCCTGTTACAGTTCCATCCCCTGTGACGGCTATGCCGTTTAAAAACTTGTTAGCCATATTTTATTTTAGTTTTATCCAATCTTAGTCATAAGCACTCTAATCGCGTTTGATGCTGGTGCTGATGCAAATATAATGTTTACAACTCCACTAGCGGCTCTTTGAACATCCGCGTGAACTGTTGCTCCTGAAGAAACTTCTATTAATTGAATCATAAAAGAAGTAGAAACTGCACCTAAACCATGATTTGATTGAGCTGTTCCTGTCGCTCCTGTATTTTTTAGTACTAGTGTTGTTGCGGTTCCATCGCCAATTAAACCTGAAAACTCCCTTGCTGTAATTCTTCCGTCAATTCCAGACGTTAAGTCTACTGAAGCTAACCCAGTTGTGTGACCATAGGTATCTAATGTAACATCTTGTATTACGTTTAATCCTGAGTTATCTACTGACGCTTGAGAAGAAGTATCTTCGTGATTGATAGTTATTTCAGTAGCACTACCATTTAATGTAAATGTACCACCAGTAACCAAACCACTACCTGCGGTTATAGTTATAGTATCATCACTAATATCACTAGTCATAGCTAGTGTTCCTGTTTTATTAGGTAATGTGGCCGTATGATCAGCTGTTACGGTTCCTGCTAATAAAGTGACTTCATAGTCATCTGCAGCGTTACCTTCGAACACAACTCCATTAGAGGTTGATACTGTCTCTACGTTGTTTGTTGTAACAGTTCCTGTAACCTGTAAGTCTCCAGGAATAATAACTGTTGTTGTTGAAGCACCCATTGTAAGGTTGTTTGCTCCAACTGTATCAAATATCGTGTGAGCAGCTTCTGTTAAATCTAAATCTGTAAGACCTACTAGTGCAGTTATTGTATCCCCTAAAGAAACATCTGTAGTTCCTATTATAATTCCATCATTAGCTAAATGAACGTTATCTACAGATCCATCCGCAATATGTTCTGAATCAATTGAGTCGTCTGCTATTTTACTTCCGTTTACTATATCGGCAGCTAAATGCACTCTATCAATAGAACCGTCTACATAATGCTCTGAATTAATACTATTGTCAGCTATTTTGCTTCCATTTACAGAGTCGTTTGCTAAATGAGCATTATCTATACTTCCATCTACATAGTGTTCAGAGTCTATTGAATCATCAGCTATTTTGGTTCCATCTACTGCATCAGCTGCAATTTGAGTTCCTGTAACCCCAGAGTCTTTAATTTTTAACACATCACTAACAATAGTAAGTGTTGAATTATCATCGTTAACATTTATAACTCCAGCATTGTATGTTAATCCATCTCCAGCGACAGCAGACTTTAGTCCTAAAGTAACACTAAAATCGCCTATAGTTGCTGAACTTGATCCAGCCTCCACTTCTAGTCCTTCACCAGGAGAAACGGTTACAGAAGATATATCTCCTGAGCCATCTAGTTTTACCCAGTAGTTTGACGCTGCCCCATTGTGGAACTTAATTGCATTGTCGGCAGAGTTGTATATTACCCTACCTTCATAAGTAGCTCCTGATAATTCAGGATCTG
>Ga0208793_1001298_pt1 | contig 14717 bp, 14 predicted proteins | sample 17_taG_FD_184092 | JGI IMG/M metagenome (GOLD analysis project Ga0208793, IMG submission 184092) | Marine viral communities from the Subarctic Pacific Ocean - 17_ETSP_OMZ_AT15314 metaG (SPAdes) (version 2) | ecosystem: Environmental > Aquatic > Marine > Oceanic | place: Pacific Ocean | collected...
GCTACGACCAGTATTCCTCATTAACCCACAAGCAGCTCAGCTACACCAGCTAAGGAATTACAAGGGTGCTCTTGAGACCCGAGCATACGGAATCGCATAATATGACTATTACTTGCACAAACTTCGATATTAAAAAGAATCATCAGGACGTACTCGATATATTGGGTGCTGACTATGATTACTCAGAGCGTTCCACGTGGAACAATACGGCGGTGTATTACGCAAAGAAAAACATCGCCTCTACAAAGCAAACAAAGCTCAACACATTGGCGAGCGATGAAGGGTTTACGATTAACATAGAATAAGTATGGCAAAGCCTCAAAGTTCAGGACCAGTCAATCCATCTCACAAGTATGTTTGGGACGACGCAAACGCTAGATGGGAGGCTGACGACGGGACAATATTACCAGGAGGTGCATTCGCACCCTCAAGCACCATTGGTAACGGACAAAAAACTGTCTCATCTGCTGGTACAGCTGAGGTTCTAGCAGCATCAACGGCTGTAGAAACAGTGGTTATAACTGCATTATCTGGTAATACGGGGACAATATACGTTGGAGATTCTGGCGTAGATTCAACAAATGGCTACGAACTGACTGCTGGAGTCGGTGTCTCGTTAGCTATTGATAACTTAAACCTTATCTATATAGACACTTCCGTATCAACCGAAGGTGTTTCTTATTTGTATGTTGCCTAAAATAGTCTCAATAAGCAGTGCAGGCGGTGGAGGGGGACTATCAAGCCCGTTCACGTCAGATAATATATATAATACAGATGTATTCTCCATTTTTGGTACAAGCAGTGAATGTTCAATAGGTCACGTTGCTACAGGAGCAGGAGCTACAATGGACGGACTATGGGTAGGTGTACCAGACTCATCACCAGCTCTTTACTTCGGACAAGAGGGCGATAAGGGGTTTGACTTCATCGGTATAGACGCAGGAGCAATGCTCGTAGGTCCGACTATTTTCTTGTTTTCTTCAACGCAGGCATTGAATGAACACGGTCGGTTTAGCGTAGCAGCGTCAGGGCGCAGATTCCAGATCGAGGCATCTAACGGAAACCACTTAGACGGAACGACGACGACAGATGATGGTGTAGAAATAAGGATCATTACAGGTTCTGGTGGTACAAATGGAGCTGGAGGTAATGGTGGTACTTATACAGCCATTGCTGGAGACGGTGGAGGTACTACAGGTACGGGTGGTCAGGTTAATTTCACGTCTGGACAAAATGCAGCTGGTACAGCTTGGGGGCAGATTAGTTTCGCTCAAAAGAGTAATAACCGTATTTTGATAAATACAGACGGTACGACTACCTTCTTCATGCCAGATAATGAAGGTACAGCCTACACGCTTGAAGACGATAACGGAGATGATTACATTAACATTGCTACCACAAACAGCTCAGAAAAGGTTAGTTTCGGTAATGCTACAACAAACCCAGACTACGATTTTTTAGGGACAGGGACAATCACACTGGCAGACCAGATAGATATAGCACTCAACGCTACGACAGGAACAAAGATTGGTACAGCGACGAGCCAAAAGCTGGGGTTCTGGAATGTGACACCAGTTATACAGCCAGCAACAACGGGGACTACAACAGGGTTTACGGCAGGGTCGGGGACTTCAGCGAACGACGACTCTACATTTACAGGTAATACTGGGGCAGCAGCGTATACAATAGGGGATATTGTACTAGCACTTAAACAATCGGGTATTATAGCAGCATAATATATAATCAAACATATGATATTAGAAGGACAATGCATTAAGAAAACAGAGACGTGGGCTAAACGTGAACATGACTCTCACCCATACGTTAAAACAGAAACGTGTGAGTTTGCGTACACACCGGAGCAAGTAACAGCACTGAAGAAGTCGCATGACGATCAGGTTTCCAGCCTATCAACCGCTAATATTAAAAAGGTAAAGGATGCTGCACAAGCACAAGCAGACGTTCTTGCAACCGTAATCGCTGAATAATATGGAATTTGCTCAAGAAGAATTGATGGTAATATTTTCTGCTCTTAGCTTTACAGATGACGGGAAGGTAAGGATGTTCGCTAACGTCGCACTCCCAGACGTTGCGTCCATCATGGGTAAGCTCAAGAAGCTTGCAGACAAGGAAGGAAAACTACCAGAAAAAGGGGGTAAAGTGGAGTTATCCACAGACGAAAAGAAACTCACGAAAGACTCTATCGAGGCTAGGCAGTGGGGCGCACAAGATGCAGAGCATGTACTTAATGTTATTAGCAAGTTGTCTTGATATGTTAGTTTACGACGCAAAGAACACCATCACCGCAGCAAGCGGTACAGCTACATTGAACATCCCTGTTTCTCACGGGGTGATTGATCACATTCAAGTAACAGCAAACACTGGTACGACAACATTTGATTTCAAGATAACAAACTCACGATCTGTAGACTTCATTGTTTACAACAACAACACAGGAACAATGAACGTGAAGCCGGATACAGCAACACGAGGGGCGATTACTGTAACGATTGATAACGCATCTGTAGACGAAGACTTTGTTATATACATAAGTATTATTGAAAAGCACTAATATGATGCCATCATTCATGATCACATTAAGAAAAAAATACTTCCTGCCAATGATTTGGGCATATAAACGATCAGAGAAAGCACTATCGTTTAATTACCCGAAGAAGATCAAGTTGATGCAGATGAAGGTTGAGGCAAATGAAATGTTGAATGCGGCACACAGGAAGCGAGATTTGAAAGCAGAATATAAGGCGATTGGGAGAATAGAGCTTATAGAGGAAATAATGAACTAGGAGGATATGGAACGACAAACCAAAGAACAAACACATGAGCGAGGATACTTTGAAGGTGTCGTTCTTACTGAAATCGCAGCAATGAAGGAGCAGTCCGCTGCTCAGCATAAGCTTCTAATGGATAGCATTAAGCACGGGGAGAAGGGTTTAGAAGACCATATGAAGTTCGATGATGAGAGATTTGCGGACGTGGGTGACAAGATAGACGAACTGAAAGACTCATTCCACAAAGATATAGCCAGCCTAAAAGATGTTATAGCAGACCATAAAACAAGTATTAAAGTAAACGAGGTTAAGATTATCGCCATTACAAGCACTATATCTATTGTTACAAGCACCGTTCTTGTATATGTACTGCAAATTTTATTAAGTAAAATATAGCTTATGGAACTCATCGCAGGTAATTATTACCAAACTCAAGGATACGGGCTAACTCCGTTTGCTCGTACTGCTAAGGGTAAGCAATACTACGCATCTTGGGGAGGAGAACACAAGGGACGGGACTACGGAACCAGTGGACGACACCTGAAGACTCTAGCCACTGTCTCAGGGAGAATCAATTATGCTGGTGTAAACGCAGGCTACGGAAATTATGTTGAGATTCTAGGTGTTGATGGCTGGTTAAGGCAATATGCACATTTAGACGCTATCCTTGTTAAGAAGGGTGACGTGGTGAGCATAGGTGATGCAGTTGGTACTGTGGGTAATACAGGATCATCTACAGCAGTACACCTTCATTATGGTCACAGACGCAGGAAGATGGGTCGATGGGAGTACCGAGACCCAATCGCTGACCTAGCAGATAAGCCAAAAGAGGCTGATGCACCAGACAATAAGCTCGTAAAGGCTAAGAACGATCCAACGGTTTATGTAAACAATGGAGACGGTACGCTGTTCCCTATACCTAATTGGCATACGTTCGTAACACTGTTTGGAGAAAAAGCACCTATACATGAGGCAAGTAGCGATATTATCGAGAAGATGCCAAAGGGTGCAATGCTCACGGACATGTCTATTACTAGCACACCAGTAGTATCAAATGAGTTACCAGACGAATACAGCGTCACCGTTCCACATGAAGATCAGGGTAAATACCCAATCTGTGTAGCGATCTCAGCTATAAGGGCAATGGAGTACCAGTATGAAAAGAAGTACGGACATCGCATTGAGTTCTCGGTACCGCAAGCATTTATCGAAGCTGGAGGAAGTCATGGAGGCGTACAGCTAAAGCGACTACTCAAGTCTATGAAAGAGAGAGGGGTTATCGCAGCTGAACACAACAAGCTCAAGTCCGCAGGGAAGCTTGAGGACGACTGGCTCAATAAGTGGCGAGAACGAGCAGAAGTCGCCAAGAACAACAAACGATACTATCTTGAGGATTATACCCAAATCGTAACCAAAGCAGGCTCACATGCCCACAGAGCGGCTATACGAGAGAGTATTTACAAGTATGGTCCAGTAATAGCAACAATCAATGCAGAGGAAAAGTGGTATAATGGGGTCATGCCTAGCGGAAAGAAGTGGAAGCGGACGCACAAGATACTCTTATCTGGCTGGGACCACAAAGGATGGATAGGAAATAACTCATGGTCAGCTACATCTTCGGGGGGTGCTGTTGTCAATGTTCACAATGAATATCCATTCGCATTCGTCTACTCATTAAAAGGAATAAAATAATATGAATTATTCAGTAACATACGCATCAAACATCACAGGGTTCATCATGTCCCTCTCACTACTAATGGGAATAGACCTAGATGAAGGATCAGTAACAGAATTAGTACAGGCAGGACTACTCATCGCAGCGTTCATTGCAAACGCTTACGGACGATACAGGGCAGGAGGAATTTCAGCACTAGGGTTCAAGATTAAATAACCGACTAAGTAACAGCCACATAGGTTCATCTGGGTATGGGGAAAGGTGTACGGGGGTTCACTGAGGTTCACTGGATGTTCACAACGATAGTCGGCTGATAGGTGATTCAATCAACGATTGAGTCCCTCGGTCAGAAGGCTATAAACAATCATTATGTCCACATCATTATCTACATTTGAAAGCCAAATACAGCCGATCATTCGAGATAGAACTGGAAACGTCGTAGAAACAAACGACATCCAAGACTCATTGAATCGGTGTATTAGATACCTTATAAACAGGCATGGCATTTATGCTACAAAAAACCGTGCAGAAATAGACATATTCAAGGACGTATACGAGTACCCCTTGCCGTCAGACTTTCACGATGCTATCGAGTTAGCTAATCCGGGTACTCCAACGAGAACATCACGGAGAACGCCTGTAGAGTTTTGGAAACAACTGAAGAACGAACGAAATACTATTGCCGTTGATACTATACTCGGTGATAGGTTTTTGCTTGTAAACAGATCTTCTGCTGGATCGTCATCACGATTACACGACATGGTGAGCCTAACAGACAATGGAACGTGGGCGGCGGCGGCAAGTACAGATGCAACAAACCTAACAGCAGACACGGTAAACAAGAAGTTAGGGGGAGCGTCGATAAACTTTGACCTAGATGTTTCTAATTCAGTTAATGACTATGCGGCTATCGAGAACTCAACCATGACAGCGGTTGATTTATCTGGTCATGCAAACAAAGGTACGTTATTCGTATGGGCATACATACCAGACTCAACGAACGTAACAGGCTTTACAGCAAGATGGGGTAACGATACATCGAACTATTACGAGGTCGCTATAACAACGGCGTACAACGGGAGAACGCTAAGGGACGGATGGAATAGACTGGGGTTCGCATGGGCAGGTGCTACCGAAACAGGAACGGTGACGGATACAGCGATAGACTACGCATATTTGCAAGTAACCTACGGTGCGTCACAAACAGATGATACAGACTTCAGGTTTGACGATATATCAATGAAGTCACCAGAGAGCATGGAACTGCACTACTACTCAACACACTTTGTGAAAGACTCAAGCGGTGTGACGAAGACCACATTCAGCGATGTTTCAGACGAGACGCTATTCGAGGACGAGGACGACGACATATTCTTTTACTGGGCGTTGGCGGATGCACAGCTCATCAAGCAAACATTCGAGGAGCGAGCCGACTCCAAGGAGAGCTTTAACGAAATGCTATCTTTTTTAAAGTCACGTTATGCTAGTGAAAGAAAGAGGGAGTCATATAAATATTACTAAGTATGCCAAAGCCTGGTAACAGCTGGTCAATAACTGAGGACTTTTCGCCGGGGTTCTTACATAAACGAGACGTAACGCAAATGCCGTCAGGGGCTTTGATTTTGGGTTCAAAGAACGTAACTATTACAGACGGAGACAGAATCGGGGTACGGAAGGGATCAGAGATATTCGGTAGCACAAGCACGGCAACAACGCCGATAACAGGCTTGCATACGAAAGAGCGTAGAGATGGGACAAACATCATGATGCGAGCGTATGACGAGAGCCTCGAGTATTACCATACAGGGACTGAGGCATGGGAGAACCTGAACGACGGATACACCGCAGCTCAAACATTCGGATTCGCAGATCATAACGTAAACACAGACGCACTGGACTACACATATTTCTGTAATGCAATTGATCCATACTCAAGATGGACTGGACGATTTACACAGCTAGACGGTGCACTTTCTGGAGGAGAGGGAACGATAACGGTAGACTCGGTGCTAACCGATACTGTTTTCAATTCCGGTACATCAACAACAACCACGACAACGACGCTCGTTGTTAGCGGAGGGTGGGCAACCGATCTATGGAATGATTTTTACATTCATATTACAAGCGGAGCATCAGTAGGTAAGATTTCAAAGATAACGGCAACAACATCTACACAGGTGACATTCGGAGCTATAGCAGGGCTTACAGGTAATCCAACGTATGAGATACGGCAGATTGCCTATAATGACTCGTCGAACATGACTATTCGTATCGGTACAACAGACGTAGCCTATACCGGATTCGGAACGACCACTACATTCACGGGGTGTACGAACACGCCAGCAGCGTCAGATGATGCAGCCGTAGCACAAGCAGTAGAGGAGTTTCCAGAGAATCCACGAGGGAATGTTCTATTAGTACACAACACGAGGATGTTTGTTACAGGGTCGAAAGGTAACAGAATACAAAAGGGGGCTGAGTCAACCGTGTTCTATTCGGCAATTGCAGATGCTACCGACTTTACATTCTCATCACCTAGAACCGCAGACGAGGGGGGTACGATAGACACGCCAGAGGGGGGCGGAGGAGTTATTGGTCTCGGTACGCAAGAGGATACTATATACATTCTGAAGCGTAATCTGGTGAAAACACTCACGTTTACACAAGATACAAACGACTTACCGACCATCCTTCCGCTTATAAACTCGCCACAAGTCGGACCAGAATCGGCTCAAGGTGTATTCAAGATGGACAACTTCCTTATGTACGCCTCAAGCGAAGGGGCGATTAAGTCCGTAGGACGACTGAAAGAGATCGACTATGTGCAACGATTCCAAATATCTGATCCTATCAGGTCGTTAGTGGGTACGTTTTCATTCACTAATGCGGCTGGTATTTTCTACAAGCAGAAGGCTTATATATCAGCACAGCAATCAGGGGGTACGTTTAACGACGTGGTGCTTGTTTATGATGCAGAAAAGGAAGCGTGGGACGCTCCGTCGGTAGGTTGGTTAGCTAGTCACTGGACGATATATAACGGAGAGCTTTACTACGGAAGTTCTACTGGTCCAGAGGTATATAAAGTAGAGGTAGACAGCAGATATGACGATAATGATGCACCTTATGAGTGCGTGGCACGTTTCGCATACAGCAATTACGGTGCACCAGCAGTACAAAAAGAGTTCCAAAAGTTCTTCTTAGAGGGGTATATCGCAGAAAACACGACAATAAGTATAGTTTTAAGGTATAATTACTTAGGAAGGCAGGAAACGAAAACAATGGAACTAGCAGGAACAGACGAAGCATACATGCTTTCGGACTTTGACTACTCGGCACTAGGTACTGGATTGCTAGGTGTTGACCCACTTGGGGCGGTTCTTGGAGACGAGGATGCGACCAGCGACCTGCAGAAGTTCAGGGTGTACTTTCCAATTGGCGTAACGCCGTTTTATGAAATGTCCGTTGAGGTATCCAGCAACGAAGCAGGTGCGATATGGGAGATACTCAGATATGGAACGGATGTATACACAAGATCAGAAATAAATACTAAATTATTAAAATCTTTTTAGACCTAAAGGGCTGGGTCTAGTATGGATAATAGAAAATACGTTGCAGTAAAGAAAACACGGCTGACGGCTGGTATAACGTCAGCGGCTACATCATTCACAGTAGCCGAGGTGAAAGATCGTGCAGATAATACACTCACAATGACGGACTTTGGCTCGCTCGGATTTGGTGTGTTTGAACCGGGTACGAGCAAGGAGGAGCATTTCTCTTTTAGCGGAATAAGCTCAAACACAATAACGATCAGTGCGAGAGGACTTGCGATGAAGTCACCGTATACGAACGTAGCAGCCAACCAGAAATCACATGGAGCAGGAACGGTTGTTGTCCTGTACACGAACACGCCAGCAGCGTGGGATTCTTTCGTTAATAAAGAAAACGATGAGACGATCAGCGGAACACACACCTACAGCAACGCAGCTATGCCTAGGCTGGATAGTTATGCAGCACCAACGGCAGACGAGGAGTTTGCTACAAAGAAGTACGCAGACGACCTAGCTATTGCAGGTGCGCCAGACTCAACAGAGTCCGTCAAAGGTATTGTAGAAAAAGCGACCAGTGCAGAATCGCAGGCAGGTACAGATTCAGGGAGTACAACCGCCCCCCTTTTTGCAGCACCTAGCGACATAGCGGTGAACGCACAAAACCAACAACACACCTACGCAGCAGACTCAGGAGCAGCAGACGCATATGTCATAACATTAGCCCCTGTGCCGTCCGCATACGTATCAGGGCAGAAATATACATTTAAGGCTACAAACGCCAGCACAGGGGCTTCTACGCTTAATGTGAACGCATTAGGAGCAAAGACTATTAAGAAATTGAACGATCAGGACGTAGAGGCGAACGATATTGAGGCAGGACATATTATTGAGGTTGTTTATGATGGCACAAACTTTCAAATGCAAACACCGCTTGCAACACAGCTAACAGCAGCACAAGCGTCCGAGATTGCAGCGATTGTAGATGCTACAGATATTACAGGGGCGCAGCTAGAAACGCTTTCAGATGGAAGTAATGCCGACACAGAGCATGCACACAACTCACTCGTGCCTTCCTTCCAGTATTCCTTCAGCGAAACCGCAGGACATGCGGACAATGCTATTTGTGGCTACCATGACGGTGACGGTATTACACTTGCCACAACAAGGAGCGCAACTGGTGGTGGTGTTGGCGCACGTCGTCTTGTGACAGGGGCGTTTAACGGCGCACCAATAATAAAATCAAGGAGTACAACCACACACAACACTGTGAACGCAGATGGCGTTGTACACATTGGCACAGCTCTCTGGACTTCTAACGACTCTCCGAATATCAGAAAAAACAGTACAAACGTTACGTTTAGTGGGGACACGGGCTACGGACCGCTTAGCTATGATGCAACAAACGCATACCTACTTGTGCTAGATACTAGCACAACTATTCACAGATATTCAGGTGTAGCAGGCTCGACGATAACTTACGTTGATGAAGTAACACTTGATAATGCTGTAGACACAGATAAGGGATTCATTTTTGATGATACGAATGATCAATATATATGTGTAGACGGTTCAGATATTCGAGTATTTGATTCTAGCGGTACAACTGTTTCAGCAACAGCCTTTACCGATGATTCCGGTACATTGATTGGCGTGGTGTTAATAAATAGTAGGGTTTATTTGGTACACGGCATTGCAACAACAGCCATTGAAAACGCTGAGTTTACACTTGTGCCAACATCTGTAACAATTTAATAAACGTTAGAGTTTTAATATGGCAGGAGTAGCAACAGAACAACAAAACACTCAGAGTGCAGCACCAGAGGCGACACAGGAGTCGGCAGCGACTAAATCGTTACGGCTTGAGAAAGAGGCTCGTGACCGTGGAGACATGGACGAGGCTATTAGGATTTCTGAAGAGTTTGTTCGAGGACAACAACCAGCAGAAGAAAGTGCTGTTATTACTTCAGAACCAGCAAGGCAAGAACGAGATGCGATGGGTGCAGAGGTAGACAAAGCAGAGCAAGAACTACAAGACCTTCAGTTCCCTTCTGTCGAACAGCTTGCAGCAGACATGGGGATCGACCTAAAGAGCGAGGAGATAAAGCTAGAAGAGTCGGGGCTTACATCAGAACAAGAAGCATTATTTGATGCACAGCAAGACCTAAACGAAAGAACAACAAACTCACTTGTTGAGTCTATTCAAAGGCAGGTTGACCAAACAATACGTTCAACAGAACAATCACAGGCTCAGGCTCGTGGATCGTCAAGGGTACAGCTCGCTAGGATGGGTGCATTGAATACCACATCAGCAGGTGTTTCATACATGAATGACCTTGTAAGCAGTCAGCAATCTGAACTTGCAAGCATTAGGGCGCAAGGTGAGGAGCTTATCGTACAAGCTAGGTTTGCCCAGGAAGCAGCAGACCTTGAAACACTTTCGCAAAAGCTTGTGGCTCTAGAAAATAACAGACAAGCTGTAGCACAACAACAGCAAACATACCTGCAAAACGTACAATCATTGCAGAGCATTTTGGAATATCAACGAAATACAGCCTCAGCTAGTATTGACGCAATGGCAATAGCTGGGCTTACAGAAGACGACATACCAGATGGGTACTTAGACAGCTTAGATAGGTCAGCAGGTTACGTTCCTGGTACATCAGCAGGGTTGCTTGAGGTTTCGCAACGGGCAAGAGAGGCACAGGAAGAACTGGACGCTGTAGCACGTCGACAAGCCGAAGTAACCCTTGCACAAGACACTATAAATATATTAAACAGCTTACCAGTAGGAGAGACCATCACAATTGGCGGTATGGACTATACGTCACTGAATCAAGGGGAAACCATAGATGGAACAGAGGAAGACGGAAACGGAAACGTGACCTTGTGGACGTACAATGTAGACACTCGCGAAACAACAACTAAATCATTAGGTCAAATTGGAGCAGGTGCAGGCTGGACAAAACATATGTTAAGCGATGGTCGTATATATCAGGAAAATGACTCAACAGGGGAAATAAGGTTCGTTATGGATCCTTCTGCACCAGGCGGAGGATATTCAAACCCAGAAGCACTACAAGAGGACTTCCCTGACGGATGGAAGCCAACGAACGCTGAACTTAGAGCTATGGGTACATCACAGCTAGATTCAAAGACTGGTGGTATACAGTGCGGTCAGTACGTTAGAATGGTGACTGGCTATGGTGGACCAAGTCTTTCTGAATACAGTGCAAAACAAGCACTTGTTGATCCATCTATAGGAACTCCGGAGAATCCTCCACAAGCTGGTGACATATTCATTCAGCCGGGTGGTCGATGGGGTCACATCGGGCTTGTTCTCGGGTCAAACTTACTTCCAGACGGTTCATATGACCTAGAAATAACAGATGCGAACTCCAAATTAGACGGTACAATCAGGTACAGAACAATCAACTCTAAAAATGTTGAGGGATTTGGACGTGAGGGATTTGGACTACCAGATGAGTATAGCTTCGGTTCAGATGCACCAGAGGACGGCATTTTGCGAGATCTTCAAGCCGCAGGCAGTGAGTTTAGCGACGATGTTGTAGGACTCGCTCAGCAGGTGCTTGAAAAATCTGATTACGACCTGAACGATGTGCCAAGTTCTATGGCAGGTGAAGTTTCTGCATACCTAAATACACCACAGGTACAACAACGGATTCAGGAAGATAACGAGTTGCTTGCACAGCAAGTTAATCCGACTATAGACGATATAGTAGCACTCTTGGAGCATGGTGGACTCAAGCATGCCGTCGGGTTCTCGCCACTCGCGAGAGGAGCGGTAGGAAGGGGCAAGATTCAAAACGAATTTGTAGGGTTGGTAGAACAGCTGATTTCAGAAGAGACACTGCAGACCCTTGTGAACGCTAAGAATAGTGGTGCTACTTTTGGTGCGTTGAGCGATACAGAATTAGACCTTATACGAGCGGCTGCAACGCCTATTGCGAGCAATCAGGTCGAGAAAGACGGAAAGGTCGTTGCTTATAAGATGAGTGAGGAGGCGTTCGAGAGGGCTGTAAGTGAGCTTGTTATATCGTACAAGAAGGTACAGGGGAAACTTACGGGTGAACTCGTGGTGGAAGAAAAATCTACAGGCGAAACATGGTTCATTACACCGGAGGAGTTCGACGAATCAATTTATAAATTACTATAAAATATGCCTAGAAGACCATTATTTGAGGAGGAGGGTTCGTTGTCAGAGCGTGTATCTGGAACATCACCCACGAACAGAAGACCATTATTTGAAGATGGTCAGGTGCCAGAGCGTTCGAGTAAGCCAAAGGGGATATTCTCCAAGCTTACAGAGTTTACAAACAGGGGAAAAGACACCATAAAAAGACGTAGTGGAAGACTGAAGAGAATAGCTGGACGGGTAGCTAGTGGTGAACAGAGACTTCGAGACCCAGAAACAAAAATACAGCTCGGGGGGCAGGTAGTAGGTATTGTCGAAGATTTTGTATTCGATGCAATAGCCGCTGCATCTCCACAAGCGATTGATGATTTTTTCAACAAGACGCTAAAAAGCTTCGCTGAAACCAAAACAGGTCAAGACGTTGCTAATATTGCTGAAAAATATACAGATTGGGCAGAACGAAACCCACAAGCGGCTGATAACATAGAGGGTATCGTTAATGTTGGAGGTGTTTTGCCCGTCGGTAAGTCAGGTGCGCTAACGGGGAAGGTGGCTGCCAAAGCAGGAGGTGCTGCAGTAGATGTAGCGGCTCGTGGCGTTAAAACAGCTGGAAGACCTGTGAGGGCTGCAGCGGACATTGCTTCTGATATAACACCAACGAGAGGGACACTTATCAGCGGTAACGTAAGTAAGGCTCTGCATGTTACTCCGGGTGATATAACCAATATACAGAAATCAACAGGAAATGATGTTGGTGAGTTTTTGGCTAAGAATAATCTTATTAAAAATAATATAAAAGAAACAGTAGCGGCAGTAGACGACGTGTTCACATCTAGCTACAAGGACGTTAGGAAGGCTGTAAATGCAGTAAGTAGGACTTTTGACACAGATAGTGTTAAAAGTTTAGACAAGGCGTTTACAGCCATAAAAGGGCAGGTGGACGGTATCCCTGGACTTGAAGATGTTAGTAGGCAGGTTGATGAGCTGATGGCGAAAGATACAGTCAGCCTCGCAGACGTACAGCTCACAAAAGAACTTGTAGATGAACAATTTAAGTTGTTCAGTGGTGCAGGGGATGATCTGTTTGGAGCAAGAAAAGAAGGGATGAGGAATATAAGAAAAGACCTCCGGAAGTTTATTGAAACCGAGGTATCAAAAGACTTCCCAGATATAGACATAGCAGATTTGAATAACAAAGTGTCCACTACAAGGGGTATCTTGGAATCAACAGCACAGCGAGCATCGAGAAGAAAGACACTCCAAGAACTTAGCATAAGTGATTTTATGATTATATTCGGTGTAGGCTCGGTATCTCCACTGACAGGTGCGGCACTCCTGCTAGGAAAGAAGGCGTTACAGAGTCCGGCTGTACGACTACGGTTTGCTAAGTGGCTAAATAATTTACCAGAGAAGCCTAAGGCGGAGGCTATAAAGACCTTAGAAAGCGGAGAGTTACCAAAGAACCTACCAGATGATTTGAAAAAAGAAGCCAACGAGGTGGGTTTAGACGTTGAAGCTCCTGACGTGGATGCACCAATAGAACAGATTTCAACGGGAGAGATTAAACCACATCTAACACGATCACCAAGTACCACAGACAAAGCACCTAAAGATTTACGGAGCAAGATGATGGAGTCACGTATAATACCCGATCTTAAAAACCCTTCAAACTACGACGGACCGCTTGTTGAAGTCAAGTCGTTTGGCGAGACAGCATACGTTCCACATGTTGAGACGTATAAAGGGAGAGACATTGTTTTGCTAGGTGAGGACGTTGCTGTCTGGAACAGGGAAACCGGCAGTCTTTTCATTGTTGGTTTAGATGATTCAAAAGTAACGGGTGACAGGGTTATGATTGACTCTGCAAATAGCGTAGAGTCTGCTAGGCGATATATCGATTACGTTGAAGCTCCTGACGTGGACGCACCAACTCCAGATGTATCACCAGATCTAGTCGCTGAAGCGAGGAAGTTTGATAGTGCTGATGAGTTTGTGAAGGCACAGCAGCCCATCTCTCAATTCACAGACATAGGTAAAGAGGGGAAGTTTTGGACTATTCCAGAGGGTGCTGACGAAGGCTTTGGCTCTGTTCGGAAAGACGCATTTATTGATGAATCCAAGATATTCAAAGGTGTTGTAACCAGTAGAGAGTTCTTAGAGGAACGAGGACTGTTAACTGAAGAAATGCAGTCGATCATCGATAACGCATGGACTACACCTAATCCAAATATAGAATGGAAGGTGACTCAAGATGCCGCTGAGAAAGTATTGAAGGCGGAGGGGTTCTCTGGAGCGAAGTGGATAGGAGAAGATGAACTCAATCCTACACAGTGGCAGGTTTGGGGTAAGGAGGTGATCAAAACCAAACAACAACTCACCGATATATGGAACAAAGCCAACGAGGTGGATCTAGTCGCTGAAGCTAAGAAGTTTGATAGTGCTGAGGAGTTTGTTAAGTCATCGTTAGATCGTCATACAGTTACAAACCCCTCTCCGATAACTGTTTATCGTGGTGAGGGAAGTGGAATTGGTAACGAAACGCTTGTGAGCGG
>Ga0208793_1001299_pt1 | contig 14700 bp, 18 predicted proteins | sample 17_taG_FD_184092 | JGI IMG/M metagenome (GOLD analysis project Ga0208793, IMG submission 184092) | Marine viral communities from the Subarctic Pacific Ocean - 17_ETSP_OMZ_AT15314 metaG (SPAdes) (version 2) | ecosystem: Environmental > Aquatic > Marine > Oceanic | place: Pacific Ocean | collected...
TCAATTGATTTTTGAAGGATAGTTTCCATTGTATCGTCAGTCATGTTTTTATTTCTCCATTTTGACTTTTAAAAACATAGCACAGATTAAGCAAAACTGATATTTTTATTTGCATATCAGGTCTGCATTTTTTCATATCTTTTTTTGTAAAAAAGCCCCGCCGGACGAATCCGGTCGGGGCAAGTTTTTTTTAAAGATTATCTCTTAAAACAAGCAACGTCTGGGCTATTTTCACTTCGCTATCGTTCAATTCGTGTTCGAATTTTTTCATGAAAATTTCCGGGTCGCCCATCGGCTCGATCTTTTTGTTTCGAAATTGGGCGGCGTCCATTAAAGCTACGAAGCACTGCCACACGATTTGATCCGACGTATCTATTTCTGTCATTTTCATTTTCTCCATTTCTGCCCGGTTGGCACCCAAAAACCCCGCCGGACGAATCCGGTCGGGGCAAGTTTTGGATTTGGTTTTTTTTAAAGAGTGTCGTAACAGTCAACAAAATCGATGTCAGTTTCCAGATCATTGGCGAATTGGTGGGTTTCCCACTCAACTCCGAAGGAAACAAGCCAAGAAGCCGCCCTTTTCAGAGTGTCATCTTGTTTTATTTCCTCTGCCGTCGCGAAAAAAGTGCGAACGATTTCATCCGTGGTGAAGTCATTATTTAAAGTGGTTTCACCGGTCACTTCCGCGTATGACTTGATGGCCTCTTTAATTCCATATTTGAAATCTTGAAATTTATTGATGATGTCATCGTAATAGATCAGATCACCCCACCATCCCGAATTAGTTCCCTCGGAAGCATCCGCAATAACCGCGTCGAGGTCATTATAATGTGTGAGGGCTTCGTTTATTGTTGACTTAACGTAAGCTTTCAATTCATTCATTGTTTACTTTCTCCATTTTTGCCATCTGGCACCCAAAAACCCCGCCTGCTAGTGCAGGTCGGGGCAAGTTTTGAGTTTGGTTTTTTTAACTTAAGATTTGAAAAATCAACTGAAGGATCGTGAAAATTACGCACACATATAAAAACGAATAACCAAAATACATGCATAGTCGATCTAATGCGCTCAAGTCTTGGTTTTTTGTCGGTTCAAACATTGTTTACTTTCTCCATTTTTTGCCTTATTGGCCCCTTCAATATGACCCTATTTATAAAGTCACACAATACTGCAACCCATGTTTGTTTGCATATCTGCCCGGCATTTTTGCATAGCTGAATACCAGTTAAACTTGCCCGCGGCACGCGGGCGCTGGGGGGGTCAAATGTTTTCCGTGGTCCGTGGTCCGTGGTCCGTGGTCCGTGGTTGACGTAACGTAAGCCCGGAACTGTGGCAAAAATACCACACTTCGCGGACCGTGACATATTTGTCACACTGTGTGGCATCCTGGCAACAGCTCAGGGTCCCTTCCCCAATCGAGGCTAGCAGCTACCCTTTTTTGCATGGCTGCTATGCCGAAATGCATGGCCCACGGCGCTCCGCCTGCGGCAGTAAAGGCTATGTTTCTGACAAATATTTTTGTGTTTTTTTATTTTGGTGTTAACTGTCTTATAAACGGACCAAAAACCGCTTAAAATTAAGCCCAGGGGCCCCCGAATGAATCAAGAAGACCTGTCCGAATACAATGAGAAGGAATTAAAGCTTCGCTTGCGCCTTGCGGTGCTGGAAAAAAACGAAGCCTGCCAAAAAGATTTTCTAACTTTTGTCAAAACTGTGTGGCCGGAGTTCATCGCGGGCCGTCATCATAAAATCATTGCTGAAAAGCTAGAGCGCGTGGCCCGTGGTGAGTTAAAGCGTGTTATAATCAACATGGCACCTCGTCATACGAAGTCGGAATTTGCTTCGTTCTTGTTTCCTGCGTGGATGATGGGCCGTAATCCGAAGATGAAGATCATTCAGGCGACGCACACGACCGAGCTTGCGGTAAATTTTGGTCGTAAGACGAAGAATTTGATTGATAGTGACGAGTACAAGACGATTTTCCCGGAAGTTAAGCTTGCTGCGGACAGTAAGGCTTCTGGTCGGTGGGACACGAGCGCTGGTGGGATGTACTATGCGGTTGGTGTAGGTTCCAACTTGGCTGGTCGTGGTGGTGATCTTGTGATTATTGACGATCCTCACTCGGAGCAGACGGCTATGAGTGCGAATGGTTTTGAGGATGCGTGGGATTGGTACACTGGGGGCCCCCGACAGCGGCTCCAGCCGGGTGGATCTATTGTTTTGGTACAAACTCGTTGGTCTGAGAAGGATATGACGGGTCAATTAATCAAGCAGATGGGTAAAGATCCTAAGGCAGATCAGTGGGAAGTCATCGAATTGCCTGCTATTTTTGATGATGAGACGCCTTGTTGGCCAGAGTTCTGGTCTCTTGAGGATTTATCTGCGGTCCGTGCATCTATTCCCCCGAGCAAGTGGAATGCGCAGTATCAGCAGAACCCTACGGGTGAGGAGAATGCGATTATTCCCCGTGAGTGGTGGAATAAGTGGGAAGGTAAGACGGTCCCTCAGCTACAATATGTCATTCAGAGTTATGATACGGCGTTTTCGAAGCGTGAGACGGCGGATTTCAGTGCAATTACGACGTGGGGAGTATTTTATCCTATAGAAGGCGAGGGGCCCCATCTGATTCTGCTTGATAGTAAGAAGGGCCGGTGGGATTTTCCTGAATTGAAGCAGCTTGCGTTTGATCAGTGGAAGTTTTGGGACCCCGACACCGTCATTGTTGAGGCTAAGGCGAGTGGTTTGCCTTTGACCCACGAACTACGGAACGTTGGCATACCGGTTGTGAACTTCACGCCTTCTAAAGGTAACGACAAGCTGACGCGGGTTCATAGTGTGTCTCCTTTGTTTGAGGCGGGGATGGTCTGGGCTCCTGAAGAAGCGTTTGCGGAGGAGTTAATAGAAGAGGTTGCGGCTTTTCCCAATGGCGAGTATGATGACCTTGTTGATAGTATGACTCAAGCTCTTATGAGGTACCGTCAGGGTAATTTCATTCAGCTTCCTACAGATGGTTGGGAGCCTAGTGAGAACTCTACAAAGGTAAGGGCTTATTATTGAGCTGAGGAGCCAATGTAATGCAAACCACCAGTGTCGGATCAGACAGAAGCCGAGCCCCCTTTAAGACCAGAGAAGAAGTAAGCGCTATGATCGATAGTCTTGGTCGGGCGTATGAAATGGGCTCGATTAGCAAAGATCAGTATGATGCGGGTGTTCGCAATGCTTTTGCTGAGTTTGACGCTGCTCAACAGGCTGGTTATGTGGGGCCCGGAGCTGGTGTCGGCGCGTATCGCGGCCGCCCCGACCGCCCTATGGGTGAGATGAACCCGATGCAGGATCCTGCACAAAACGTTTTTGAGCCTTCGACCCGCGAACGCATTCGCCAACAAGGCGGATTCCGTGATCCGATGGCGGAGAACCCCGTTGACCGTTTCAGGTACGGTGGTGAGGTGCGGAAGTATCAGGACGGCGGCATGGTTTCTCCTGATCAGGGCTCGTCATATCGTTTTCCTCCTGAGAGTTCTTCTTATTATGACATGGTCACGCCAGAGATGGTTTCTCCGGCAATGCCAAATGAGCCTCCGGCGTTGATTCAGAAAATGTTTGGTGGCCTTGGTCCTTCTCTTCCCTTGCCTCCTGGCAATGTGACTCCGGAAGACATGGAACGTGCCGCGATGGAAGCGGACACTCGCATTGCTTATGAGCAACGTGCGGGTAAGCTTGGTGTTGACGAGAAGGGTCGCCCGTTTTACCGAGGTGTGACAGAAGACGGCGCACTTAGACAGCCTTTAGAACAGTATCGCGCAGAGCTGACCCTAGAGAACTTGATGAACATATCTCGTGCTCGTGAAGCGGATCTTATGAATTTACAAAAAATGCAAGATCTTCAGTATCGTCGTCGCCAAGACGTTGAAAACGCGGCTCTTCTACGAGAACAAAATCGGTAGTATCGTCTAATTCTTTAACCAAAAAAAGGCGGTACTCTTGCAATGCAAAAGGCGATAATGGCGGCTACAGGGGGAAGTGGTGCTGGCGGTGCCGGCGGCATACACGCGGTTGGGGCCGCACCTTACGCAGAACCCGCTCGGGAATATTACGAGAGGCCGGTGTTAGAAGAAACGCTTGGTTTTTCAACTCTTACATCTGGGCCGGAACCAGTTCAGGATGTCGAAGAGAGGAGGCTTCCGGAGCCTTACCGTAAGTTAATACGGCAAGCGGCTGCGTTTTTCGAAGATAATCCAAATATTCTAGAAGAGCGGATGCACGGCTTACCGGGAAATCCTCCGCGTGGTCCCACCTTCACCCTTGAAAGACCCGAGGACCGTATTTCGGTTAGACCGGAAGATGTTACCTTTACGGAGCAAAGACAGCTTACGGGCCTAGACCCTACAGTACCTGTGGACGTGATGAGTAGTCCGGTGTTGTTGTCTCCTGAGCTCAGGGGTGACGACTACGTGTATGAAAAAATTAAAGAGGTACTTCCGGAACCGCCCCATTCGGTCTACACGGTGCCTCGGGTGCTTTCCGATGAGGAGCAGGAGCTTCTTCGGAAAGGTTATGCGGAGGAACCGGTTGAGCCGGATGTTGTGTTCCGAGATCGGGATACTTCTTTCTTTAGTTTTCGAGAGGACTACCTCCGTCCAACATCTCCGAACCCCCTCCCGAACGTCCCCGACGACATTAGGTTTGTTCAGATGTGGGAAGAGAACCGACGGCGCAACCCAGACACGCGACGCCGTGATTGGGTTGAAGAAAACGTTATTCGGCGAGAAGACCTAGTAAACTTTTTGAATTTAAAAAATGAGGATGCCGGCCTACCCGAGGGTCATCTCAGGACCATGGCTCTCATTGAAAGTAGCTTTGATCCTACTGCGGAAACATCGTATTCTATCGGTTTTAATCATCCGAAAAACAAAGGCACCACCTTTGGGGAAAAGATGAATTGGGCGGAGGAAAATTACTCTGCAAAGGGTTTGTTTCAATTTATTAGGAGCACCGCCAAGGAATACGGGTTAAGGGGTCGGGGCTTTGACAACCGCTTAGACTATGTTGCAAGCACTGATGCTGCGACGAGGATGGCTAAAGAACACCAGGGAACGCTTCGCAACCTCTTTGGGAGAGAACCCGTGGGCTGGGAATTGTATCTTATGCACCAGCAGGGTCCCGGCATTACACCCCGACTGTTTACTCAGTCGAACCGCAATGTCTACGACGTGTTTGTAGATTATTGGATAGAGGTGGGGGAGTATTCCCCTTCAAAGGCCGCAGACAAAGCAAGAAAATCTATTCTAGACAACGGGGGTCGGTTAGATCAGACGGCGGGCGAGTTTGCAAATAAGTGGAAGAATCGTTACCTCAACGCTTTTTCATCGCTTTCTCCGGGCTTGTCTACCGAACTAGACACGTCGCGTTTTCTTATGCCTTTGCAAGAACCGGAAGTCAGGATGCCTCCCGAGCGCGGAAGTGGTGAGATCGGACGGGAGATATTGGAGGGGCTAGGCGACCTTCTCCCAGAAATGATCCGACCGGACCAAGAAGGTCTTCGCCGTGGTCCTTCTCCGTACCAAGCGGCAGATATTAGCCAAATCCGCTCTCCTGGTCCTTTTGCCGACATACTTATGGAAGAGTACGGTTATCCGGGCACGGGGCGCGTGGTCCCTGAATCGCGGCCCACGGCACCTACGGCGCAAGAGTTGATAGATGTTCGTGGTGATTTACTTTCGAGCATGGTTGCGGCGCAACGTTATGGTATTGAGACGCAACGTGCTTCTCAGCGTTTTTTCCAAGGCATGTCCCGCGTGTTTGGTAATCCCCAAGACATTGCCCAGGAATCACGGAACAGATCCGTTGGTTTGGACCTTATGCGTCGTGGTGGTTTAACGGATGCTTCTATTGAGGAGCTTACGGCTGCGGCGGATGATTTGGTTTTGGAGCAGTTGCGTATTATTATGGATCGTCCGGTGCCTACTGATGAAGAAACTGGACTTGATCTCTACAGGGGTGTAGGTGAGAGTAATGCCTCAAACAGAAGACCTGTACCTTTTTCGGGGATAGGCGGATTTTTCTAAGGAGTTATCGTGGCTAGAAAACCTACGTCTAATGGCGGTTTAGTAGACCGGAACGTTCCTTCTCAAGTAGATATGGATGATTTGGAGGCAGAGGTTTCTTTAGAGATACCTGATCGCATAAACGTAGTTGACGCGGACATCTTAGCAGCCGATGTAGGCGAGATTGAGATCACCACCGAAGAGGATGGTGGTGTTACCATTGATTTTGAGCCTATTGACGTCGTGATGGCGGGTGGAGAGTTTGATGATAATCTGGTTGACCAGATATCGGACCGTGAACTTCAGACTATTGCTAATGATTTGTTGTCTCAGTTTGATGCTAACAAATCAGGCCGTCAGGAATGGGAAGATGCTTACGCCGAAGGTTTGGAGTTACTCGGCTTCACTTATGAAGAAAGAACTCAACCGTTCCGTGGGTCCTCCGGTGTAACTCACCCTCTTTTAGCGGAAGCGGCCACACAATTCCAAGCGCAGGCTTTTAACGAGCTTTTACCTGCATCGGGCCCTGTGCGTACGGTGGTGATGGGTAAGGAGACTCGATCTAAGGCAGACCAAGCCCGTCGCGTTAAAACGTTTATGAATTATTACATCACGGATGTGATGGAAGATTACACGCCAGACATGGACCAGATGCTGTTTTATCTGCCTCTGGCGGGTTCTACCTTCAAGAAGACTTATTTTGATGACACGCTCGGTCGTGCGGTAAGTAAGTTTGTTCCGGCGGAAAACCTGGTTGTTCCTTATGAAACGTCTGATTTAGAGACGTGTCCTAATATCACTCAAGTCTTTAAGATGTCTTTGAATGATTTGCGGAAGCGTCAGGTTGCGGGTTTTTACCGAGACGTGGATGTCATCCCTGCCCAAGGCGAGTTAACTTCTGTTCAGGAAGAGGTTGATCGGATAGACGGTATTTCGGCCTCTTCGGTTGATTACGACTGCACTTTGTTGGAATGTCACGTAGATCTGGACATTGAGGGTTTTGAAGAGCTAGACGATGACGGTTATCCGACGGGTATCAAGGTTCCATACATTGTCACGATTTCTCAGGACAATGGTCAGGTTCTTTCAGTCCGTCGCAACTATCGCGAAGACGATGATCAGAAGAAGAAGATAGCGTATTTTACGCACTATAAGTTTCTGCCCGGCTTTGGTTTTTATGGCCTTGGTCTTATTCACACGATTGGTGGATTATCCAGAACGGCGACGGCGGCACTCCGTCAGTTGATCGATGCTGGTACGCTGTCGAACCTCCCAGCGGGTTTCAAGGCCCGTGGGCTGCGGATCAGGGACGACGATGATCCGCTCCAGCCCGGTGAGTTCCGTGACGTTGATGCGCCGGGCGGTGCCATTCGCGACAGCTTGATGCCTCTTCCTTTCAAGGGTCCGGATCAGACGCTATTTAACCTTCTTGGTTTCGTTGTTCAGGCTGGTCAGCGGTTTGCTACTATTACAGACATGCAAGTTGGCGATGGTAATGATCAGGCGGCTGTTGGTACGACGTTTGCTATGTTGGAGCAAGGTTCGCGGGTCATGAGCGCTGTTCACAAGCGCCTGCACTACGCGATGCGTCAGGAGTTCAAGATCCTTGCTCGGGTGATGTCTGAAAGCCTGCCGCAGGAGTATCCTTATTCTGTCGAGGGTGGTGATGAGACCATCATGGCGCAGGACTTTGATGACCGGATCGACGTAATCCCCGTCAGCAACCCGAACGTGTTTAGTCAGTCTCAACGCATTGTTATGGCTCAGACGAAGCTTCAGCTTGCTTCTCAGGCTCCTGAGCTGCACAACATGCACGAAGTGTTCCGTGATATGTATTCCGCGCTAGGTGTGTCGGATGTAGATCGGATTATGACGCGGGTTCCGGACGAGGAACCACGGCCCACGGACCCTGCACAGGAGAACATCAATCTTCTGGATAACATCCCTTTGAAGGTGTTTGAGGGTCAGGATCATGAGGCGCACATTATGGCGCACATGGTTTTTGGTAACACACCTATGATTGCTCAGATGCCGATGGCGGCAATGTCGCTTCAGAAGCACATTATGGAGCATGTCCGTGTAGCCGCGCAGGAACAAGCGGCGGTAGGGCTAATGCAGCAAGTTAGCCAGTCGGGTGGACAGCCGGCTACGGAAGAGCAGATGCTTCAGCTAGAGCGGCTTACGGCTCAGTTGATTGCACAGGGGATGCAGAAGCTTCAGCAGATGTCACAACAGCTGTCGGGGGCCGGTCAGCCTGATCCTCTTCTGGAACTTAAGAAGCAGGAATTGGCTATCAAGCAGCAAGCCGAGCAGAATGATGCGGCGATGGATCAGCAGAAGGCAGCTCTGGATGCTCAGTCCTTGGCAATGCGTTCTAAGCAGTTTGATGAACGCTTGGCTGCTCAGGAGCGTCAAACACAGGCTCGTATTAATTCGGCTATGGAACGAGAACTTTTAAAACAAAGAGGGCAGCGTGACCAATAGGGCGATAATTCCAGACTTTCAGAACAGCTTCCTTATTTCTCCCGGCGCGGTGCCTCAGAGGAGTGCTGCTGTTGATCCTAGTTTATCATCTGTAGAGCCCTACTCCATACAGAATGTGGATTTACGTGGGTTTAGTGCGGGAGGCATCCCGCCCGGCTATGAGTTTGGTATTCCCGGAGGCATTGGTTCCTTACCGGTCCCCTCGCCCACGTTTCCAGCAATAAATTTTGTTGCTAGGAATCCAGAAGGTATGGTGGCACCTGCGTCAGACGTTTCAGCGGTTCGTTCCGCTTCCCGTTATGGTTATAGTTTCGACCCTTCTCAATTTGCGGCTCGGCCTAGCCCTTTCCGTCGCGAAGGTGGGATAAGTCCCTTCTTTCGGGGCATCGCTTCTCTAGGGGCATAGGATGTCTAAAAACTTTGGTAGATATGACCTAGATAATGACGGTGTTGTTTCGGACGACGAGGCGGTAGCGGCTACGATGCTTGCGGAAACGGAGTCTCAGATTAGAAAGCTACGCGCTCAGAAACAGATGGCTTTTGTATCCTTGTTCGCGGTGCATTTGTTTACAGCGCTTTTGTTTAGTCCATTGGTTTCTATTGAGCGTGTTGATGCTTTGTCTGAAGTTTTGAGCATGTTTTACATCTCTATGGCTGGTATCGTTGGCGGTTATATGGGTGTTTCCGCTTGGATGAGTAGAAGGACGTAAGAAATGATTGAGCAACTTATTGGCCCAATTACGGGTCTGCTAGATAAATTTATCGAAGATAAGGACCAAAAAGCACTTTTGGCCCACGAAGTAGCTACTATGGCGCAAAGACATGCCCAAGAGCTAACTATCGCCCAGATCGAGGTAAACAAGACGGAAGCACAGAGCCGGAACATTTTTGTTGCGGGTTGGCGTCCTTTTGTAGGTTGGACCTGTGGTATTGCCCTGGCTTGGCATTTTGTGGGTCTTCCAGTCACTTTGTTTTTGACATCAATGTTTCAGGTTGAGACACCGCCCCTTCCCGAGTTTGAGATGGAGAGCCTAATGACGGTTCTTCTTGGTATGCTTGGGCTTGGCGGCCTTCGTACTTTTGAGAAAACAAAAGGTCTGACGCAATGACGTTCAAACTTTCGAAGAGAAGTCTTGGTCGCTTAGAGGGTGTTCACCCCGATCTTGTGAGGGTTGTGGAGAAAGCGATTACTCTTACGACAGTTGATTTCGGTGTTACCTGCGGCCTCCGCACCCTTGAGGAGCAAAAAAAGCTTGTAGAACAAGGCGCTAGCCAGACACTTAAGTCAAAGCATTTAGAGGGACTGGCTGTGGATCTGGTTGCCTATGTGGGCGGTCGGGTGTCGTGGGAAATGCCCCTCTACGACAAGATTGCGGATGCAATGCATACCGCTGCCCTAGAAGAGGGTGTTAAACTTTGTTGGGGTGGTGCTTGGCACCTTCCTGACATTTGTTGTTGGACTGAAGACATGGAGGATGCAAGAAACGACTACATCGATTTACGCCGATCTCAAAAAAGACGTGTTTTTATTGACGCACCGCACTTTCAAATCGCATAAAAAGCAGATATATCTTATTATATCACATACGGTGGTGTTTTAAGAGAGGTGTGAATGGATGTAATCTATGTTGCCGAAGCGGTGTTCCGAATAATTAAGGAACGACGTGAAGCGGTAGCTGATTTGATGGTCTTCGGGAACGTCAAGTCTATGGAGCAATATCGTGAGCTTATGGGCAACCTCGACGCCCTAAATCACGTGGAACGGGAACTCAAGGGCCTGCTAGATAAACAGGAGCAATCCGATGACTAAGGATTCAAAGCTAGATTTAAAAGCTATCGAAGAGGGTGTGAAAAACCTTGCCGAAGCTTACGCGGAAAAACCGCGACTAAACCCAGATATGATAGGTAAGTCCTTGTTAGAGCGACTACCCAGCCCCACAGGCTGGCGGATATTAATTCTGCCTTACCGTGGTAAGGGTAAAACCGAAGGCGGTATCTTCTTGCCGGATGACGTGCAGGAGAAGAGTCAGATCGGCACACAAGCGGGATACGTACTTAAGGTCGGTCCGCTCGCTTATCAGGACACAGAGAAATTCCCGTCGGGTCCGTGGTGTAAGGAGAAGGATTGGGTAATGTTTGCCCGATATGCCGGTTCCCGTTTCACCATTGACGGGGGTGAGGTGCGAATACTCAACGATGATGAGATATTGGCGACCATAATGGACCCTGAAGACATCCATCACATCTAGAGGTAAACATGAGTGACGAAGCCCAAATGGACTTGGACTTACCGGAAGAAACGGTAGTCGAGGTCGAAGCTACAGAGGCCCCTGAGGTCGAAGTAGTTGAAGAACAAAAAGCCGACGACAATTTTGACAAAGCGCATACTTCTACACAGAAGCGTATTGATCGTCTTACCAAGAAAATGAGAGAAGCCGAGCGTAGAGAGCAGGAAGCTATCAACTACGCAAAGCAGGTTCAGAACGAGGCGCAGACGCTCAAGCAGCGTATGGATGCTTTGGACACGAGCTATGTGTCGGAAGTTCAAAACCGTGTAAGCTCTCAGATACAGCAAGCGGAAGTGGCCCTAAAACAGGCTATGGACGTTGGAGACAGCGCAAAAACGGTTGAAGCACAAAAGGCTTTGACAGCTCTTACGCTTCAGCAGGAAAGAGCGCAGCAGGCGGCTGTTCAAGCTGAACGACAGAGGCAGCAAGCTCAGTATGCCCAACAAACCCAGCAGGCGCAGTATGCCCAGCAAGCTCAACAGCGTCCCCAGGCTGCACCTAAGCGCCCCGACCCCAAGGCAGAGCAGTGGGCGGTTAAAAACAGCTGGTTTGGACAGGACGAGGCCATGACTTATGCGGCCTTTGGTATCCACAAAAAGCTCGTCGAGGATGAGGGGTTTGACCCGCAGACAGATGATTACTATAATGAGCTTGACAAGCGTATTGCGGGCGAATTTCCGCATAAGCTTTCCGGCAATAGCAAACGACCCGCTCAGACGGTTGCTGGAGCCTCTAGAACATCAACTGGGCGCAGTAATGGAAAAAAGGTTCGTCTCACCCCGAGCCAAGTCGCAATAGCGAAAAAACTGGGTGTGCCGCTTGAAGAATATGCGAAATACGTGAAGGAGCAATGATAATGACTGAAGATACCAAAGCAAAGACTACGGTCAACAGAACTTCTCGCGCCAACAAAACCCGGGAGAAACAGGCTATTAGAAAGCCTTGGGCTCCCCCGTCTATGTTAGACGCACCACAAGCCCCAGACGGCTTCAAACACCGTTGGATCCGTGCAGAGATGCGTGGCTTCGATGACACTAAGAACGTTAGTGCAAAACTTCGGGAAGGTTGGGAACTTGTTCGTAAAGACGAGTACCCTGATTTTGAACTTCCTGTCATTGAGTCTGGGAAATACGAAGGTGTGTTCGGTGTAGGTGGACTAATTCTTGCACGATTGCCTGTAGAAACCATTGCAGAAAGAACTGCTTATTTCGACTCTAAGAGTCGCGACCAAATGCAAGCGGTGGATCATGACATGATGCGTGAGAACTCTCATTCAACCATGACGATTAGCAAACCTGATCGTCAATCTCGTGTAACTTTTGGCGGCCCCAAAAATTAGGGCTGCCCTAATAGGAAAGAACTAAAATGGCAAATGCTAATACTGCCTACGGTCTCCGTCCTATCGGGCTTGTTGGAAGCGGTGTAAACTCTACTGGTGTAACTCAGTACGAGATTGCTTCTAACAACACGAACCCCATTTATCAGTACTCGATCTGTGTCCCGACTTCTGCCGGCGTCATTGATCATGCTGGTGCGACATCGGGTGGCACTGTCCAACCGTTGGGTGTTCTGATGGGTGTGGAATACGTAGATTCCGTAACAAAGAAACCAATCTTTGTTAATTACTGGCCTGGTTCAAACAGCGTAAGCGTTGACACAAATCATCCTGTCAAAGCCTTCGTTGCGGACAACCCAAATCAACTGTTCAAGGTTGCGTCTGACGCTTCTCTCACAGACCGAGCAACTGCTCTGACTGGAGTTTTCGCAAACGCTTCTCTCGGCACATCGGCTCGTACGGGCAGCGCAAACACCGGAAGCTCTAACTCAGCGCTTTCTGTGTCTTCGATTGCTACGACGGCTACTCTTCCACTGCGTATTGTTGGTATCCTCGATGACGAGGCTAACAGCGACTACACAGCGGCAGGTATTCCGCTGATTGTGCGTCTGAACGTTCACTTCAACTCCAACGCTGGTGGTTTTGCTTCGCAAACTACTGCGATCACAACCGGCATTTAAGGGGAATAAATAATGGCTATTTCTCGCGCCCAGCTAGCTAAAGAGCTGGAACCCGGTCTAAACGCACTGTTTGGATTGGAATATGATCGTTACGAGAACGAGCACGCTGAAATCTTTGAAGAAGAGTCTTCGGACCGCGCCTTTGAAGAGGAAGTAATGCTCGGTGGCTTCTCTACTGCACCGGTTAAACCGGAAGGCAACGGCATCACTTTTGATGACGCTCAAGAGACGTACACAGCTCGTTACACTCACGAGACCATCGCACTTGCGTTCTCGATCACAGAAGAAGCTATCGAAGACAATCTTTATGATCGTCTGGCTTCTCGCTACACCAAAGCTCTGGCCCGTTCTATGGCTCAGACAAAGCAAATCAAGGCTGCTTCTATCCTGAACAATGCGTTCAGCACTGCAAGCCCTGTTGGCGACGGTGCAGCTCTGTGTTCATCGACTCACCCGTCTCTTTCGGGTAACCAACGCAACCTTCTGTCTGTTGCAGCAGATCTCAACGAAACTTCGCTTGAGCAAATGCTGATCGACATTGCTGGTCTGACTGACGAGCGTGGTCTGAAGATCGCGGTTCGTGGCATGAAGCTGATTATCCCAAAAGAACTGCAATTCGTTGCAGAGCGGATCATCAACTCTTCGCTGCGTCCTGGAACTGCGGACAACGACACGAACGCCATGAAATCTATGGGAATGATTCCAGACGGTATCTGCGTCAATCACTTCCTCACAGATAGCGATGCGTTCTTCATCAAAACTGATGCGCCTAACGGCTTCAAGTACTTCAACCGTTCGCCAATTAAAACGGCAATGGAAGGTGACTTCGACACCGGTAACATGCGCTTTAAAGCTCGTGAGCGTTATTCCTTCGGTGTTTCCGACTGGCGTAGCGTCTTCGGCACACCGGGCGCTGCGTAAGCTCCGGCGGTTTTTATTTGGGAAGGGGTGGCCGGACGCGGCTGCCCCTTTCTTTTTTGTAAAACACAAGCTATGATGATTTATCCCTGACAGTCGCATGGTGCGGCTGACTTAGCCCGACAGGAGATTTCATGGCTACTACTACTTTTTCAGGACCAGTTGTATCTAACAACGGTTTCACCGGCTTCGTTCAAGTCACCACTTACACCGTCGCTACTCTTCCAGCTGCCGCCGCTTCAAACGCAGGTGTTGTAGCGTATGCCTCTGACGCCCGGAAGGCCGCAGAAGGCGCAGGTAACGGTACGGGTAACTTGGTTTTCTCAGACGGTTCTAACTGGATCCGCGTAGACACAGGCGCAACAGCTGCTGCATAGGGGAGTTAGCTAATGGCTTCGAATCCTTCTTACCGTACAGCGGACGCTACGGTGTCCGCCCACACGGCTAATGCTGTAACGAAGAGCGACAGCACCACCTTCAACCCTACTCGGGGTGTTTATGTTGGAGGCGCTGGTGATATTAAAGTGGACATGGCGTACTCTGGTACGGCCATTACCTTTACCGGCGTCTTAGCTGGCAGCTTTCTTCCAATACAGGTTACCCGTATTTACTCAACAGGAACTACGGCGACTGACATGGTGGCGCTGTATTAAGGCGACAAAATGAGGCTTGGACTAAACCTATCTGTGAGTATGGGCCAACTGGTCCTGTCTCTAGGCCGAAAATTCTATAACTTGCTGGCGGGAGAAGAAGCCGCCAGCAACACCAACGTCTTCTACGATCCCGCTGATCTGACTTCGCTTCGCGTAGGTACAGACGGCTCCGGCGGGAACCCTGTCGTGGGCGATCCTGTTGGGATCATGCTTGATACCTCACAGTTCGGAGGCAAGACCGCAGAGGCTTATCTGGCTGGGGCGACTGAGCTGGTGACGAATGGGACGTTTGATACGGAT
>Ga0208793_1001308_pt1 | contig 14650 bp, 30 predicted proteins | sample 17_taG_FD_184092 | JGI IMG/M metagenome (GOLD analysis project Ga0208793, IMG submission 184092) | Marine viral communities from the Subarctic Pacific Ocean - 17_ETSP_OMZ_AT15314 metaG (SPAdes) (version 2) | ecosystem: Environmental > Aquatic > Marine > Oceanic | place: Pacific Ocean | collected...
GTGCTTTGGTATCGCCTCTGCGAAGAAATGAGCCCCTACCCGGTTAGCCGGGGGGGGTCTGGGGGCTCTGTGGGGTCTTTAGGGGGTTTTGCCCCTGGTGGTCTACCGATCGGGGTGCATGGGCGTTTGTGTTGTTAGAAGCGCATGTGGAGGGCTGTGTGGGGGTCTGGTGGGGGTTGGGGGATTCGACCGGTACGGAGGCCGTTGTTGCATGGCCGGCATACGACTCTGAGGTTTGTGAGTTCGTTGCCGCCGCCGTCTGAGAGCGGTTTGATGTGGTCGACTTCGAGTTGGGTACCGGGGAAGGGGGGGGTGTTGCAGATTGTGCAGTGGGTGGAGGATGCCAGGAGGGCTCGCCGGTTTGCTTTGTAGACCGGGTCGGCGTACTTGCGTCGGTATGTGGGTCGGGCTCCGCGTGTGCGTTCCTGGTTGCGGCCTCGGGCTCGCCGGCAGGTGTCGCAGCGTGTGGCTGTGGTGAGTGTGGCGCAGTCGATGCAAGGGATTTGCGGCATGTGGTTTGGCCTCGCAGTCTCCCAATCTCTCAAATGTTGCCACATGGCCGCAGGTCACGGCACGGGTTAGAACCCTCCCGGTTGTCTAAATACTTGCCAAACGATGCAGGATTGTCTACAATATGGACATGGACACAACGAGCAACCCCAACGGAAACCACATCACCACCTGCACCGCTCTCCTTGAGGGCGAAGCACAGACCGAATACCACTCCGGCCCGGAGCGGTGCCCGTCTTGCGACGCTGACCACCGAGCGGCGCTCCGAAGCGAGGGTATGGACCTGCAAGCAATCGCCATCATGCGGGAGACGGAGCGGAACCAGCAGATCGAGGATGCGACGCTTGACGGTTTGTACCGCACGGAGGTCAAGTAATGAACACCAAGCAGGACATGGACACAACGAGCAGCCACAAGGAGGCAGCCACCATGAACACCGTCAGCATCACCGCCGCCGAGGTACGGGAGGGCGACATCATCCTCTCCCCGAGGCATAACTACCGCCGCTACGAGGTCGGGGCCATCGAGGTCCAGACCGAGTGGGTCAAGTACCGCTACATGAAGCCATGCGAGCGGGGCGAGTGCGATCGACGGATCTTCACTTGGAGGCCGGTCGGCGCAGCCCGGTTCCACCAGGGCGACTGCTTCGACGCCACCGACGGAATCCTGATCGAGAAGGCATAGGGGAGGCAGCCACCATGAACACCACCAAGACCTGCAACGGATGGAGCAGGTACAACAACGGGCAGACCAGCCAGTGCGACCGGGAGGCCGGCGAGACCGGCTTCTGCCCGGTCCACCAGCACGCCGCAGACACCGACCCGCTGGGCTCCTCGAGCCCGCAGGCATAAGGGAGGCAGCCACCATGAACACCACCACCTACTACTACCCAGCAAAGCGCGGCGGTAAGTACCACCGCACCTTCCTCGGACTAGCGGCCTGCCGCCCGAGCATCGAACTGGACACGAGCCCCGGCGCTCCGATCCTCCACGAGGACGGGGAGCGGCTTCACCCAATCATCTGCAAACTCTGCTCAAAGAGCGGACACGGAACGGAGGCCAAGTAATGGCCGGCACCACCTACAAGGGCCACGAGATCGAGGTCGACCAGGACGGACACATCACCGTCTGGCAACTCGACAACGGTCACCCCGACGGCGACCACTGGACCGAGCAGACGGCGGCAGCAGCCAAGGCGACGATCGACAGGTTCGACCCGGTCACCATCTTCGGAATCAAGGTCAAGTGATGACCAGGACCGCAGACGAGATGAAGGCATACGCCGACAAGGTCGTCCAACCCGACGGCTCGACCCGGTACTACCTGCCAACGGACAGACCCCACCACGGGATGCGGCTCACCGACTGCTGCGCTGCTGTAAGCACGTTCTCAGACGTATTCGGGACCGGGCCGACGCTGTGCTGCAAGCACTGCTGGAACGAGGTATGGGACGGCCAAGGCGACGGCACCGAACACAAGGATGCGTCATGACCCCGCTTGAGAAGGTCGCCCAGTTGGACCAGGAACTCAAGTTCGTGCGAACCCGGTGGGAGAACGCCGTATGGGAAGCCCAGCAAGCCGGGATGTCGCTGCGGCAGATCGCCGCTCAGACCGACGTATCAGTGGAGACGGTTCGGACCGCCTGCAAGAAGGTGTCGCTCAGAGAGCGGTAAGCGCCGAGGCCGTAGCCGGGCGCTCTTTTGCGTTCAGCCGGATTCCCAAACGAAGTCGAGCCCGCCGACCTTGCCGCCAAGGCGTAGGAACCTGACAGCCGCCGATAGCGGGAAATGCTTCTTACCGGGCGTGCCTGGTGGGTACCGCTGCTCCAGGAGGAGGATTGTTTGCTCGAACGGCCACCCCTCGTACTCGGCGGTGAACAGGTCGTAGCCGTCTGGCAGCTCGTAGCCCTGAAGGGCCGGTGTCGTCGTAGGTGCCGTCGTGGTACTGGCCGGCACGGTCGTGGCCGGCACCGTCGTCGTCGTTGTCGTCGTGCTGGTCGTCGTTGTTGTTGCTGGGAGGTTCGATACCCACTCGCCGTCGACTACCTCGTAGGCCGGCTTCGACACAGAGGACGAAGCCATGCACAGGGTCTGCCAGACCGTCCAGGTGGGTGACACCGGGTTGCGTTGCGACCAGAACGGGTCGTCGAAGCGTCGGATGTCGTAGTTCGCATCCAAGATCCACTCGGGCACCAGCCCTGAGTCGAACATGAGCTGCTCGATCTCCGGGTAGTCGCCGTTCGCCCAGTCGTCGATCGAGAGGATCTGCCCGTCGACGAGGTTCCTGGCCCACACGACCCTCGGGTCGTCTTTGCCTTTGCCGCCGTGGAGTTCCTCGTAATACCTGAAGACGACGCCTGGTGGGATCGTCCCGTCGGCCTCGAGAGAGGTAATCCGGGCAGCCCACTCCTCATACGTCATGTGGACGAAGCCGTACTCGACGTCGCACGGCCCGTAGATCCGGTCGTGGTGCGCGCTCGCTGGTGTAGCTGCCATGCCGGCGAAGATCACCGCGGCAAGCACGGCGACTCTCAGCATCGGCATCACAGCAGCGACCCCTGGCGTTCCTGGTTGGTGCGCCGGATTGTCTTGGCTGCGTGCCCGGACTCGGACACCCGCCAGTCAGCCAGTCTGAGGTAGTCAGCTGACAAGTCGACACCGATACCGGTGCGGCCCAGGGCGCGGGCGACCATTGGGACGGTTCCTGTGCCGACGAACGGGTCGAGCACCACGCCGTCCTGTGGTGACCAGCCGAGGATCAGGCGGCGCGGCCATTCCTGCGGGAACGCCGCGAAATGATCCACGCCGAGATGGTCAGGGACTTGGAGTGGTTCGGAAGGGATCGACCACACCGAACCGGGGAGTTTGCCCAGCGGGTTGTGTTCGAGGTCGTGCGTCGGGTTGAGCGTCGGGTTGAGCGTCGCCCCGGATTCTGCCGCTTTCGACTTCTGCGCCTTCGCCGGCGGCGAGGTGTACGCCTCACGGATCTCGTCTATCGCTGAGAAGTAGCGAGGCTCCAACGTGAAATGGAACCACTGTTCATGGCTGCGACGCACCCGGTCGGTGACGGACTCCGGTAGGCCGTTCGGTTTCGACCAGACGATCTCAGAGCGGAGGATCAGGCCGAGGTCGTCGATGCACCCGATGGCGTAACGCCACGGCAAACCCATCAGGGACTTCGAGCGCACGGATGTCTTGGGGACGTAGCCGCCCTTCTTCGCTGCTTTCGTCCGGGTGCCGTCTGGGCTGTATGTCGCCCCATTCAGTTGCGACGGGCCACCTGACTGACCGTTCGACCCGGCGTACTTGTCGCCGAGGTTCACGAAGATCGACCCGGACGGCTTCACCACACGGACCATCTCGACCGTCGCCGCCCACAGCGCCTCCAGGAACTCCTGCGGTGTGGCCTCCGACCCGATCTGCCCGTCGTAGTGCTCGCCGTCGTCCTGGTACGACCTGAGGGCGAAGTACGGCGGGCTGGTCACGACCAGATCGACGCTGTCGTCGGCGAGCGGGATCACCGTTGCGTCGCCCTGGATCAGCATTTGCAGCCTGACGACGCTCCGCACAGCGGGCAGGTGCCGGTCCTCGGGTTGACGAGGTGGTCGCCGTAGTCGGTGAAGTCGAGCGGGCAATCAGGGCACAACACCCGGTTATTAGGCGGGCCAGTAATGCCGACGTCGTTACAGGTCTTGCAGCGTCGGCCCACTAGCGGTACTGCGCCTTGTGTGCCCTGTTAGCGGCTTTGCATTCGTCGCATCGGCAACCGCCGTACTCGTAATGCTTCCTGGTGCCGTGCGGTCCAGGAACGACATGCGGCTCGTCGCTCACCGGTTCGTCGTCGACGGGTTCCGGGGACGGGACCGGGACCGGGCCAAGACTGTCTCCTCGAACGCGGCGCATCGCCTCCAAAGTCTCGGTGTGTTCGAAGTCTGATGAGTGGCCCATCATCTGTCGCGTTTCACAGGGCGGTCGTTCTTCGTGCGGCGCCGGTACTCGTAACAAGCGAGGCATCTGCCGGCCTTCGCTCGAGGGACCGCTGGTTCGCCGCAGTTGCAGCAGGCGACGATGGTGGAGCGGCGAGGCAGGTTCGGTGCCGGATCGAGGGTGAACGACACGATCGACACGGCCTCATCGGTCATGCGGCGCGCTTCCATGACAGAGCGGCGCAACTGGTCGCCTTTGACGCGTAGCTCGTCGGGGGCTAGGGCGGCGATCTCGACTGGTGACCCGGAGATCGTTGACCGTCCAGGAGAGTCGAACCCTGACCCCTTAGGCATCGAATCGTTCTGCCATTCGCGGAGTTGCCGTTCAGCGTTGACGGCTCGTTGACGGAGCCGCTCGACGTTCTCGGCTAGCGCCGCGAGGTGGTCGCCCATAGCGGTCATGCGTCCAACCGGGCGAACAGTTCGAGGCCGACACGGTGCTCGACACGGTCATCGGGGAGCGTCCCCGCGTAGACGCCGATCCCGCCGCTGGGTTCCTGCAACGCGGCGGTGAGGCAATCGGAACGCACCGGGCATTTCGAGCACCCCTGGTCCCATAGAAGCCGGCGCCTGGTATCGGCCACATCAAAGCCGGGGCTGAAACGTCGGGGGCGCCATTGTTCGAGGCTCCGGCAGATCGCCTGGTCGAACCAGCCGGTGCCTTGCGGCGTCCACGGTGTCTCTGCGGACGAAAGCATCGTCTGGAGTGCTTCCCAGCTCACGCGGTGCCGTCCCGTCCGAGCGCCTGCGCGATCGCGCTGGTCAGGTGAACTGCTTCGTCGCCTTCGACACCGAACTTTTCGCAGACGTAGGCGACAGTCAGCCGGCCACTGCGTCGCATGACGTTGCACCGCCCCGAAGGTCCGCTCGACGGGTACCAGCACGCGACCACCGCGTAATCGGCTTCGTCGCCGCCTCCCTCGAAGTCTGAGTGGGGAAGCGGGAGAGCTGCGGCCCGGTAGCGCCAACCGTCTCCTGGCTGGTAGTCCACGGCGACGGGATCGTGGCTGCTCACGCGCACCTCCAGCGGCGCCAACCGCCAGCCGGGTCGACCAGCGCGTACCAGCGGGCACCAATCACGTTCCAGTACGGATTCAGGGCGGCGCGCTGCGCCTCCTCGACATCGACCGGGTCGCGCCCCTCGAGATGCCGGAAGATTCGCTGCAACGTGGCGCCGTCATTCAGCTGGAACAGCCCCCAGTCGACGGTTCCGTTCGAGTTCTTCCCGCGGTTGTCGACTCCAGGACGAAGGTTCGATTCGCAGACCGCGATCTCGACAGCCCGATCTGCTTCCTCAGGAGGAAACAACGCCCGGATCATCGTTTCCGGGTCGCTAACAGCGACAGCGTCCGGGTCGAAGTTGCACGGCGCCGACGGGACAGCGACACACACGCACGCAGCGATGAAGGCGGCTAGTTGAGCCACGGTGCGCCCCCATGATTCCGAACCTGATGGATGAGCTCGTCGCGGATACCGCGAACCGCCAGCAGGAACGCTTCAGCGACCTGGTCGCGCTCCCGCATCAGTTCGCGCCAATGCCGGCGCTCCCAAGCGACCCCGATCGAAAACGCGAGCAACAGGGCGCAGCAGTTGATGACGACGAGCGAAGCGACGATCACTTGCCGTCCTTGAGCTTCGCTTTGGCTTGCCGGATCTGCTCGAGAGTCTCCTCATGATCCAACGAATCGGTGATTTCGGATTGTTCATGGTTGTTATTGATTGTTAGGGGCGCACTGTGCGCCCGGTCAGGTACTCCTGTGCGCCCGGTCGGGTACTCCTGTGCACCGGGTTCTCTGTGCACCCGGTTCTCTGTGCGCCCGGTCAAGGACCACCGGGAAGGGATCGCGGCCTCATACCGATTCGAGGTCCGCGTCCCCCCCCTGGGGCTCCCTCCCGAGACAACGATCAGCCAACCGGCCTCACGCAGAATGTGGAGATGCCGCTTCACGGTCGACAGGTGCAGACCGGACTCGCCGGCCAAGGTCTCCATCGACGGCCAGCACGAATCGCCAGCCTTTGAGAAGTGCAACCCCACGGTCAGCGCGACATGCCTCGATGTGGCGTCGAGGTCCGACGAGACGACCGCACGCTCCCATGAGAACTTGTTCGATACGCGGCTCATTGGAACCCTTCGGTGATCGCAGCGAGCCGGACGCTCATCTCGTCGAGCTCGTTGATCGCAGCGAAGTACGCCTCGCACAACTCGGCGCCGCCGTCGTTCCAGAAGAGACGCAACGCGAGACCAGCCGGCAGCACGACCAGTCCTGGTTTGCCGTGGGCGCGGTCGTCAGCTACCACCTCGAAGTCCTCGACTGACGCGATCTGGCGCATCCCGCGCACCAAGCGTTCAACGTCCTCGAGGCTCATGTGTTCCCCGCATTCACCACAAGGGCTTCGCTTTTGAGGATGTCGTAGATTGCGCTCTTCGATAGGTGGTGCTGGTCGGCCAAATGCACGACTGAGGTGCCACCGCGGTAGAGCGTCAAAATCGTTCTGTTTCTTTCTTCTCTTCTCCTACGCGTCGGGCGCTGCTTTTCGGCCAGTTCCGTTTCGCGCTTTTCGAGTTCGGGCGCCCCGTGAAGGGCAACCGCATGCCGCAGTTCTGCAAGCTTCTTTCTGATCTCATCGACCGAGCGTTGGCCGAGGTTGGTGACGGCCAGCAGGTCGTCCTCCGTCTTCTCCAGGAGCTGGCCGACGGTGTTGATCTGAGATCGCTTGAGACAGTTTCGGGGACGCTCGGTGAGTCCCAACACGTCGATGTCGGTCGACGTCAACAGAGCATCAGACGAGTACGCCTCGGCGATCGCCTTGCTGTCGTCATACCCGTCTGCGATCAACGCTGAGACGACGGCAGCCTGGAACTTCGCGTGCCGGTCCTTTTCGACTGCCAGGAGTCCCCGCAACTCCAGTTCGGCCTCGTCGGCGGCTCTCCTCTCCGCGTGGCGCAGGCGCTTCTGCTCTGCCGCTTCGGCCTGTTCTTGGAGCGCGAACTGCGCGGCGTCCTGATGCTTGTTCGTCCACTTCGACAGACGACGGGCTTCGATGGGAAATGACTCGTCCCGTGCATCTATGACAATGCACATCAACTCGCTGAGAACCTCAGCGACTGGTAGGCGATCGGTGGCGACCATCCGGTCGCGCCACATCGACAGCAGCGCAGCGACTTCACTTAGATCGTCCGGCCTGGTCATGCTCGCCGCTCCCGGTACTCGAGCATCTCTGCCAGGTCCGGTCGCCTGATCGCCACCAGGCGGCTGTAAAGCGCCGTGAAGTTGTTCGACAGGCGGTACGCGGCTGACGGGTCACCGAGCCCGGTACGGAACCTGAGCACCTCCCACAGCATTTTCATGCCGCACCGCCGGCCACCCGTCTCGCGCTGCCACTCCTCCAGGAGCTGCTCGAGGCGCTGCCAAACGTCCGGGTGCTCACGATGGAACTTCCACCAGGTTTGACCGATCTCGTCCTGAGCCCACGACGGGGCCGGGTCTTGATCGACGTCGAACAGGGTCTGCGAGATCACGCTTCGGACTCCTTGACGAGGGCTACCAGGCGGTCGCGTTCGTCTTTCCAAACGATGCGCTCCATGAGGAGGGCGCGCTTCTTCAACTGGTCGAGGCGACCCGGCCACATCTCGTCGCACCAGACCTCCCACTCGAGCGGGTGATGCGTGAAATACATGTGGCAGCTACGGCACAGGCACACGGCGTTCTGGAGTTCGGTGCGGATCGACTTGTACGACCGGGAGATCAGGTGGGCGCACTGCGGGTACTCCATCGACTCGCACCGCTGGCAGGTGAAGTCGTCGCGCCACTTGACGAGCTTCGAGAACGCCGCGTCGGCTTCCTTCATGTGCCGGGAGGTGGTCTTACTCACCGGCTACCTCCCGTCGAGGTCCGAGACGGATGGCTCGTCGCTCACACTTGGCGCAGGTTCGCTTGTCGTTGTAAACCGAGAGGCGGGTCGTGCAGCCGTCGCAGACGCGGCCTTTGAGGTACTTCTTGGGAAGGGGATTACGCACCAGGCACCTCCGGGTCGATCGGGAACGGCTCGTCAAAGAAGCCGGTTTCGGCGTCGTCGATGATTCCCTCGAGGTCGTCGAGCTCCTGGTCGGACATGAGTTCGAGTTCTTCGGGTAGGAATCCGTCCCTCATGCGTGTTCGGACCGCCTTGCGGCGTTCGACGGTGAGGTTTTCGTCGCCGAGCCCGAGGTTGTTGAGGCGGGTACGCAGCGCCTCGACCCGACCGGTGTCGAGTTCCAGCGGTTCAGGCTCGAACGCGGTGTCCTCGGTATTCACGGGACCGCCGATCTCCTCAGCGGTGTACGAGATGCCGGCCAGGACGTCGGGGAACAGCTGCCGGCACAACTGCGACACGGCTCTGGCCCAATACATCGACTTTGGATACTGGTCCCATGTCTTGGAGTTCAGGCCGGCACGGTGCCGGTCCTTTTCGGAGAACTCGAAGGTCATCTCGTTGCCGTTGTCGGCCCGCTTGCCGGTGACGCGGGCTCCAGCCGACGACGCCTTCCCGGTGATGATGTGGCCGCGGCTGCGAACGACGGCGACCATGCCTTCAGCGGAGAGCGTCGCTTTGCCCTGGATGACGTTGATGTGGGCGAGGGAAGCGACCGGGCCGAACCCGATCTCGCGGCCATACAGGGTCGCTGTGACGATGTTGGCGGGCTTGCCCTTGTACGCGGCGGGGACGAGGTCTGAGGCGGCGAGCATCTCGGCCTGCTGCATCGTTTCCGACCAGGACGCGTCGACCTTCTCGAGGTCGGTCATCAGTCTTCGACCCCGAGGTACGCCTTGAGGTCTCGTTCGAGGATGACGAGCCGACCGCCGATCTTGACGCCTCGGAGTTCGCCGCGTTCGATCATCCGGTAGATGGTTGACTGAGCGACCGTGAGGAGTTCAGCGGCCTCGCGGGTACTTATGCATTGGAGAGGGCTCTTAGTGGGCATGAGGCGTTTCTAGTGCCCCGAATGCACCCGTGCTACCCGCTGATAACGCATACCAACCGTTGTCCACCGGGTGTCCACAGAGCTGTCCACTCGCATGCTTCGCATAAGTACGCAATACTCGTCAGAAGTGGACAACTGCGAGTCGGTTGCGAGCGGAGGTGTTTTTTCTATGGACACCGAGCAGGCGCGACAGGAGATGGCGCGGCGCGTTCGCACCGCACGGCGAGCGTGCTTGCCTCGGATGTACCAGTCGGAGGCGGCGGCGTTGTTCGGCCTTTCCCAGTCGGCCTACTCGCGCCTCGAGAACGGCGAAACGCAGTCCTGGAAGTCGGCGGCGGTTGACGGGGCGGCGGCCTTGCTGGGGATTACGCCCGACCAGGTGCGGGCCGCACTCGAATGCGACGCGAAGCAAACGGACCTCGACGACTTGATGGCGAGGATTGACGGCCTCGCCGCGCAGATATCTGAGGTCCACGGGCTGCTCCTGGACCAGCTGGGTCTGTAGCTCTGCTGGTGGCACCGTGGTGGCACGCTCCCGAAGTACCTCCCTCTGTACCGGCTGCCCGCTACGAGCGGTATGTGCCGAGGAGAGGTGACTTGGCCGAAAACGGCGGAAGCCGCCTGGCACCAAGTCAGGCGGCCTCCTGGGGCTGCCAAAGACAGCAGCACCATGCCGGAACCCACTGGACGCAACACCAGCGGGCTTCCAGGCGTGGAGGGTATGAACGCCGGCTGATCTGGTGGCACGCACATATGTGTGTTTGACGACCCGAGACCGGGCTGCGGTTGTAGCCCTGCTGGTGGCACCGTGGTGGCACGCTCCAGAAACTAGGGACCACTGGTGCGGACTATGCGAAGGGTTCGCCCACTGAACGTGACCGGCGATCCCCTAAAACGTGGAGAGAGTCCACTGCTGGGGGTCTATGCAAGGACCACTCTGCGTAGATGGCATGGGAGTTCAAGTCCCCCCTCCGACACCACAAACATGCAGGTCAGAGCGTTATCAGACCCCGAAAACAGGCCGTCTGGTGGCACCGTGGTGGCACGCTCCCGCATAAGTACCCGGCGTAGTAGTAGGTTCTGACCCAACACATAGGGGAGGGAACCTCATGGCAGACCAAGCCAAACGCGGCTCGATCAGCGGCAACAACCGGGACGGCTACCACTTCGAGCTCGACATCGGGGGCGGTCGAGAGACCCGTCGCCGTATCAGGCGACGCGGCTTCGCAACGAAGGCCGCAGCGCAGCAAGCACTCAACCTGGTCCTCGCCGAACAGGTCCAGGGCACGTTCGTCGCACCCACCGACGAGACGGTCGGCGGGTACCTGACCCGCTGGCTCGACGAGATCGAACCGACGATCGCACCGTCGACGTTCGATTCCTACGTCAAGAAGATCGGCCAGCACGCCGTCCCGAGGCTCGGCACGATCAAACTCCAAGACCTCGACGGCCTCACCCTGAACGCCTTCTACGCGGACCTGTTGACCGATGGCCGGAAAGACGGCGGTGGAGGGCTCGCACCCCGCACCGTCCACTACATCTCCACCATCGTCGGCAGGGCCATGAAGGACGCGGTGCGGTGGGGGCTCCTGAACCGGAACCCATGCGCCCTGTCGGACCCGCCGAGAGGACGGCAGACCAGGAAGGCGCCGACGGTGACTTGGACGACCCGAGACCTCGCTGCGTTCTTCGCCCACTGCGACGGCGACCGGTACCTGCCGCTCTACCGGCTGCTCGCGACGACCGGGATGCGGCGAGGCGAGGCGCTCGGGCTCCGCTGGGCCGACATCGACTTCTCAGCTGGCACCGCTTCGATTGTCCAAACGCTGATCTGCGTCGACCACCAGCGGCTCATCTCGACAGCGAAGACCGACAGCGGCCAACGGCAGGTCGACCTCGATGACCGAACCGTGGACATGCTCGCCGACCTGAAACGGACGCAGGCAGCCGAGTTCCTGGCGCTCGGGATCGGCAAACAGGAACACGACCTCGTCTTTACGCAACCGGACGGTTCGTGGACGCATCCAGAGCGCGTCACCCGGCGGTTCAAGAATCGGGTGCGCGAGATGGACGGCGCAGCGCCGGAGATCCGGCTTCACGACCTGCGGCACACATGGGCGACGCTCGCGATGCGAGCCGGTGTGCCGGCCAAGGTCGTCCAGGAGCGCCTCGGGCACGCTCGGGTCAGCATCACGCTCGACATCTACTCCCATGTCATGCCGGGAATGCAGCGCGAGGCCGCAGAACTGGTCGCCGGGGCGATCGACGCCTGACCAGAGTGGGACTATGCGAACGGATCGCGGGAAAGCGCCCCAATAGCGCCTCTGTGGCCACCGGGTATTGAGGTGGCCCTCTGACCCATCCCGGTGGCCCGAAGCGCGCCACGGGGGCTCTGTGAAGGAGCAAAACACCCCGAAAACGCGAAAGTGCGCTCCCGCCGGGGAGGAGGGAACCATCAACCCGGCGGGAGCGCGATTTAGTTGTGCAGCACCGACGAAGAGGTCTGCAAGGTGTCAAAAGACATCTGTCAGGTGTCAAAAGACATCTGCAAGGTGTCAAACGACAACAGGTCAGCGTGGGCGGAGCCCTCCATGTGTGGAGGGGTGGTCGGCTCTGCTAGCCGCCCTCCGGCGGCGCCTGCTTGTTAGGAGGCGATACCACCGCGGAAGCCTCTGGACGATCTCGCCAACGAGCAGCGCGGTTAGGAGGAGAGTTCCAATGATGAAAGCCATGCGGCTCCCCGGTCTCGTCGTCGCTGCTTCAGATTATTTGAGCAGCGCAATAGCGCCCCCGACGGTGTGGTGGTGGTCGTCGATCAGCCACTGCTCGGCGCCGTCGGTACCGGCAGAGTCGACCCGCACCTGCAACTCGGTGAGATTCCTCGTGAGTTCCTCGATCTTCCAGTAGAGGAGCTCCTCTAACTCTTTGAGTTCCCAGATGTCGACGCCGGCGTTCTGACGTCCGTGCATCTCCGCGACCTTTGTTTGGAGGTCTGTCATCTGCCCGGTGAGGTCCGCGACCGAATCGCTGTTCGATTCGGTAGCGGCGTTGATCTGGAAGCCCTGCCACAGCACTGTGATGAGCAACAGGGCGGCGCTAGCCAGCACCCCGAGGCTCGTTTTGACCCGTAGTTCCCGCCAACTCGTCGGGTTTTCAGGCGCGGCCTCGGTCACCTAGCAAGTCACCTCGCAAGAAACGACGCGATCGTCTTGTCGCCGATAAGCGTCGATAGCCACGCAAGAACAGCAGCGGCAATGGTCACCGCGGCGCCCTGGACGGTCGGATCGAGATCAGTAGTGCCGAGCCAGGACACGATGGCACCGAGGACGACGCCTTTGCCGGACTGGTCGATCAGGTGCTGCTTCTTCTTCACTGGAAGCTCCTACTCGTAGAGAGATTCGTCTGTATCGGGGCGCCACAGCTCGTCCCAGGTTCGCCGGCCACAGATCCCGTCTTGGGTGAGGCCGCGGGAACGCTGAAACGAGCGAACAGCCCGCAGGGTTTGTTTGCCGGCGACACCGTCGAGCGGGCCAGCGTCGAAGCCGAGCGCGCCGAGGCGCGCCTGGACTGTGCGGACATGGTCGCCGATGTGTCCTCGACGAATCGGTTTGATGGACACGCGTTCGCCGTGGGCGAGGATCGCAGCGAGGATGCCGTACAGGTCGAGGGGTGCAGGTGGCTCGTCGAGCGGTGGTTCCTCACCGGTCAGGGCCGGCGCCGGGAACAGCTCGACACCGGATCTGCACTGGTGATGCCACCACTCGCGGTCAGGGATCGTGGCCCGGACGCCGTACTCGCAGGCGATCTCCTGGACCTTCTCCTCGATGATGCCGCCAAGGATGCGAAAGTCGACCGCCCACGCGTAGCCGCCACCGAGCTCGGTGTTCTGAGTCATGTGCCAGCTGCCGCGCCAGATGCCGAGCCCGTCAGGGCCGATTGGGCCGAAGCGCCTGTCCGGGTTCGCGGCGAGGTTGCCCTTGCCGGCCCGATAACGGGTGTAGTAGCGCCGCTGGGTGGCTTCGGTCCTGGCGCCGGAGATGATGGCGACCTTCGGGACGCCTGCCGTGGACGTAATCCGAGGGTCCGCGAACATCGCCTCGAGGCGGGTTCTGAACCTTGGCGCCAGGTCGGCGATGTTGACCCCGGTGTCGGTGACCGGGAGCCCTAGAACGTGGTCGGTCAAATGCCCGGCCCCGGATAGCCGGCGATGGTCTCCGCAGCGGTTCGGGCTGCGTCTTTGAGGTCGTCGTCGGATTCGGCGTCGTATGCGGCTTGCCCCGCGGAGGTGATGATCGGCGACTTCGGCCATGCCGTCTGCGTTGAGATTCTTGTCTGAGCTGACATGTAGTCGCGGAGCTCCTGGCGGTACGTCTGCCAGTCCTCGACGGTGTCGGTACCGTGCGGGAAGTCGTCGATCATCACCCGGTCGGTGCGGTCGAGGTACTGGTTTCGCTCCTGGCGCACCCTGCTCAGATCCTGGTCGGCCTCGTCGGCCCTCTGGTCGAGCTCGGCTTCCTCAGCTTCAGAGAGATCCATGTAGACCCCGTCGACAACCTTCTGTCTTGCCATTTCTATGCTCCTGTTACTCCGTAGAGGGTGAACGTGCTGTATTGGATGTAGTCGTCGCCATTCTTGGGGGTCAACGTGATCTGATTTATGGCAACCGTGCTATCCCACAACCCCGCCGTCACATTCACATACCACCGATAGTCGGTTGTGGAGTCGTTCGGCATCACACACTTGGCTAACACCTGCTTGTAGCCCGTAGTGCCTGCATAGTTCGGAATCCACAACTCCATGCCAGAAAAGTTGTCTGCCGAAACAGATGCGCCAGCAACGATAAGATTTTCGATCTTCACTGCACCAGCGTTTCTGTTGCTACCAGGCGTTGAAGTCCCCGCGTACAACGCCGTGCTGGAATAGTTGGAGGCGGTATCGCCGTTGATCGTAAGCCAATGTTCGTCGGTGTAAGTGGCTGCCCTGTCTGTGCGGGCCGACACGACCAGATACAGGTGGTCGTAGGACGCCGAGATCGAGGTTACGTCATAAGACGATGCTCCTGCACCGAGTTCGGTGTGGTCGATAACAGTGAAAGCAGCCATCAGGACGACTTCAATCCGTAGAGGGTGTATTCGGAACCCCGAACCAGATTCTTGCTACCTGAAGAAAACAGTTTGATATCCGTGACTGCTT
>Ga0208793_1001310_pt1 | contig 14641 bp, 19 predicted proteins | sample 17_taG_FD_184092 | JGI IMG/M metagenome (GOLD analysis project Ga0208793, IMG submission 184092) | Marine viral communities from the Subarctic Pacific Ocean - 17_ETSP_OMZ_AT15314 metaG (SPAdes) (version 2) | ecosystem: Environmental > Aquatic > Marine > Oceanic | place: Pacific Ocean | collected...
TGATACAAGATTTGACCAGAGAAGAGACGCTCTTTATTCTGATACAGATAGAAAAATTAAAGATGTAGAAGAAAGACTTAACACAAGACTACAAAGAGCATTAGATAACCCACTAGCAAACTAGGAGATTATATGCCATACGGAAAAGGAACATACGGAAAAAAAAGAGGTCGCCCACCAATGAAGAAAAAAGGTAAAAAGAAATAATGGCTAAAGATTCAAGACTAGCTAGGGCAGGTGTATCTGGGTTTAATAAGCCAAAGCGTACACCTAACCACAAAACTAAAAGTCATGTAGTTGTAGCTAAAGAAGGTGGTAAAGTTAAAACCATAAGATTTGGACAACAAGGTGTTACTGGTGATAGAAAAAGTACAGCTAGGTCTAAATCATTTAAAGCTAGACATGGTAAAAATATAGCAAAAGGCAAGATGAGTGCTGCTTTTTGGTCTAACAAGGTGAAATGGTAATGGCAAAACGAGGACTATACGCAAACATTAATGCTAGAAAAAAAGCTGGTACAAGTAGAAGTAAAAAGAAATCTACTATTAGTAAAAAAGCCTATGCAAAAATGAAAAAAGGATTTAAAAAGTGATTGAAGATAATAGAATACAATTACAATTAGACAAGCATTCTGGTCAAATATCTAAATTATTTAGTAAAATTGATGATACAAATGATAAAATACAAAAAATATTTCATATGTTAAATCAAATTAGATATTTTGTATATGGTGGTTTTGCTTATTTTTTAGCGTCAGAAGTAGGCATGTTTAATCTAATCAAGTTGGTAGCATGATAGGTTTTTTAACAAACATAGCACCAATAGCATTAGGCTTTGTAGCTAAATTACTTGCACTTAAAAGTCAAGCGGCACAAGAACAACAAAAAATGATGATAGAAAACCTACAGGTTAGGAACGAATCTATTAATCAAGCTAGGTCAATGGCACAAAAAGAAAGTCCAATGGCTGCAATGAACAGACGAATTATAATATTAACTATATTAGCATTAGTAATCTTCACACAGGTAGCCCCTGTGTTTTGGGATGTACCTACAGTTATACCAACTGTTATAGAGGGTGCTAGTATATTAGGATTTCAATTGACACCAGACGTGATAGAATATGTTACTGTAGAAGGGATGTTGAAATTTGATGAAATATTTAGATGGGCAACAATGATTATCGAATTCTACTTTGGAGCACAATTAGCAAAAGGTAGGTAGTAATGAAAAGGGCGATAGTTATACCCGACCAGCATTTTCCAATACATGATGAAAGTGCAGTCAAAGTTGTACTGAAAGCGATAGATTTTGTAAAACCAGATATATTTATTAATCTGGGTGATGTTGGAGAGTGGAGTTCTGTGTCTGGACATAGATACAAAAGACGCAAACGACCACCACTAGAGTACCAACTACCAGAAATAGATAAAGAAATTAAAGAGGTCAATAAACAAATTGACAGGTTTGATAAGGCATTAGATAAAGTTAAGTGTAATACTCGACATATTCTTGCTGGTAATCATGACGAATGGCTAGATGCGTTTGTAGAAGAGAATCCATACTTAGACCAGTACACATTTAGAAATGCTTGTAAATGGGATGAGAGAGGCTATGAGTATCGTAAGTACAATGAGGTTTTAACCATTGGTAAGTTGTCTTTTATACATGGTGCGTATACAGGACTTAACCACGCTAAAAAACATTTAGATGCTTATGGTACAAATATTATGTATGGGCATGTACACGATGTAGCTAGATACTCAGCTACTAGATTGTTAGATGGAAATATTAGTTCTTGGGCAATGGGTTGTTTAAAAGATATGTCAGCAGAAAACAACACATGGTTAAAAGGCAGACTACATAATTGGAATCATGCTTTTGGAATTGTAACTTTTTTTGACAATGGTAATTTTCAAGTAGAAGTAGTTGACATTGTAGAAGGCAGAGGTTCAGTATGGGGAAAAATAATTAAAGGATAAAGTATGACATATAGAGAATTAATAAATCAAGTGTTGATACGATTAAGAGAAGATACTATAGCTACTGATTGGTCTGGTGCTATTAATGATTCTACTACAGTATCAGCATATCAAAAAACTGTAGGTGCATTAATTAATGATAGTAAAAGAAATATTGAAGGTTATCATGATTGGTTAAATTTAAGAGAAACAGTTAATATATCTACAGTAGCAGGTACTAAAAATTATAATTTAAGTTCTGGTCAAGAAATAAAAATTGTTGATGTTGTGAATAATACAAGTGGTATTCATCTTAGTCAAGTAAGTAGACAATATATTAACACAGTTAAATATCCTACAGATGATACTGGAGAGCCTTTATATTATGCTTTTAATGGTAGTGATGCTTCAAACAATTTAAAAGTAGACTTATCTCCCGTACCTACAACAGCACAAACTTTATCTTTTGATATTGTAAAGCCACAAGATGATTTATCTCTTGCTGCTACAGTATTAAAAATACCGAGTAAACCAGTAATACTTGGTGCATGGGCTAGAGCCATATCAGAGCGTGGTGAAGATGGCGGAACACAATCTAGTCTTATGGCTCAAGAAACTGGAGAAGCTATAAAACAAGCAATTATGTTAGATAGTGGTAATACTGAATATGAATCAGATTGGTTTGTAAAAGAAAATTATTCTCATGGAACTGTTAATTTTAGATAATGGCTAAAGAACTATCATATTTACCTTTAGATAATTTTGGTATTAATGGATTAAATACACAAGTAAATCCATCTACTCTTGACCCTTCATTTCTTACTACTGCTGATAATGTAGTAATGAGAGAGTCTGGTAGAATATCTTTTAGAAAAGGTTTGAAACAAAAAGTAGTTCCTACTGGCACAGCCATAGGTTCTATAGTAGAGCATAATGATTCTGGTACTAATAAAATATTTGCTAGTCACGGTACTTCTATTTACACAGTTGATTTTACAAGTCCTGATGCTGCCTTTCCTAGTAGTGGTGCTGATGTTAAGCATACCGTTGCTAACAGTACAGGCGATTGGCAGTTTATTAATTTTAATAAAAGATTACATTGTTTACACACAGGAGTAGTGCCACAAAGATATGATGGAGCACAAAGTTCTGGTTCAAGATGGGCAGCACATACAACAGACCCAGCGTCTATAAGTACACTATTTGACCCTAGTTGTGGGTTCGGTGGGTATGGAAAATTGTGGGTAGGAGGAGTTTCAGAAGCCCCAGATGTAGTATATTATTCAGTTTTACTTGATGGAGATGATTGGACTGGCACTGGTTCTGGTTTTATAGATTTAAAAACTGTATGGGGTAATGATGAAATAGTAGCATTAGCACCATTTTATGGACAGTTAGTTATATTTGGTAAAAATAATATTGTAATATATGATGGCCCAGAGTCAGGTGGAACATTAGCACTTAATGAAGTTATACGAGGAGTTGGTTGTGTATCACGAGACAGTGTACAAGCTATTGCAGATGATTTGGTTTTTTTATCAGAAACAGGTTTAAGGTCATTAGCCCGTACAACAGAAAAAGATAAATTACCTTTACAAGATTTATCTTTGGCTATTAAAGATACATTAATTAGAAATATTAGTAATAGTACAAATGTAAAATCAGTTTATTTAGAAAATGAAGGCATATATATTATGTCTTTTGTTGACAAAAATATAACATATGTTTTTGATTTTAAACATGCTACACCAGTAGGAACTCCAAGAGTAACTACATGGAGTTTTGATAATGATAGAGAACCAGCTAGTTTAATTAATACTGTTTTATATAGTGGATTATTAGTAGGACAAAAAGATGGAAGCATAGCAGGATATGAAGGATATTATGATACAGATTTAGCTTGGGTTAATTCTGCAGCTAGTTATACTAATTCTTCTATTACTGCTGATATATCTAGTATATGGATTAAACTTAATGAATCAGTTGCTTCTGCTATATTAAAAAAAATGATTTTTGTTTTAGAAGGTGGCTCTGGTGCTACACTTGGTTTACAATGGTACAAAGATTATAGTATAAATCCATCAGCTACAACACAAATAGTTTTAAATCCAGTTACTTCTGGTGTAGTTGCCTTATGGGGTGCAAGTACATCTTTATATGGGGCTTCAAAATACACACCTGTATATGGATTACAAGAATATAGAACAGCTTTAACAGGCACGGCTAAAACTTTAAAAATTAATTTAAATATGGTAAGTGCAGGTTATGATACTTCTATACAGGAACTTTCAATAATTTCAAAACAAGGAAAAATACGATGAGTGATTATACAATTGCAGTAAGTTGGTCTGGAAAAGATGCTTTATCTGATTCAGACGCAGCTAAAGTAATATCTGGAGCAGATTTTAATACTGAATTTGTAGCAGTAAGAACTGCTGTAAATTCAAAAGCTGACATTAATGGTGATGCTACAGAAAGTTTTGCTATGAATAATGGCACAGTAGCAGGTACTTTAACTGTTACTGGAGTACCTACTATACCAACTGCTTCAGCAGGAACAAATACTACTCAAGCAGCAAGTACAGCTTTTGTTCAAGGAGAAAAAGCAAGTCCAACATTTACTGGTACTCCTGCTGCACCAACAGCAGCTACTACTACAAATACAACACAGATAGCTACAACAGCTTTTGTTCAAGCAAATACACCTGCTGCCTCACAAACAGTATTAGGAATGGCTAAGATTTGGACATCTGGTGGTGACTTATATATAGCGACATCATAATAATATGTCAGGAGCAATTTATTTTAATGGTAGTGAATTAACGGGGCAACACGATGTCAAGTTAAACGGTGCTGATATGGATAATGTGTATCTTAACGGTACTAAAATATGGACTAGACATCCTTATCCTATAGGAACATTAATATTTAGTGTAAGTTTTGGAGCAGGTGGTAATTTTGATAGTTTTATTGGCTCTACTTACTCTACATATCCATTAGCTTTTGCCTCACAACCAGCCTATACCTCTGGAAATAGTAGCTCATTAGACAAAAGAATGAGATTTACTTTAGCAGATGGGTTTTATGTTTCATATTACAATCAAGATGAAGGTGGAACAGATTCAGATGGTGTAGGAGCAAGTAATACAGGTGGCGTTTATGAAGGATATATTGGCGGTACAGTATCAGGATTATCAAGAGTTTCAGGAGGAGGCTCACTTAGTGTAGGTGGCTCTGGAAATAACGGACATCAATTTAAAGTAACATACTCAGGACAATAGGAGATAGAAATGGCACAAAGTCAAAACGATAAAGATTATCAATTAGCAGCATATGGTAATGTAAATCGAGCCAATGTAATAAACAGAGATGGCACAAAAGGATGGAAATTTGACCACGGTGGAAGTGTGAAAAAAAGTGGCTTTGGTTTTCCATTTCCTATGGGTGGTGGTAGAGGTGGCGGTAATATAGAAGGTTTTGCCAGAGAAGATTACGAAAGACAACTTGCCCTTATGGATAAAGCTGCTGAGATGGGTGCAGGTTATTCTAGTAATAATACTCTGGGTACTACTGATATAGACTACGAAAACAAAATGATAACTGAGAAGTTATCACCAGAGTTACAAAAACAATATGACACTTTACTTAAACAAAGTGGTGGTGCAGCAGATAGAATAGCTGCAATGGATGGCGACCCATACGCTATGCAAATGTATCTTTACAATCAAAATGCAGACCTTCGTGCAGGTGAGGCTGATGATTTAAGAAATGCTACGATGGAATCATTAAATGCAAAAGGCATGTTAGGGTCAACTGGAGGTGCTGGTTTGTATGGTAGCGTAGAAGATTCTATTGCAGCAGCTGATACAGAAGCATTTAATAATGCTTTTTCACAATCACAAGCATTGTACGATATGGAAAGAGCAAGACAAACAGGTGATTTGTCAACAGCTACAGCATTAGGTTTAAAACAAATACCATATATTACAGCAGGTACACAGCAAGGTGCAGCAATTCCAATTAAAAATGTAGAAGGAGTTAGTGGTGCTTCAAGAAATATATTTGGAGTTCAATCAGCAGCAAGTATGGGTAATGCAAAACGCAAACAAGGAATTTGGGATTCATTATTAGGTGGTGGTTCTGGTGGTGGTATGTTAGGTGGTGGCGGTGGATTAGGTTCTTATATTGCTACAGCAACTACAGACGCATTAGGTGAAGAAGGTTTAAAAACATTTGAAGATTGGAGAGATTATATGTTTACTGTTTTGCCTACATTTACAGCTTCTTTTGGTAGATACAGAGCAACAGCACCAAAAATTGTAGAACAAATTGATAAAAAAGAAAACTCTAAAGCACTTTATAAAGAAATATGGGATGATTATTTAAAACCTATTTTTTATATGATTAAAGAAGATAGAGATAATCCTAAAGCACTTAGTGATTATAAAATAATGGTTAGAGAATTAACCAAGAAATATTTGAGGAGTTAAAATGGGAATGTTTGGAAATAGATTTGATGTATCAAGTGCATTAGATGACGCAGCTTATAAATCAGCTTTGAATGTTGGACAACTTAGTAGTTATGGTGTTGGACAAATGGCTGCTTATTATCAAGGAGAACAAGGAAGTCCTTTTGAAGCAGCGTTAAGAAAACAATTTACACCAGAAATGCAAAAGCAAAACATATTAGATGAGTTGCAGAAAAAACATCCTAGTCCAGATACACCAGAAGAACTATTGGCATTAGCTGATGATTTAATGGCTAATGGTTTTGGTGACATGGCACAAAAAGTAAGAATAGAAGCAACTAATTTAATTAATGCTAATGCAAATGTATTAAAAGCAACAAAACCAAGTGCTGATTTATATAAAAATATAGAAAGTAGTTTGTCGAATCAAATACTTACTACTGATTTTGTAAATAGTTATTTAGTACATAAAGGTGAAACAGAATTAGCAAAACCATATAACAAAGATAGTTCTAAATATGATACATATGGTGCGTATAAAGACGCAAAAGATGCTTATACAAGTGATTTACAAAATATGTTTTCTTCATGGGCAAATTCATATAAATATGATGGCACAACAAAAGGTGAATTAGCTACTATGCTTAATGATGATAAAGATATGACAAATAGATTTCTTGAGCATATTGGAGTACATGGAAATGCAGATATAGCTGATTGGATGATAGGTCAAATAAGAGGAAGTAATCCAAGTAATACACCTACTGGATTACAAGTTGTAAATGATGATGGTGAATCAGTAGATATAGATTTGAAAGACCCAGAAGTTTTGAAAATACAAGCTGAAGTAAATTCTTTAACCAATAGAATTGCAGTTGAAAATCAATTAAAAGTTTTAATGAACGCTCCTAATAAAACACAAAATATGAGAACAAAAGTAATATTTTTACGAGAAAGATTAGAAGCACTTGATGGACAAGCAATGGCAAATGTTCCAATTGTGGATGCTACAGGCATGGAACAATCAGTAGAAACTAATTGGTTTTCATAAATGTCTAGTAAGTATATTCCTGGTCTTGGATTTGTTGCAGTATCTTCTAGTAAAAGCATAGAAGAAAGAAATGCTGCGTTTAATTATTATGAAACTATTGCACCACAATATGATGGTCTTGGTGGATTTCAAGAAGGTTTTGATGATGTAAAATCTATAGCATATGAAGGCTGGAAAAAACTTAATCGTACAGACGATGAAAATAAAAATATTTGGATGGAAAGAGAAGTAGAAGAATGGGGCGGAATGGTAGGTTTTACAGACTCTATAGCTTTAGAAGAATATTTTAAACAAATAGAAGTTTTAAGACCACTAACTAGCATTGAAGAAGGTGATAGGAAAGCAAACATATCAGCTATGGAAAATTTTAAAGCAGATATGTATGATGCTTATGATAATGAAGATGGTGATATATCTGATGTACAATCTAAATATGGTTATGATGAAGAAGAGTTAAGTGTTTTAGGTGGTTTAGGTGCAATGGGTAAAATGTTATTCACTGATACTGGATATATGGCAGGTCAAATTACAGGCATGGTAGCTAAAGACCCAGAGATGTTGTTGTTAGGTTTGTTTAGAATACCTGCTTTAGCTGGACAACTTACAGCAAGAGCAACACAAATGGCAACAATGGCAATGAGAGCACAGCCTAAATATGTAAGAGGATTATCAAAAGCAATACAAAGCCAAAGAGGTAGAGCAGTTATAGGTCGTGGTGTTGAAGGTGCAGTTTATGGTGGTGTTTATGAAGCATTACATGATTTAACATTTAAAGGACATATTGATTCAGATAACTTAGAAAGAGGAATAGCACTTGGTACTTTATTAGGCTCAGCTTTTGGTGGTGTTACAAAAAATATTGGAAAACAAAGCTGGTTATTAAATAAAATGACCTCTGAAAATGCTGCTAAAAATGTACAACAACTTAAATACTCTTTACAAGACCCTAATTTAACATGGCAAAAAGCAGAAGGTGTTAAAGGAGAGGGTGTTCTTAGTTTTGAAAAAGGATGGCAACAAAAACTAGCTGATATTAAAGCAAAAAATAAAGGTTTTATTTATAATAAAACAACTAAAACATATGAACCACCTGTAGATGAAACACCTAAACCTAAAACAGACGCTACTGGTGAAACAATTGACCCTAATTTAGAAAATGTAAACCCAGACTTTAATCCAATAAGACCTAAAAAAGCTAGATTACCAAAAGGATTAGATAATGAAACTAAAGCTAATTTTTGGAGAGATAGGGCTAGATATTTAATAGACAAAGAATTAAAAATTATTGGTAGCAAAACACAAAAAATGTATGATGATTACATTCTTACAGGCTTAACAAAAAAACAGGCTATAGCAAGAATAAGAAACATTACAGATAAAGATATACTTGCTAGACAAAAAAAATTGTTGTTAGAAAAAAACAAAGATGGTTCTCAAAAATATACAAAAGATGAGGCTGGTGCAATTGCAGCTAAAGAAGAAGCAAGAGCCTTTGAAAAAAGAAATTTTGATTTTGTTACAAAAACTGAAAAGTATAGTGACCCATACAAAAAAAATTGGGGCAATAGAAGAGAAGAATCTTTAGGTGAAACACTAGAAGGCGCTGGAGAAGTTGTTAAAACTTCAAAAGATTTTACTCATAAATTTAAAGAAACTTTAAAAGACTTACCAAAGCCTACTGGAAAACAATATTTAAAAGCTGGTGGTATTGGTGCTGCTACTGGATTTATTATTGCAGATGAAGATAAAACATATGGTGGTTTATTAGGTTTAACTGCTGGTTTAGCAGTAAGAAAATTTGTAAAAGGTGTTAATCCTAGTCAAGCTAAAGTTAGATTAAGAATGTATAAAGTAGTTAATGAAAGTGAAGGTATAAGCAGAACATTACAAATGCAAGCTGGTAAAACTGTAGCAATATTACATCAAGTACTTAAAGGTAAAAATCCACAAGTAAGTTCATTAGAGTTTTTAACTTATCTTGAAAATTATAGTAAAAAAAGCAAAGTTATAGATGGTGTAGATTTTGGTGCAAAAGGTAGAAATAAATTAGAACCAGAAGTACAAAATGCTATTGAGGCTTATAGAGATTTAATGAAAGATTTTGAAATAGTTGCTAAAAAACTAGGTGTATTTGGTGATAGGCAATTACAAAAAGATTATGTTACTCATATTTTTAAACATAAAAAACTAGCTGATGGTGACATTGCTAACTTTGTTAAAGCATTAAATAGTAAAGGTTCTAATTTAGATAATGTTTCTACTTTTTCTAATCCTAGAAAACTATTAAAAAATATTCAAGAGTTACATAATTCTGGTAAATATCCCAATATAGAAACAGATGTGTTTAAAATACTTGATGCCTATACAAGGTCAATGTCCAAAGCTATTGCAGGTAAAAACATTACTAATCAATTAGAACGAACTGCTATGCTAGATGGAAGAAATACTTTTAGTATGATTATTACACCAGCAGAAATGAATCGTAAAATTAAAGTACCAGATGTCGGTGAAATGACTTTAAGAGAATATGCAATTAATAAACTTGGTTATAAAACAAGTAATCATCCTGCATTAAAAGATAAATTAATACATCCACTAATGAAAAAATCTATTGATGATTTTTATGCACCAGAAATAGGTTCAGAAGGTTTAGTCAATAAATTACTTTTAGTTAATAATGCAATGAAAAGAGTAGCAATTTCTTTTTCTTTTTTCCATGCACAATCTTTAGTTTTTTCTGGTATTTATGCTGGTATGTTATCTGAAGGAATTGCAGGAGCATTTAATGTAACTGCTCGAGGAAAAGCTGCTCGTAAAAGATTTAACTTAGTTAGAAGAGTTGCTAAAGGAGAATTTGAAAGTTATGGTAGAGATGCTAATGGTAAACCTATAACAAAAACAAATATGCACGGTAGAGAATCTTCTGGTGAAGTTGTGGGTGCTAATCTTTTAAAAGAAATGGCAGAGGAAGGAGTAGAAATAGGTGTTAAAGCAAGTGAATATGTAGATGCTGGTTATAATACTGTAAAAGGTTTGATGGAAAAATATGCTCCACCTTTAGACAAAGCACAAACTTTTATTGACAAATGGACTTGGGATAAAACACATGACATAGGAAAAATGTTTGTATATCTTACTGTTAAAGACAGAATGATGCAGGCAAAACCTAGAGGTATTGGAAAAATAATGCCTGTGTTAAGTAAGATTCGTGGAAAAGATTTAGGCGAATGGAAACCAATGAGTCATGCTGAGGCAAAATCATCGGCAGCAGCTTACACTAATGACGCATTTGGTGGACAAAGACATAGTAAGTTAGCTATGGAATGGCAACAAAAAGCTATAGAAAATGCTGACAATCCAAAAGGTTTTTTATATAACATGATTGCTTTATGGACTACACCATCTTCAGCAAAATTATCTAACTTGTTTTTATTTTCTCCCGACTGGACAATATCAAATCTTAGGATTGGATTTAGAGGTTTAGGTATGACAAAAGATTTAGTAGGTAAAGTACAAAAAGGACAAAAATTAACATCAAAAGAAATGGCGGAATGGAACAATTACATGGGTTATTTAACTCGAGGTGTAGTTGCAACTTCAGCAGTAGCTTATATAATGCACGATATATTAAATGATGATGATGAAGAATTTGATTTAGCAGATTTTTGGTTGACAGGTAGATTGCCACTTGGTACAGGTGAAGAGATGGTTGTATCAAAACAAATTGCAGAACCTATGCACTGGATAATGCACCCTGCTCAAACATTTTTAAACAAATCATCTACATTACCAAAAGTAGGTTTAGAAATGTTGCTAGGAAAAGAATACATATCTATGAAAAATGGTGTTTTAATTGGCCCACAAATGGATAGAGGAAGTCCAAGTAAAATGGCATGGTGGTTAGCAGGTAAAGGAACACCAATATCTTTAAGTAAAGTTAAACGGGCTTTAGAAGATGATGAAGATACTTACACAGTAGGTGATGTCGTAAAACAAACAATGTTTGGTACAGTCGGCTTCCCAGTTTATGGTAGCAAAAATTAAATAGGAGAATAAAATGCACCCAAGAGAAACAAGAATAGCAGAGTTACAAGCTATGATAGAATCAGCGAAGGCTGAGATTAAACAAATACAAGCTGACGAGCAAGCAGAAAAAGCTGAAACAGAAACAGGCAAGGCTATGAATTTTAAAGCAGCAGCTTCAGAAGTTGATAGAGGACTTACTGGTAACAGAGATGCAGATGGTAACTTTGTACCAAAGAATGTAGATGGTGCTCCAATGAATTTTAAAGAAGCAGCAGGTAGTAAAGATAATGCAGAAGCAGATGATGGCCCACTCAAAGTTGAAATTAAAGGTCAACCACAATCAGATATTGATGAAGATAAAAGAACAGACGCAGAATCAGCTAAAAGAAGATTCAAAGGTGTTAAACCAGTTGAATATGCAGATGATATTAAAGGTCTTGAAGATATGGAAGTTGGTGGTGGTAGAGCATATGCTGAAGAGGTTGAGCCCTCTAAAAAAACCAATGGTTTTGAAACTGATGAAGGTGGTATCATGAGTGTTAATGAGAAAGATGACTACTGGAAAACACAAGAAGGGTATGATAAAGCACTTGAAATGTATGGTCGTAAACCAGCGTGGGTTAAAGAGCCCACTTTACAATGGAATCCAGAAGAGCAAAAGTATGAAAAAATTGAAGAAGAAGAGTTTGAAGATTTATCTTCTCCTGCTATTTCTGCTGATGTCAAGGCTTTGTTTGGCTAGTATGACTTCTGAAGAGATTGAACAATCATTACTTAGGGCAGGTTTCGAACCAGATGAGATACCTGCTTTACTAGGTAACATTGATGTAGAAACTGGTGGAACATTTGACTTTCGCCAGATAGAGAATACTACTAAGGAACAAAAAGGATATGGTTTATTTCAGTTTACTGGAGGACACCTCACATCTTACTTAGATTACTTAGAAGATACTGAGCAAGAAGATAGTGCTGATGCTCAGACTAAGTTTGTATACGCTAATATCTATGACAAAGAACCACCTCATGTTATAGGTGCAGGGAATCAAAGAAAAATACAAGAGGCATTTGATGATGGTAGCTTTACCGAAAAGTCTGATGTCTTTGCTAGGTGGTATGAACGCTTTGAAGGTTCAGAAGATGACGATACTATCGTGCCTGGGCTTTTCCGTGGGCGTTGGTATGACAAATACCTAGATAAGTTTGATAGGTTTATTGAAGATAGTCAAGCCCCATCATACAATGAAAGAATAAAGAGGGCTAGGAAGTACGATTAGTTACCTGTTTGTTGGCACAAGTACAGGTAAACTTGCTAAAAGGATGCTACCTAACACCCCGCCTTTGTTGATTGTACATACCCACATCAACTGTAGTTTTTAACTTTACACTACCACCTCATGAATAATGGAGGGAGTGATAGTGCTCAAGGATGTACTCCCTGTAAGGATTACCCCTCCTAAATTAGGTAACTGGCAATCTTAATTTCTCTCTATCTAAATTAGCTACGGATAACTCTCCGTTTAAAGCCATCAACTTCAGCAAAGACGAACGACTTATTCCATATCGTTCTGCTTTAGCGTCTATAAATTTTAAATCACGCTTATTAATCTTAATGTTAATTTGTTCTGTTGCTTCGTTCATAACTTTTCTCAATTAAATAAGATGTATTATATACCAGTATAGAGAATGTATTTAAAGTTTACACACACCATCTTCGCAATCATCGTCTGCTGGTGCTGATACAATGTACTCGTTTTTATTTAATTTAGGTCTTGGTGTTTTAGATGATTTAGTTAGTAGGTTTCCGTGTTCGTATTGTTCAATCAGATTATCATAGCTTCGTATCTCACATCTTTTATAGTATATTTGATAAGCCTCTTCAAACTTAAGACTTAATACTTTTGCTCTGTGTGCGTAATCTGTAGCCAATGCGTCACATAATTCTAACCTCGTCATTTTGTTCTATCTCCTTTTGTTTGTACAAGATGTAACCCTTATTACTATATATCTTTCTAGCAAATATCTCTACTACTTGTCTGTCATCTATAAAAAAAACACCATTCAAAGAATCTAATATTGCTTTGATGTAGTTATCAATGTCTGAATTGTTACTACAGTAGGTGTTGTTTAACTCTTGTTTCTTTTTCTTTGACCATGATTCTGGTATCTTAATCATAAAGTCTATTTCAACACGGACTAGCTTTTCAGAGAGAGTCGTATCTAACTCACTGGTTAGTGCTTCCATGTCTTGTTTAAACTTAGTGTACTTCTTTGGATAATAAGTAGACCATCTACTGACTCTTGGTCTACTCGCTGGTACAGGGTTTATTTCAAATCTCTGAGTACAAATCATACCTTAAAGATTCTAGTTTTTCTATAGCAATAGACAATATAAATCTTATTTCCATATCTCTGGGTTCGTCTTGCTCTCGTGCTACTTCTAAAGCGTCTTGGATGTTCGTTCTTATTTCGTTTATAGACTCTTCATGTCGTTGTATACTCATTGTAAACTGCTATTTTATAATCTTGATTGTGTGGTAACTTGATACCCCATTCACCAGAAAACATTTCTATCTCACAAATGTAATCTATGAATTCATCGATACTTAACTTTGTTGTTGAGGGTATTTGGCAAATTTTCTTACCCTTCTTAGTTGTAAATTCGATCTTGGGTAGGAATTTGTCTGCTAACACTAAGTGCATTTCATCTTTTGAGTAACCTACTTCCTTAGATAAGATATCAACCCAGTAGAAGTACAGTCTATTCTGAGCGTCTGAACGCTTAGACTTCTGTATCGTAACAACTGCTTCGTTACTCATTGGGTTTTCAAGGAAGTAATCTTGGACTAAACTTTTAAATATTGTTTCTTTAGGTTTATCTTTTTGTATAACTCTACTAATCATTATAGCATACTGTCAATCTGCAGTTGGATATATTGCATAGCTTTTCTTAGGTCTTGTATCTGACCCTCGCCCTCATGCTTATACTGATACCTCGCAAGATATTTAATGGCATTCCCAATACAGAAGTTCATGTCTTGAGAAATAATAAAGTCGATAGGCTCTATCTCGCCCTTAGTATAATGCGAGGGGTTAGTTATAGTATCGTGTATCTTATCTTTAGCCACCGACCCAGCC
>Ga0208793_1001316_pt1 | contig 14623 bp, 26 predicted proteins | sample 17_taG_FD_184092 | JGI IMG/M metagenome (GOLD analysis project Ga0208793, IMG submission 184092) | Marine viral communities from the Subarctic Pacific Ocean - 17_ETSP_OMZ_AT15314 metaG (SPAdes) (version 2) | ecosystem: Environmental > Aquatic > Marine > Oceanic | place: Pacific Ocean | collected...
GCAATACAATGAACAAAGAATGAAACAATTAAAAACTATATTTACAAAAATTAAAAACTATGAAAATTAAAGAATTAGCACAAAAATATAATTTATCCAAAGATGACTTTTGGGAATTAAAAAGAGGAACAAGAAGTATGTGGATTATAACTCACGATGCTTGCGAAAAGATAGCAGCAAAAGAAAACATACAATTTGGCGCACCTACAATATACAGAGATAGCAACCAAGATGTTGCAATAGTAGGAGATGCAAAACGTGGTAACAAAGTTATCTGGTCAACTGGTGAAGCATCACCTAAGAACTGTAAAGCTCCTTATCCTTTTGCAATGGCTGAAAAACGTTTAAAAGATAGATTAATACTAAAATTAATTAACGCTTACGAGTATGGTATTTATTCAGATTCTGAAGCAGATAACTTTAAGAAACAATGATAGAAACAAATATTACAGAATTAGCAACGCTTATTATGACAAGCGTATTTTTCGGAATCGTTTTAGCTATGGCAATTAATACCTATCTAAAATAAATTAAACTATATATTATGAAAAAGAATCACTTGAGTTACTCGGCTTTATGCCAGTTTAAGAAATCTCCTAACCATTTATTGGCTTACTGGAACAAAGAATTAAAAACTACAGATGCAATGCAGTTTGGAACTATAATACACAAGATGTTATTAGAACCAGATACATTTACAAAAGAGTTTGCAATCTTTGAAGGTGCAAGGCGAGCTGGTAAACAATGGCAAGAGTTCAAAGAACAGAACGAAGGTAAAACACTAATTAAGCAACAAGAATTAGATGATGCAAACAAGATAATTAACAATGCTATGTTACATCCTGTACTTACTGAAATGATGCAAAATAAAGTAGATACTGAAATTAAATTAGAGTGGCAACATAAAGATGTTAATTTTAAAGGTTTTGCAGACCTTCTAACAACGTTTAAAGGTAAGAAGTGTATAGTAGATATAAAAACTACTAATGATGCTGGAAAACGCTTTGAACGTGATTTATACTATAATGATTATAAAATGCAGTTAGCAATGTATCAAGACCAGTATGATAAAGATACAGATGCTTATATTGTAGCAATAGAAACTACAACACCATTTAATGTACAGATATATAAATTAGATGATAGTTTATTATTTAAGGGTAGGATGGATTATGATTATTATACAGATAAATTTAAAGAGTGGAATGGAGAACCTCAAGGTTACTCAAGTGATATAGTAGAAGTAAAAACAGAAACAGAAGAAGTATGAAGAAGATAGCAATAATAGGTGGTTTATCTTTGATGACTGCTGGTGCAACTAATATGTTATGGCACAAGCAAAAGTTAGATTTAAACCCTAATACATTTGCAATAGCTACAGGAGGTTTTTTTGTAGCTGTAGGAATAACATATAAATTTTAATGATAAAAAAAGAATGGCATTGGATGCCAAATTATATAAACAAATCAAAAACAAAAATTATGAATACAATAAAAATAAATAAAATAACAAAACAATCAACAACTGTAAACGAATTTAAAATAGGTAAGTTTAAAAGTAATTATCCTATTGATAAACTCAAAGAATCTTTAGTGAATAGAGATATAGTTCAAAACCATACACAAACTTTTGAAAATAAAATTAAAGAATTTGGATGGTTATCTCCAGTTATAATTGATGACTTAGGTAATATTATTGAAGGTCATCATAGAGTTATTTCAGCAAGTAAGTTAAAGTTAAAAACAGTTCCAGTTTATATTGTCAACTGGGTTGACACTAACAATCTTAATGATTACCAAAAATATATAATAAGTTTAAATAATTCTAACAGAAACTGGTCTGCTTTAGATTACTTAAAGAGTTATGCAAGAAACAAGAAAGATTACACATTTGTGTATGAAAAGTATAATAAAACAAAAAATATTTTTTCAGTAGGAAATGTTTTAAATATATTTTTTAATTGTGGCACAAGCAAACATTTTAAATATGGAAATTCTGAAATTAAAAATTTAGAATATAGTTTGTATTTATTTGAAAACTTTTTAAGGTTAAAATCTATATATGGTGGAGCTAAATTTCAGGCATTTACAATAAACAGAACTTGCACTTTTGCACATCAAAAATCAATAAGTAATAAAAATATTATGAATTATATATTTAAGCAGATGGAATCTTTAGCAAAAAATAATAGTCCTCTTTTATCTTCAGTTGAAATGATTAGACCTTGGTTAAAAGAACAAGTATCAATATATAAAACAAAGTAATAAACAACAAAAACAAATAACAATGAATAAAAAAGAAGAAACAATATACTGTGGAAGCGGTAAGGTTATGAATGACAAATGGTTAAAAGTTACTATTAATCCAGCTAAACTTGCTGATTACATACAAGAGTATAATGGCAACAAATTCATCAAACTAAATATTAATTTAAAAGATGAAGCCGACCAATATGGTAAAGATGTAAGTATTAGTGTAGATACTTGGAAACCAGATGCAGAAGCACCTAAAGCCGAAGCAAGTAATACTTCAAACGATTTACCCTTTTAAGTATTATGAAACAATCAAAAATCTTAACAGCATTGGGTTTGAGTTCGTTGGATATACAAAATATGTTGATGAACGGACAAACGATGCCAGAGATAGCAAAGAAGTATAATATCACTTATATTTCATTGGTACAGGCATTTAAAATCCAAAAGAAAGATTTTAAGTATATTGATTATATACAACCAAAAGAAGAAGTGAAGGATATTAAAAAAGTATCCTTCGCTTTTGATAAACTATATACAGAAGAATCACTTAACGAAGAAGAGCTACTTGCTTATTATAAGTATGAAGCTAAAAACAAAGCATATTATGAATAAAGAAATCGCAAAAAAATTAAATGATAAAGCTAATTACATAGCAGAATTATATTCAAAAAAAGATAGAGAAGGTAATTATAATAATGAAAATTTTAAAGTAAAAGAGGCAATACCAACCTCTGACCATACAGCAACTGTTATAATGGAAAAGAACACAGGAAAGTTAGCTGCTTATTTTTTTTATTATATTAATCGCGGAAAAAGCAAAGGTTGGAAATATTTTGTGCCAACTGATTCACATATTACTGGTATGAGAGCTTTTGAATATTATAAATTACAATGCGAAAGAACAAACTATAAACACAATTTTTAATCAAACTATAATTATGAAAGAATTACCATACTTTAAATTTTATCCAAATCAATGGATTACAGGCAGTATATCATTTATGGATTTAGATGTACAAGGTGCATTTATGAAAGTTTGCTGCTACTACTGGAGCAAAGAATGTAATGTTACAAGAAAACAAATTAAAACATTAATACCTAAACAATGGAGTGCATTAGTAGATGCTGAGTTATTTAAGATAGATGAAGAAACTATTAGCATTAAATGGTTAGATGAACAATACCAACAACGCTTAGTAGAACACAAGCGAAATGTAAACAACGGAAAGAAGGGGGGCTTAAGCAGGGCTAAAGCATTAAGAAAAGATAAGATAAGAAAAGATAAATATGCAAATGATAATTTACTTAAAGTAAACGATGAAGTGCAAAAACTTCTTGACCAATGATATTAGAAGATAAAGCTACGATACCATATTTAAAAGCATTTAAAGAAGGTAGAATAAAAAAAGGCATTGGTATTGGTTGTTTATTAGATGATTACTTTCTTTATAAGAATGGCAACTTTAATATGTTTCTTGGTTTAGATAATGTTGGTAAAACTAATTTTATATTATGGTACTTAACTGCACTAAGTAAAATACACGGTAAGAAGTGGTGTATCTGGTCAGGTGAAAATAACGCTGGACAATTAAAACGTGATATTATACAAATGTGGACAGGTGAAACAATTAAAGATTTAAACGAATATTTATTTTACCACGATGAAATAAGTAAGTATTTTAAATTTATTGATAATAGAAAACTTTACAACCATAAAGAACTATTAAAGATATTTGAAGCAGAAGATTGTGATGGTTGTTTTATTGACCCATATACAGGTATAAACCACGATAGAAGAATATCACAATTCGAAAGAAACTATCAAGTTTGTAATGATGTTAGAGAGTTCTGCAATAAAACAGGTAAAACAATGTTTATTGCTATGCATCCACAAACAGAAGCAGCAAGAAGAGTTTATCCACCAGACCATCAATTAAACGGACATATACAACCACCAAGAAAAGCAGATTGTGAAGGTGGCCAAGTGTTTCCAAATAGAGTAGATAATTTTATTTGTTTACATAGATTAATTTCACACGATAAACTTTGGATGATGACAGAGGTTCACGTATATAAAATAAAAGATAAAGAAACAGGTGGTAAACCTACAATGTTAGGCGAGCCATTAAGATTTGATTACAATAGTGGATTAGGTTTTACTATTGGTGGTAATAACGTATTAAAACAAAAACAATGAGATACACATATAAAAACATACAAGAGTTTATAAATTATAAAACTTGGAGTAATAAAAAAAAGATAGATACACTTTTAGAAATAGATTGCAGTTTGTATGCACATCTTGGTACTGATTCTACTAAAGCAGATAAAGAAGAAGTAAAAAGAAAAAGCATAGAAATATACAGAACTATTAAAACATTAGATAAAAAACTTGGTGATGAATTACTTTACTCAGAAGATTTAAAACAATGAATATTACAAACGAAGATAATATGGAGTTAATGGCAAGGTATGAAGATAACTACTTTGACCTTGCTATTGTAGACCCTCCTTATGGGATTGGAGTAACTAAAAATAAACGTTTAAATAATAACTCTCATAATGATTGGGATAATGAAATACCAAGTGTTGAGTATTTTACAGAACTTAAAAGAGTTTCTAAAAATCAAATTATTTGGGGTGGTAATTATTTTATAGAACATTTAGAAAACACAAGATGTTATTTAAATTGGGATAAATTAAACCACTCTGATACTTACGCTGATTGCGAAATGGCTTGGACTTCTTTTGATAAAAACGCTAAAATATTTAAATATATGTGGGATGGTAATAGATATGGATTTCCTAAAGCAATACAAGGTGTAGGTAAAAAAAGCATAAGAACACACCCAACGCAAAAACCTATTGCTTTATATGAATGGTTGTTAATGAACTATGCTAAAGAAGGTGATAAAATACTTGATACTCATTTAGGTAGTGGCTCAATTACAATAGCTTGTCATAATTTAGGTTTTGATTTAACTGCTTGTGAACTTGATAAAGAATACTATGAATCAGCAATAAAAAGAATAAATAATCACAAACAACAAATAAGAATGTTTTAAGATGACGGATTTAGATTATACAATTACAAAGAACAAATTAGAAATATTGCTTTTAAAAGCACAAGAAGGTTTAAAAGTAGGTAAGGTAACGCAAAGTAAATTGGAAGCGGTAGAAACGTTGCAAGATAGTTTAAAATGTATGTTAGAGCTTCGTTTAATGTTAGATGAAATGAAAAACAAACAAACATTATTAACAATGCAAAATGTAAAAGCATACAAAGAAACTGCTGAACTAAAGAAAAAATTTAATACATTTAAAAAATGAAAACTATATTATTAATGTTAATCACATCACACATAACCAGTTTTATCTCTGGTGCTTTAATTGTCGTGATAATAAAAAAATATTTTGAAAAGTAAAAAGAGAACATTAAATGAATACAGACAAACGAAGGACTCTCACTACCGTAGCGTTGATTCTCCTGTTGAGTACAACATTGCTTTTTTGTGTAGAGTATATACTAATGATGCTGAACTTGGAGCAGTAATTAGAAAACATTTTCAAAAGATATGAGTTTAAATGCAAATCAAAAAGGTAAAAGGTTTGAGTTAAAAATTGCAAAAGATTTAGCTAAAAAGTTTGATACTAATATAAGAAGAACACCAAACTCAGGCGGATTGAGTATTAAAGGAGATATTATGACTACAAGTGGTATACTATCTGAATATAGCTGGGAATGTAAGAACCAAGAGAAACTTAATATATGGAAAGCATTAGAACAAAGCAAAGGAGATGCAAGAGGTACACTAAAAACTCCTGTAGTAGTATTTACTAAAAACTTTGAAGACGATTACATTGCTTTAAAATACGATGATTTCGTAAATATACTTCTTGAATTAGATGAGTACAGAAGTAAATAATATATTGCACCTCTTGGTAAGAGATGAAGAAACTTGGCTAAGTATGGCTGAGGAAATAAGCAGCAATAGTAAAATACCAGCAAAAGATTTATTACACGACTTTTATATTGCTTTACATAGTAAAATTGATAGTAAAAAAGTAAAAATTAACGATATTCTATATAACGATTCTTTAAATAAAGCGTTTATATATAAGATGATGCACAATATATTCATTGATACAATACGAGTTGATAAAGATTTACTAATAGATAAAGACCTAAAAAACATTATAGAAGCAGACAATACAAAGTATGTAGATATAGAAAAAGTAGTAGATGATATAGTAAATGAATTCTATTGGTTTGATAGAAAGTTATTTAACTTATATAGAAAGAAATTCCACAGTATAAGAAAACTATCTGCAGCAACTAATATATCACACGTAGTTGTATGGAGAACTATAAATAATTGTATTAAAGAAATTAAAAAAAAAATTAATGAAGAGTAAAGGTTTAGGCGATACAGTAGAAAAGATAACAAAAGCCACAGGTATAAAACAAGCTACTGATTGGATATTTGACAAGATAGGTAAGGATTGTGGATGTGATGCAAGAAAAGAAAAGTTAAATAAATTATTTCCATACAAAGTAGAATGTTTAAATGAAGAAGAATATATATATCTAAAAGGATTCTTTAACCAGCAAAAGAATGTAGTAAATGCAAACGAACAAAAAGGATTGCTAACAATACACAATAGAGTATTTAACACCAATAAAAAAGCATCCAGTTGTGGTAGTTGCGTTAAAGGTTTAGTAGATACAATGAGAAGATTATATAATGAATATGAATACGAAAGAGAAAGCAAAAGCAATTGAAAGAAAGCTACTAATGTTTTTAAAAAAATACAGTGAAAATACAGTGAAAAATGTCAAGAGAACAAAACTTAAAAAGTTGGACTAAAGGCCAAAGCGGTAATCCAAAAGGCAAACCAAAAGGTGCTAAGAATAGAAGCACAATAATTAAAGAAATACTTAGCTTAATGGTTAAGAAAGTTGATACAGATGGTAAACCAGTTTGGCAAAGTAAAGAGTATTTAATGGTAGAGGCATTAGTTAATAAAGCTATTGAAAAAGGTGATGTAAATGCTTTTAATGCTATATATAATAACTTGTATGGTAACTTAAAAGATACTGTTGATGTAAATACTACAGAAGAAGTAAACCACGATTTTAGAAACATCATTGCAAGGATTAAAGCTCAATAAAAAGTATTTAGTATTTAACGAATCACTTTCACGTTATTTTATTGTAACTGGTGGTAGAGGTTCTGGTAAATCATTTGCTATAAACTCTGTACTTCTACTATTAACCTATCAAGCTGGCCATACAATACTATTTACAAGGTACACTCTAAGAGCTGCTGGCATTTCAATCATACCTGAATTTATAGAAAAGTTAGAACTGCTTGGAGTTATCGACCAGTTTAAAATAACAAAGGATGAGATAATAAATAAAGGCAATGGTAGTAAGATAATATTTAGAGGTATTAAAACCAGCTCAGGAGACCAGACAGCAAATCTTAAATCATTACAAGGTATTACTACTTGGGTAATGGATGAAGCAGAAGAATTAAATGATGAGGATATATTTGATAAGATTGATTTATCTGTAAGAAACAAAGTACAAGAGAATAGAGTAATATTAATATTGAATCCTACAACTAAAGAACATTTCATTTATAAACGTTGGTTTGAAGATAGGGGTGTTGCTGCTGGTAGTAACATAACTAAAGAAGATACTACCTATATACACACTACATATTTAGATAACTTAGATAACCTTTCAGAAAGCTATATTAAGCAGATAGAGACAATGAAGGTTAGAAGACCAAACAGATACAAGCATACAATAGAAGGTGCTTGGCTGGACAAAGCTGAGGGTGTTATATTTACTGATTGGAGTATAGGAGAATTTAAGCAAGTAGGTAAAGTTGTATTTGGTCAAGATTATGGATTTAGCAATGACCCAAGCACATTAGTTAAAACAAGTATAGACAAAGAAAATAAAGTTATCTATATACAACTATGCTTTTACCAAACTAAGTTAACTACAAGCGAGATATTACAACTTAATAAAAAGTTTGCAGCAGATAATTTAATAGTTGGTGATTCAGCAGAACCAAGATTAATAACAGAACTAAGCAGAGATTGTAATGTTGTACCAGCTATCAAAGGACAAGGTTCAATAACATTTGGTATTAGTTTATTACAAGATTATGATTTAGTAATTACTGAAGATAGTACAGAATTAATTAAAGAGTTAAATAACTATTGTTGGTTAGAAAAGAAATCACAAACACCAGTTGATAATTTTAACCACGCTATTGATGCGCTGAGGTATGCAGTTAGCTATCAATTACAGAATCCAAACTTAGGAGAATATCACATTTATTAAAAAAAATTACAGAGGTAGAATAAAAAAAATTGTAAAAAAGTTGTAAAATAATTTGTTAGTTAAATAATTATACTTATATTTACATTGTAATTAACAAAAACCAAAACAAAATGAAAAACATAAACGAAATATTAAACAGCGAATTATTAAACGAAATGATTAAAGAAGAAGATATAATACTAAAAGAAGCGGGATGGACTTACGAAGAAGTAAAAGAATTTGCAAAAGCATTTAAATAAAATATTAAAAAACACAGAATAAAGAGCCACCGTAAAAAGTGGCTTTTTTTATAGCCACGCTTAAGCCACCCTTAAGCATTTAGATAAGATAAGAAAAGATAAGATATATAAGAGAAATTTTTATTATATTTGATTGTAATTTAAAAATAACTTTCTGAATACGTTTAGTAAAGTCTTGATTTAAAATTTATGTTTTGGTTTAAAGTAGGTATTTGCAAAAGAGCATTGCCTACTTTTTTTTATATTTGTATATAACGATTTACTAATTAATACGTTTATAGATAATGAAACTAACAATCAACATACCAGAAACTCTTAATGAGGTTACTTTAAAGCAATATCAAAAGTGGTTAAAGATTGCTGAGGGTAAAGAACTGGATTCGTTTCTACAACAAAAGATGGTAGAGATATTTTGTAATATACCACTTAAACAAGTATTACAAATAAAAGCTACTGATATAAACAATATCTGCGAAGAGCTATCAAAGTTATTTAATAACGAACCTAAGTTTATAGATAGGTTTACTTTAAATGATAAAGAGTTTGGATTTATACCAAAGCTGGATGATATTTCATTTGGTGAATATGTTGATTTAGATACTTACCTTGCTGATTGGGATTTAATGAACAAAGCAATAGGTGTTTTATATAGGCCAATAACCTACAAGAAGAAGAAGCAGTATTTAATAGAAGAATATGAAAGTGCTGAAAAGTACGATATGACAGAAGTTACTTTAGATATTGTATTTGGTGCTATTGTTTTTTTTTACAGTTTAAAGAACGAATTACAGAAAACTATCCTGAATTATTTAGCAACTCAGAAGGAGGTAGAGCTTCCTCAGCATCTGCGGGATTCTCTGCAAAATGGGGCTGGTATCAATCTATCTACGGACTTACTAATGGAGACATTCTCAAATACAATCAAATTACCAAATCAAAACTACACACCTGTTTAATGCACTTAGCATTTGAAAAAGATAAATATGAATTAGAACAACAAATATTAAAAAGAAGCCAACGATGACAAAGGACGATATATTAGAAGAATTAACAGAACGCAATTTATTAATTGAGAATGAACACATAATTTTAGTTGATGGCTTTGAAGAAGCATTTATAGGTATTACAGCTAACAATCCAATTCAAGCAATATATGATTATTGGATATGTTTAGATTTATTAATACAACGTGATAAAATGGATTTTGATAATGCTATTGATGACTTAGATGAATTTATTAATCAAGATTTAGGTGAACACACACCACGATATATAAAAATAGTATGAACAGTTTTTACAATATAATAGATAAAATAAAAGAAGTAATTGTTGCAGAACCATTTAACAATGAAATTACATTTGGTGATATAGCTGATATTGATTTAAAGAAACAGAGCTTGTTTCCGTTATCTCACGTAATGGTAAATAATAGTACAATAAACAACAATTATATTACATTTAATATTACTATCTTCTTTATGGATTTAGTAGATATTAGCAATGAACAAGTAATAGATTTGTATAGAGGCAACGACAACAGGCAAGATATATTAAACACTCAGTTAGCATTAGCAACAAGAGTTATAAGAGTTTTGCAAAAGAGCGATTTATATAAAGATAAGTTTGAGTTAATTAATCCAGCTTCTTGTGAACCATTTACAGAGCGTTTTGATAATATGCTTGCTGGCTGGGCTGTTACTTTTGATTGTGGTACTAATGATGAAATGACTTATTGCTAATGAGTGAATTTAAAAAGGCATTAGAGAAATACGCTAAGTACGTTATACAGCAATCAAGAAGCAATCTAACTAAAAAGAAAAACAACGCTTCTAAGCAACTATATAACAGTTTAGAGTATAAAATACAAGGAGACAAGGTTTCGTTTCTTAGCGAAGATTATGGACAGTTTATAGACAAAGGTGTTAAAGGTTCTAAATCAACATATCCTGAAAGCTCTGCAAGTCCATTTAAATACACTACTAAACAACCACCAAGCAAAGTATTTGATAAGTGGAGTATTAGAAAAGGTATTGCACCAAGAGATAGTAAAGGTAGGTTTGTTAGTAGGCAATCATTAAATTTTTTAATTGCAAGAAGTATTAAAAACAAAGGTATTAGAGCAACATTATTTTTTACTAAACCGTTTGAACGTGGTTTAGATTTATACGGAGATGAAATAGTTGCTGGATTTTTAGAAGATAAATTAGATTTACAATGAGTACAATAATAAGAACAAGAAGCCCTTATTTCATAAGAACACCACAAGAAACAGATGCTAACCTTAGTTACTTTCAGATAAACATAACTGTATTTGGTGGTTTAAGTTCATCTACAGAAATATGTGATGATTTATATTCAACTTACTCACTACAGAAAAAACCATTAGGTGCTGAGAATAGTGTTTCATTTGATATTAGCGAAATAGTAAATGACCATTTAGAACAAATATTTACTGGTACTTATTCAGCATCTTCTGCTAAAAGTTCTATTTGGGTAACTGTAGCAACCTCAGCAAGAGAATCAGATGGTACTATAATTGGCTCAGTAACTTCAAACACTTACTTGGCTCAAGAAGGTTATAATAAATTTAAGGATGGCGTAAACTACACTACAGAACCTATTGCAATGATAACAGGCACACACTTTGAATATCACAAAGGAAGCACACTAACAATACCTGTAAATGTTGAAAGAGTAAGCCAAGTTCAATATATAAGTGCTAATGGCATTACAGTAGGAACAGATACGTTCACAGATAATGGTAACCAAAACCAAAAAATACAATATTCTCAATTTACTGCTACAGCTATTAAAGATGTTGCAAGAGTTAAAGTTACTTATGACACTACAAGTTTTACAACTATTTACACAAAAGAAATTGAAGAATGTAAATATCCAGTAAATAAAATCACATTTGTAAATAGATGGGGAGCAATGCAAGATTTGTTTTTCTTTAAGAAATCTATAGAAAGTTTAGAATCAAGAAGTGAGAATTTTAACAGAAGTATATTTGAAGCAAGAGCTGTTCAATTAGAGCCAGGGGAAGAGCCTGGTGACGATTGTCAAGAATCTTTAACTTTTAATACTTATTCTACAACAGCACACGCAAAGAAAACATTTAATGCTAATGCTACAGAATCAATTGTTTTAAATAGTGGTTTTGTTAATGAATTAATGAATCCATTTTTTGAAGAATTAATGGTTAGTGAAAACATCTGGCTAACTGATTCAGATAATGTTATTTATCCAGTTAATTTAAAAGATAGCTCATTTACCAAAAAAACAGGATTAAACGACAGGTTAATAAACTACACAATGAACTTTGAAAAATCATTTGCTTTAGTAAACAATATTAGATAGTGCAAAAAGTTATTTTATACATACAGCCACAGCTAAGAAATACAACAACAGAACAAGATTTTGTTAGGGTTGATTTAATGGAAGAAGAATTAATTTCATTAACTCAAGTAATACAAGATGTAAATGATATTGATAAAATATTTACTGATTATAGTAGAACTTTTAATTTACCAGCAAGTAAAACTAACAACAAGATTTTTAAGCATTGGTACAATCCAGACATAGATGGTTTTGATTCAAGTGTTTTTTGTGAATCAAGAATTGAATTAAATCACTTACATTTTAGGTTTGGTAAAATACAATTGAATGAAGTTGTAATGAAGTTTGGAGAACCTTCTATGTATAAGGTAACATTCTTTGGTAATACAACAGAATTTAAAAATGCTATCAATGAAGATGAACTTTCTGATTTAGTTTGGTTAAATGAATTTAATCATAGTGCAACAATTACTAATGTTAAAAATGGTTTAGAATATGGTTTAAATTTTACTGTTGATTCTGTAGCTTATAACGATGCAATTATATATCCATTAATAGCACACTCACAAAGTTATATTTACGATGATACTGGTAACACCAATAACGGTTTAAATATATCTACACAATCAACACATCATAATAAAAGGGGTGTAGTACCAGAAGATTTAAAACCAGCAGTAACAGTTAAGAATATTATAAAAGCTATTGAAGAACAATACAACATAACTTTTAAAACTGGTGAGTTCTTTGATTCTGCTGCTATGAATAATTTGTATTTATGGTTACATAGAGAAAAAGGTAAAATGGCTACTGCTGGAACTTGGATTGGTAATAGTGATTTTTACACTTGTAGTGGTGCTAATTGTACAGAGCTAACAGATACTTCTGGTTATACAGGTTACTTTACTTTAAATACTGGTGTATATAAATGGAACTCTAATCTTAGCCCAGATACAGATGTTACTACTATAACTTTTGAAGTAACTCCTGCAAGTGGATTTACTACTGTAGAATATAGTTTAGAAATAGTACGTGCTAATAATTGGGAATCATTTGCAAAGGTAGAAAACCAAAGTGGTACAAGTTCTGTTACATTAACAATTGGTGGTGCTAATGGTTTGGATGTAGCTTCATTAGTTGCTTTTGACCCTAATGGTAATGATTTTGTTGGTAGATTAATGACAGATTCTTCTATACAATTTCAATCTAAGTTTACAATAACAAGAGATTTTAGCTTTAATAATTTTGATGGTACTGTATTGAGTTTTAATTGGAGTGCAACTTTTACAAGTAATTCTACAACACTATCACCGCAAGATAATTTAGTAGTTGTTACTGAGCAGATGCCAAAAATAAAAATAAAAGATTTTTTAAATGGTTTATTTAGGCAATTTAATCTAACTGCTTATGTTGATTTTAATAATGAGATAGTAGTTAAAACTTTAGATAATTATTATACTGGTGGAGATACTCAAGATATAACACAATATGTAAAAACAGATGAGCATACAGTTTGTGATGTAATACCATTTAGTGAAGTAGATTTTGAGTATTCAGAACCAAAAAGCATTTTAGCAGAGCAGTTTAAATTATTAAATAATAAAAAGTATGGTGAATTAAATTATGTTACTGATGTTAGTAAAAAAAATATTTACCAAATAAAACTTCCTTTTGAAAATATGCTTTTTGAGAGGTTACAAGATAAAACAAGTGGTGCTTTAACTACAGTACAGGTTGGTAGTTTTTTAGATTTACAATTAAGCCCTAACATAGGACAGCCACTTTTATTTTATGGTATTTATCAGCAAAACCAAGACAACATAAATTTCTTAGATAGTACAAGACCAGAAACTTATGGTGCTTTATGTCCAACAGGAACAAACACAAGTTTAAATGATTATTGGATTCCAAGTGCTTGCAATGAATTAGGTACATCTTCAACACCACCTACTTACAACTTAAACTTTGGTAGTGAAATAAACACCTATACACTAACTGATTATGCTGGTAATAACAACAGCTTATTTCAATTGTATTATCAAAACTACATTACAAGAGTATTTAATAAAAGAACAAGAATATTTAAGTTCTCAGCTATATTGCCTTTAAAAGTATTATTAAATCTAACATTAGATGATTTAATTATAGTTGGCACAAGAGCTTATACAATAAATAAAATGTCTACAAAGCTACAATCAGGAGAAACAAATTTTGAACTATTAAACGAACCAACGTGAAAACAATATTAGAAGCATTAGAATTTTGTAAAGAAAATAAATTATATGATAAACATATAAATATTGCATTAGGTATTAATAAAGTACCACTAACATTTAAAGAAGCATTTAACCAATTAAGAATGAAGAAATGATTACTAAGATATTTGAAATAATAACTAAAACTGATAAAGCAGAGAAAGATTTAGAAAA
>Ga0208793_1001317_pt1 | contig 14618 bp, 23 predicted proteins | sample 17_taG_FD_184092 | JGI IMG/M metagenome (GOLD analysis project Ga0208793, IMG submission 184092) | Marine viral communities from the Subarctic Pacific Ocean - 17_ETSP_OMZ_AT15314 metaG (SPAdes) (version 2) | ecosystem: Environmental > Aquatic > Marine > Oceanic | place: Pacific Ocean | collected...
GCCGAGCTCGCAGCGTCGAGGCCGGTCGTGTGCGCGACCTGTAGACGAGAGACGCTGCCGGGCCTGCTCGCGGGCGACGACTGCATAACATGCGATGCGGCACGCTACGTGCCGAAGGGGAAGTGATGACCGAGACGACGACAGGACTGGCTGCGGCGCTGGCGAAGGCCCAGTGCGAGATGAACAACCCGACGAAGAATGCGGACAATGGCCACTTCAAGACCAAGTACGCGGACCTAGCGGCGTGCAGGGACGCGGTCTTGCCGGTCCTGGCGAAGTACGGGATCGCTCTGGTGCAGATGGCCGAGACGACCGAAGACGGGCGGTCCGTCACGCTTCAGACGGTACTGCTCTGCGGCTCCGAGCGGATGGACTGCGGGACGCTCCGGCTGCCGCTCAGCGGCAAGAACCTGAGCCACGCCCTCGGATCGGCGCTCACCTACATGCGGCGCTATGCGCTGTGCTCAGTAGCCGGGGTCGCCGCCGATCAGGATGACGACGGCAACAACTACGACGGCCAGCACCACGACCGCCGCCCGCCCCAGCGCCAGCAGCAGCGCCAGTCGAAGCCGCAGGACAAGCCGCTCCAGTCCGCGCTCGAAGACCTCAAGGACGCGCTCAGGGATGCGTTCGGCCCCAGCGACACGAAGCAGGGGTTTGAGCGAGCCGAGGAGCTGGCGCGGCAGACGCTCAACAAGGGCATCGCCGACGTCTTCGACGGCAACGACCACGCCGGGGCTCGCAAGATGCTCCAGGCCCTGGAGGGATGATGAACACCGGACAGATCCTCGACGCATTCGCCCACCTCGACTTCATCGAGTCGCAGTTGGCCCTCGTCCACACGCTGGCCCCGGAGGAGCGCGCAGACGCCGCCGAGGTGTACGAGCGGGACATCGAGAACTGGCTCAACGAGCTCGACGCCGAGGTGACGGGCAAGGCCACAGCCCTCGCCCATGTCATCCTCCGAGCCAAGGCCGAAGCCGGGCTTGCGAAGACCTACGAGGACGCAGCAGCAGACAAGCGCCGGCGCGCCGCCAAGGTCGTCGAGCGGTGCACGCTCTACGCATCTCGGCTGCTCTCCGAGGGCCAGCGGCAGGGACTGACGAAGACGACGCCCAAGAGCGGGCTGCCCTACGTCGAGGCCGATGGGCTCAAGGTGTCGCTGGCGAAGACGCCCGCGAAGCTGAGCGTGGCAGAGGGCGCCGAGTGGCCCGCTGGCTGGCTTGTAGAGCAGGCCCCGAGGCAGGACAGGCGAGCGGCGCTCAAGGCGCTTAAGGGCGGCGAGGAGCGCGAAGGATTCACCATCACGACCGGCACACGGCTGGCGATCAAGTAGGAGCGACATGAACACAGTGCAACTCATCGGCCGACTCGGGGCAGACCCGGAACTCCGGCACACCCAAGGCGGCAAGGCAGTCTGCAACCTCCGTATGGCCATCAGCAACGGCAGGGACCGTGACGCTACGTGGCTCGACGTCGTGTGCTGGGATAAGACCGCGGAACTCGTCAGCCAGTACAAGCGCAAGGGCGACGAGGTGGCCGTCGAGGGTCGGCTACAGGTCCGCGAGTGGCGGGACAAGGACGGCAACAACCGGAAGAGCGTCGAGGTCGTCGCGTTCCGGGTCCACTTCATCGGCCCGAAGTCGGACGGAGGCGGCGAACGGCCGCAGCGCGGCGGATACGGCGGTGGCGGCTACACGGGCGGCGGCTCGATGAAGCACCAGACTCGGGACGACGACGACAATCTGCCCTTCTGATTGAGCGGTTCCCCACCGCTCGAGCCCCGGCGCGCTCCCCCCCTAGCGCCGGAGCTCCAACCGGCGGCCCGGTCCTGCAACGGGGCCGGGTCGCCACTGGAGGGAGAATCGACGCGCCGCCGGCCTCCGCCAAGTGGTTTCGGCGGCGCAAACCCGGGCCCACTCAACCGGTTGCTGGGGCCCGATGGCGCCCCGTTCGGAATTCGCCGGACGGGAGCGCTAGGAGGAGACTGAGATGATCATCGCAATCGACCCGGGCCTCACAACGTGCGGCCTCGTCGCCTACTGCCCGACCCGGCGGCAAGTCACCTACGCCAACGCCGCCGAGCCGGTCGAGGACGTGATCGAGATCCTGACGACGTGGCACCCGCCGGAATGCGCCGTCTACATCGAGCGGGTGCAGTCCTACGGCATCGCGGGCGGCTCGCTGCTCCGAACGTCCGAGGTCGTCGGCAGGCTCTGGCAGGCCGCTCGGTCCGCTGGGCGCCCGGTGCGGCTCATCTACCGACGCGAGGTGCTCCGGGCTCTCGACGTCACCGGCAAGGGCAACCGAGACACGCTCGTTCGGCATCGGCTGATCGAGCAGTTCGGCGGAACGGCGAAAGCCGCGAAGGGCACGAAGGCCGCGCCCGGTCCGCTGCACGGGGTGTCGTCGCACTCGTGGGCCGCGCTCGCTGTGGCTGTTGCCGGGACGCTGGGCGCTGGTGAGGTGGTCCCGTGACCAACGCCGCTCTAGCCGAAGTCCTCCTCCTGCCGGCGACCGAGAACTGCCTGGCGGTGATGGAACACACGCTCGACCACGAGCCGCTGACGATGGCGCAGGCGGGCGCGCTGTGGCGCCGGATGGCCGCTGTAACTGCGTATCTGGACTACGGGACCCACAACGAGGAGACGACGACATGACATGGACCAAGGCCGACATCGCTACCGCTACCACCCTCGCCGCGCTCGCGCTGGGCGTGCTGTTCTTCCTGCCGCACGCCCACGCCGGTCAAGGCGACGACGATCCGCCCATCACCCAGGACAAGGACGGGTGCGACACCTGTATCCCCCACGACAGCGTGGAGGTCGGCGACGTTCGCTACCTCGGCTGTGCGAGCCTGGACGGCGAGGTGTCTGGCTACCGGCGTTGCGTGGAGTGGACGCAGACGCGGACGTGGGCCCCCTACGAGGGGTGCGCCCAGGACTCCTGCCCCGACGCCGAAGTGACGACCGGCATGGACTGCACCGAGTGTGGCGACGAGCAGGCGCAGAAGGAGATCGGAACTGCCATCTTCTGGTGGCGGGTGCGGCGGGCGCTGATGCCCGGTCAGGGGCTGCCGCCGCACATGTAGGACCAACAGGCGCCATGAGGGAGCGGCGGTGGCCTTCGGGCTGCTGCCGCTCTGCTCGTTCAGCGAGCCCCCGCCGCGATGATGACGGCGACGACTACAGCCGCAGACGCGCCCACTCCGGCTCCCAGAAAGAACGCCCGCGCCTGGAGGGCTGCAGCCTCCTTCTCTCGGCGCTGGTACTGCTCCACGACGACGTTGCAGGAGTTCCGGTCGAGGCGCCGCCGGCTGTAGCAGACCTCGAGCGCGTCCCGGGTGGCCTTCGCGATGTCGAGCTTCGCGTTGAGCTCCGCAGCGACGGTCGGCGGGATGGAGCGGGAGCGGCACGGCCTGCTCTCGCCAGCCTGGAGCGTCACGGACTCCGGACAGTCGCCCGCGCTCGGGAGCCTGGGCGTCGGCTCGGGCGGCAGCGTGGAGGGCGGCACCGTCGAGAACACCGGGCCCCGACGGGGGCACCCGCACGACGTGACGACGAGGAAGATCAGCGCCCACGTCAGGGCCAGCATCAGCGTGTAGCGCGAGCCGTGGATGACGGCGCCGAGCCAGCGGGGTGGGCCGGGGCGGATGTCGGCGGGGGGTAGCCGCTTCGGGTCGGTGGCGCTCATGAAGTCATCGTACCAGCGGGCTCCGCGAACCGTTTTCGGCTATCTCGCATTTAGCGCTTCCCTTCTGAATGGGGATAGCCTATAACTAACCCACTGGACGACACCAACGGACACCGGAGCCGAACATGACCCGCACGAACCGCATCAGCGCCGCCGCATTCACCGCCCGCCGCTCAGTCCCGACCATCAGCAACGCCCGCCTATCCAGCCGCACCGACGACCGACTGAGCCTCACCGACGCCGAGCGCGCCAACGTCACGGCCGCCATCGCGGGGACGCTGCCGATCGCATCGCTGACGAAGCGGGAGCTGCGCGGAGTCGCGCAGAGCCACAGGGCGGCCATGCAGGAAGCTGGCATCCACGCACGATGAGCGTTCAGGCCCTGTACATAGACCGGGCGGGAGGCCCATACCCCGCCCTGCTTGGGGTGGATAATTGTTGGGGCGTCGAGCGTGACGCCAAGACCTACGCCGGCCCTCACCCCGGCGTCTATCACCCGCCCTGCGGCCCGTGGGGGAAGTTGCGGATGTTCTGCACGAAGCAAGACCCAACTTGCGGGCCGAGAGCCGTCGAACAGGTGCGGAGGTTCGGCGGCGTGCTTGAGCACCCTGCGGGATCTCTTCTATGGCCCGAGTGCGGGCTGCCGGCACCGTTCGGATCGGTCCCGATGGTCGCCCCGAATGAATGGGCGCTGCGTGTTGACCAGTGCGATTGGGGGCACCTCGCCCAAAAGTCAACGTGGCTGCTTTTCGTTGGGGTCAACCCCGCCAACCTGCCGCGCCTGCCGCCGCGTGGAACGTGGACGCACTACGTCGACACAGGGAAGCAGCACAAGAACAACCCCGAGTCCACGCAGAGGCACCTCCCGAAGACACTGCGACACGTCACCCCGCCGGCCTTCGCCGAGTGGCTCGTCGCGTGCGCAAGGAGGGTCGCGGGATGAGGCTCAGATGCCCAAAGCCAGCGGACGGCCCGCGGACTGTCGCGGAAGCGGTGGGAAAACGGCTCTGCTTTGCGCCTGGCGATGACGCCTGCATGTGGTGCGATCACTGCGGAGAGGCTCTGTCGGAGCACCATGACGACGACGCGGAGCCGGAGCCGGTCCCGAGGCGCAAGCCCGGACGCCCGAAGACCGACGACCCGCGCACGATGCGCGTCAAGATGAGCGGCGCCGAGTGGGCGCACTGCGTCGAGGCGGCGAAGAAAGCCGGCGCGAAGTCCACCGCCGCTTGGGTCCGCGAGCGCTGCGGGCTCTAGGCGCTACAGCCCGTGCCCCAGATCGTCCAACTCAGCGTCGGACACCTCGCCTGAGCGCTCCGCGGCCTCTCGCGCGTCCTTCCAGAAGGCTGCGTCGGTCGCGGCCTCCTCCCGGTCCCTGCGCGCTACCTCGGCACGCTCGGCTTGCTCGATGCGACGGGACTCGCGGATGCGCTGACGGGGCGTGGTGGCGACGTTGAAGACGGCCTTGGTGGCTCGGGGGCCTGCGACGAGGGCGACGACGACACCGACGGCAGCGCGGAGAGCGCCCGTCCAGGCCCCGAAGGCGAGGATGAGGCCGGCGATGGCCGAGGCGAGCACCCACTTGAGCGTGGTGGGTAGGTCGCTCCACCAGGCGAGGGCGACCTTGATGTGGGCGGGGAGGGTCACTCGCTCGGCCTCGCCGTCTCGCCCTTCGTGTATCCGTGCGCGCCCGCCACGATCATCGTCACGCACGTTGAGCAGATGGCGGCGACCTGGGTGCTGCTCTCGGGAAAATGGCACGCCGCCCAAATCCCGTACACAACGAGCAGGGCCGATGCCGTCTTGGTGAGCAGGGTGACTGCCAGTCGTTTGCTACAGATCCGGGGGAGTCGGAGGCTCATGGTGTCTCCTCTGTGTGCTCGACCGCGAGGCCAGCGGTGAAGATGCTGTCAAGCGTAGCCCAGGCGCCGACGACCACGACGACGAACCCGATCACAGCCGCCCAGCGGATCAGCGTCTCCCGGTTCCTCGTCGTGACCTTGCGGAGAGGCTCGGGCTTGCCCAGCTGGTCCTTGATGCTGCGCACAGCCGTCTCCAGAGCGTGGACCCGCCCCTGGTACTTGACTTGCTCGTCCCGGTAGCCGCGGATCAGCCCGCGCTGGGTCGCCGCCTCGTAGCGCGCGGCGTCCCGCTCGTCGCCGACAGCGTCCAGCGCGCGGCCAACCTCGAGCAGTGTTCGCCTGATCTCGTCAACCTGCTCGCGCCCCATCGTCCTGCCCCATGCGCCGCCGAAGACATGCCGTCGTGGCGGCTCTGGCGTGCCTGCTGATGCGCCTCGCCGTCGTGGCGAGGTCGAACACGATCGTGCTCAGAGAGCGCGAGTCTTCGCCATCCTCCTCGACGGCTTCGATGGGCTCCATCTCCAGCGTGTCGATCATGCGATCGGTGTCGATGAAGTCCTCCGGGTAGAGCGCTGCTGCTCCGTCGTTCATGGCCCGAACCGCGCCTGCATCTCGGCATCGATCTGCGCCCACGTCAGGCCGGAGGCCCGCGGGCTGGAGTCCTTCGGGCCCTGGGTGTGCGGCCAGTCCGAGCGGCCGGCGCGGTGCAGGCCCAGCCGCATCGCCTCTTCGCGGTACACCTGGTAGCCGTTCACGCCGCCGATCTTCGTCTCGGCCGACCAAACCGCGTCACCGTCTCCGTCGCCATCGACATCGGCAAGCCAGTAGTTGTCGATCGCGAGCGCCCACTGGTGCCAGCTGTTTCCCGGCAGCGCGTTCGTGAGATGCCCGCGCCCTCGAGCGGCTTGAGGCCCGACCGACTCGAGCACGTCAGCGAGGAAGGCAGCGCCCGCGGCGCGAAGCGTCTCGACAGCCTGGCGCACCTGGCGGGAGGAGCGCGAGCTCCTCCAGATCCGAGCCTGCTCCCAAGGGTCCCGCAGCGTGGAGAACGGCCGCATGGTGACGCCCCGCCGAAGGCACGCCTCGTACAGCCGCAGCACGTCGGCGAGGAAGACGGGATCGAGGTCGGCGAGGTCGCGGCTCACGGGGTGATCTGCGCCGACTCGCGGTGCCCGATGACGATGGCGAGGTCGAGGGCCATCAGGGCGCGTAGTCCCACGACAGGGCGCCCGGCGTGTGGCCAACCCCGGGGACGACGCCGATCCCGATGTTCGTGATCGTCGCATCGTCAGACGCGCCGACGTCCATCCGCAGCCAGACCACATCGTCATGGGTGTTTGCGAGGTCTGGACTCACCCGCAGCAGATCGTCAATGTCCTGCGACGGTGTCGCCGAGTCCTGCACCAGCACGTGGCCAACGTCCTGCGTGGTGCCGGTGTAGTTGGCGATGCGGAGTTGGATTCGCCGTACCGTCATCGTGTGGGCACCAGTGCCCGCCGCCGCCGGGTAAAGCTGCCACGCAGTCGCGCTGCTCTCCTTGATCCCGACCAGTTCGCCACCAGCGCCGGCCAGATCGCGGGAGTGGTTCCGCAGTAGCGGCGTGCCACCGACCACTGCGTAGCAGACATCGATCAGCCACAGATCCCCGGGCTGCCGCGTGTACCCGCCGAGGGTTGCCGCATCGTCGAGATCGATCTTCAGCGCGCACAACTGGCCGCCACCGCTGCCATTCACCCGGATCCCGGTCGATCCGTCCGGGCCGCACGCTGTCATGTTCGACGACTGCACAACGATGTCGAGACCGTTGACGGTGAACGTCGTGCCGGTCGGCCCGGCCTTGTTGTTCCAGTCGTCGGATCCGCCGTCCTCCGTGTCAGTTGGACCGAAGGTCCATAGCTCGGTGACCGCGGTGGCGCTCAGTCCTCCCGGGAGGCTCGTCGCATCTGGGTAAGTGGGCATCGGGGCCTCCTAGTCGTTGGGGATGGCGCGGCGCTACACCACTCGGCGCGAGCGCAGCCAGACCGTGAGCTTGTAGTCCTGGTCCGTCCCGGTGTCGTTCTCGATGCTGACGTAGGGCGCCACGAAGTCGGCGAGGTCCATCGACTTGCCGATCCCGTACTCGCCCGCCGCTTCGTCGTTGGCGGCGAGCGTGGCGGTGTTCATGTGGAACATCGAGCCGGCCGCCGACTTCGTGTAGAAGCGCAACGTCGAGACGACTGAGCCGGCCGTGCCCCCATCGCGCTCGAGGTTCCAGCCGTCGAGGCTCCAGCCCGCGTCCGGCGCCGTCGAGTCCTGGAAGACGATGGCCTGACGCGCCGACTCGGACGCCGCGACGTTGGTGAAGGTGAGCGTGGTGCTCACGCGCTGGCTGTTCTTGTTCGCGGGTGTGCCCATGGGGCCTCCGGGGTGATGGTGCCGCTATTTTGCACGGCTTTACACCGAAGCGCACGCTGTATCGGTTTGCTGTATGCGCGCTTTTGTTCGCTTCCCCGCTTGACTGGAATTGGTGCCCATGCGATTATCTCCTCACTGGACGACACACTGAGGAGCCGACGACATGACCATGACCCGCACGACCCGACCCCGAACCGGCCGAACGACCTATCACCGCGACGGCACCGTCACGATCTGGGACTGCATGCTCCAGGCGTGGGTCCGCGGGTCCGACCCCAGCGATGCCCAGTACGCCACGATGTCCGACGGCGGCGAGCGCACGCGCGTCTCCCGGCACACGGCCGGACGATGACCACACCCAAGCGCAAGCGAGGCCGCCCGCCCGTCGCAGACAAGCGGCAGAACTTCTCGCTCAGGCTGAACGCCCGCGAATTGGCGCAGGTACGCGAGGACGCGAAGGACGCCGGGACCACAGTCTCGGCCTACGTGCGCGCGTGCTGCGGACTGGCGCTAGCGCTGGCGATGCTGGCCGGGTGCCCGGTCGCGCCCGAGCCTGTGGACGAAGAGGCGCCGACGCCCGCCGTGACCGCATGGGACGACGACGGGTCCGGCGTGCTGTTCTCGCCCTCGCCGGCCGACGTGGCGCCGGGCAGTACGGTCGCAGTCCTAAACGACCGGCCGAGCCCGATCGTCTGCACCGAGTCATGGACGGACACAGACGGCGGCGACCTTGGGCCGGGCGCCGAGTGGGCCGTGTTCGTGGACCCGGATGGCGGCGAGGGCACCGAGATCGAGACCCCGGCGTTCAGTCTGCTGATCCAGTGCTTCGGCGCTGGCGGCGAGCAGTTGCGACAGGGTCGCTGGCTCGTCCGCTAGTTCATGTCGATCACTTCCACGAGGTAGGTCCCGACCAGCGCAGCAGTCGCGCCGGCCGACATGCTCGCCGTCAGGAACTCGCCGCTCACCCACTTCTGCTTGAACTTGCCATTCGTGCCGCTGTCCCCGTAGTTGTCGAAGAGGCCAGTCGAGTTCACGTTCACGCCGTCGATCAGGTTGTCAGACAGGATCGCAGTGGCGGCGGTGCCGATGTCGAGTTCGCAGTTCGGCGTACTCGTGGCTGCCGTGGTCACGTCGAGCGTCACCCGCCGGACGATCAGGTCCGTTCCGTAGGTGTTCTCAAGCGAGAAGACCCCGGCGGCGGCGTCGGACGCAGTGAGCGAACCCTGGAGCGTGGTCCCGGCGAATTTGGACATACTCGCCCGCTGAATGCCGTTTCCGAGCGCGGTGCCCTGCGGCTTGACCCGGAGTTGCCCGGTGCCGCTGTTGACCTCGATCGTTGAGTCGTCAGCGCAGGCCGACCGGAGGGCCTTCGACCCGATGACCTGGGTTACTACCTCGGTGTCATCTACCTGGAGTGCTCGGATTCTATCGGTAGCCATGGTGTCTCCTAGTCGCCGCCTTGGGCGTTGGGCTCAAACTCTGTGATGTGTACCGCGTCAACCTCGACGGTCTGACGCTCTAGGCTGTACTCGATCCGCCGAACCGAGCCGATCGCCGTCGTGATCCCGTGGATCTGGTAGCGGATCAGGTCGCCCAACTGGAGTCGCATCCACTCGCCGCCGAGCTCGGCCGACGTCCAGATCTGCGGCTGGTCTACCTCGGCTGCCAGGTAGCGCGCGGACTCGTTGCCAGCGTCCGACGTCTTCGGACTCCAGTAGTTCCACGACCTCGAGCGGGCCCGCTTGCCGTTGAACCCCGTGGCGCTCTGCTCGACAGGATCGGTGATCCGCCTGCCGAACCGGGCCTTGCGCGTCAGGAGGCCGACGTCGTTGTTCGCGAAGGGCACGCTTCCGGGCTGGTCGATGAAGTCCGGCCCGTTGACGGTCGTTTCGTTGGAGTACTCGCCGAACGGGTCCGACTGCTGACGGACGGACGGGCGAGGGGCGAGGCTGGCGAGGTCGGACGCGCGGATCGTCCAGTCCTCGACCTGCCCCGGGCGTGGTCCGCGCCAGAGCGGGAACAGACGCCGCTCGTCGACGGTCGGATCGAGCCGCCACACCAGATCCGCGCCCAGTCCGGCCATGAGCCCCGTCAGGGACTCGCGATAGGTGATCGGCTCGTCGGTCAACTCCTGCGGCACGGCGGCGAGGATCTGAGCGAAGCCGGCAACGCTCGACGGGTTCTGCGCCGCGAAGTCGGCCGTTGCCGTAGAACCTAGGAGGGCCGGCGCGTTCAGATAGTCGGCGTCTTCGACAATCAGATCGAGCACGTCCCACGCGTCCTCCACGACGGCCAGCGGCGTACCAAAGCCGCCAGTGAACGGCTCGCCAAAGGTCGCATCCCACTCCAGCGCGGATGGCCCAAGCAGCGGGGGCCCGTGGATCCGGCAGTATGCGCGGTTGCTGTTGTCCGTGAAAGAGAACGCCTCGCCGCCTGATAGGTCGACCTGGATGAATACAAAGGTGCCGGTCGGCCCGAGTGCCGGATCGTAGTTGTGGCCGACGAGGCCAGCCGACGCGATGACGCCGCCGCCACTCTCATGGGCCACGCCATCATCGTCCACGATGCGGATCACACCGACCTCACAGCCGAACTGCGGCGAGACCCAGAACCAGTAGGCGGGATCGGTCGTGTTGCCGATCGGGATCGTGCCGGCGCCGTAGCCGGTGTTCCCGCCGTAGTAGACGACCTCGCGCCAGACGGGCGCCGGGGATGTGCCGGTGGGCGCCAGGCCTGCGTCGTAGCCGAAGACAGAGCCGAGCCACTGTCCCTTCGTCTCGGGCGCCAGCTGGAACCCGCGCCCGCTCGATGCAGTGTCGGGGCTCCGATACAGGTTCGCGCTGTTCAGCGTGCCGGCCGACGACCAGGCGCCCGTCGAGAAGGGGATCGGGGCCGACTTCCACGGCTCGCCGAGCGGCCCGGCCTGCTCCTTCGCAGTCAACCCGAACGAGCCGGCTTGCACGTTCGTTGCGTCTCGGTCCCACGTCGCCCGCATGCGCTGATCGGTGGCGCCCGTGTCCAGGTCGATGAACCACATATCCACGTCGCGGTTCGTCCACCGCCCGGAGACGGCGTGCTCGCGGAGGGTGCCGTCCTCGGACGTGTCGGCGACCTCGCTGTCTGCGCGCTCGGGGTAGTCCAGCCGCACAGTCAAGGACAGCGTGTTGAGGGTGGCGATGTGCTGGTCGAGCTTGCCGAGGTTTTCCACGAACGTCGGCGCCGAGGACCCCGCCCGCCAGTACCGCGAGAGCGCCGGAGCGCTCGCGTCAGGGTCCGGCGCCGTGAGCCCTGTGCCTACGCGCGAGGAAGGCCCCGAGAGCCGGAGCGCCTGCGTGGTGCCGCCTGAGTCCACGTAGTAGCCGCGAATCAAGTAGCCGAGTCGGAGCCCGCGCTTGGAGTAGTCAATCGCCATTTGTCAACGCAAGTCTGCTTGCATGGCGGGGTAAATACGCTTTCGGGGTGCCGTAAATATGTTTACGGCGCTAGACGTGTCTGCTGCGTCCCGTTCTGTGGACACCATCACGGCCCCCGCAGCTGGGCGAGGTCCAGCGACCCGCTCATGTAGTCGCTCTCGTTGCCGGCGTAGGAATCCGTGGACGAGCCGACGATCGACCCGTAGAATAGTTGACCCTTGTCGGCCTGCGCGTTGACGGTCAGCGAGCCGGCCACGATGTCGGTCCACAGCAGCGAGAACAGCATCCCGTCCGCGGCTCCGTACCTGTCGGCCTCGACCTTGAACGCCCGGAACTCCGACGCGGTCCAGCGCTCGAGCTCGATTGTCATGCGCCAGTCTGACAGCAGGTTGACCGGGTGCTGGTTCTCCAGCGTCCGCGGCGCCGTCCGGTTGGCGAGGTGGTGGCTGTTGACCTCGCGCACGGTGTGCACGGCCGACGTCAGCGCGGCAGCGGCGCGGAGGACTCCGATCTGATGCGAGGTGTGGTCGTCAACGTGCCGCCAGAAGAACGCCCAATAGCGATAGCCGGTGTCTGTCGACGTGACCGCGCCCTGCACCGTGTTCTCTGTCTCCGCTGGCCGGTCGCTGATGCTGAACGTCTCCGACGCCACGCCGTCCCACTGCGCCCACTGCTGGCCGAGGTAAGTGGCGTGCGCGTAGACCGTCACGTCGTTGTAGATGGTCGCCGCGTCTGCGTCGGTGCCGCCCGTGCTGTTGAGCATCGTCCAGACGAGGTCCGGATCGATGACGTTCCCGGCGCCCGCGTCGAAGATCACGCGGGTGATCGTGCTCGAGCGCTCGTCGTCGGACTTGTGGGACGCGAGGCTCGCCGTGTTCGACGCATCGAAGCCACACTCGGACGTGAGCACGTTGTCGCTGTTCACGTTCACGAGGATGAAGGCCGTCCCCGTGTTCGACACGGTAAAGAGGCGCGATGTCGAGTTGTACGAAACGAAGTACGTGGCAGCGTTCGGGAGCGATCCGTTCGCCCTCAGGTCTGTCTGGATCCGGGCGGCCAGGGTATTCGCGTCGTAGGTGCCCGCCGTGATCAGCGTAGTCACAGCCCCGGCGCCCTCGTTGATGTAGACGTTGAGTCCCGTCTTGCTGCTGACCTCGAACATCCCGGCATTGCCGCTGAGGTGCTGGCCTTCCAACTGTTCGAACACCTTCCCCGGCAGCGGGTGAGAGACGTTCGACACCGGGAGCGCTGTGTTGTAGCCGGAGTGATCGAAGATCGTGACCCCGGAGGCCCCAAACAGGTCAGTCAGAAAGAGCGCGCAGCGAGCCATCAGGCAACCCCCATCCGAACGTTCTGGCGGTAGTCGTGCCCGTCCTCGAGGTCCGCGGTCATCGGCCCGGACAGACCGCGAGACACGCGCCGGCCGTCGAGCTCGGCGACCACGACGACGGGCCCGCCGTTGGCGCCACCCCCGGCGGCCATCTCCATCTGACGCCGCTGTAGGGCCAGCATCCGGCTTATCTCCGCGGTCCCGACCGGGTCGATGACGGCCTCGCCGGGGCTGATGGCGATGGCGGTATGGCCGTGCAGCCCCGCATCCCTCAGAGCGCCAGGGGCCAGTCCGGCGTCTGCGAGGCCCTGAATGGTGGTCCCGACGATGGTCCCGATAGCGGCGCCTCCGGTGATGCCAGCGGCGGCGACACCGGGGATGGCTGCCGGGTAGCCGATGGCCGCGCTCGCCGAGATGGCCTGCGCCGTGTTCACGATGGCTGACGCCAGGGCGGCGGCCTTCCCAGCGATGAACAGCGCCTTGGCGGCGGTCCTGCCGGCCTTGGTCTGCCCGAAGTACGAATCCTCAACGGCGCCCTGTGCGATCCCGGCGAACGTCTCCACGGCGCTGAAGGCCGAGGACGCTGCCTGCGCCTGGGCGTTCGCCAGATCCTGAGCGCGCTGGATCGCTCGCTCCTGCCGCGCGATGTCCTCCGCCTCGGCCGCGTCCTTCAGAGCCTTCGTCGTCGCGAGGGCGTCGCGCTCCCAGAACAGCCGAGCCGCGATCCCAGCGACCGTGGCCTCGGTCTGCATGTCCTGGGCGATCTGCACCGCCTCAGCCAATGCGAACGGGGCGGGGAAGTTCTCTTCCGTGGGCTCGACCTTGCCGCCGCCCGGCGGACCGTTCGCCCCGGGGCCAGGGAGGTTGATGAACGGGGTGGTGCGGGCCGGCAGATCTGGCACGTCGGGCCCCGCCGCGAGTCCGCCAGCCACGGTGGCGCCAGCGCCGAAGATGTCCACCAGCCCGCCACCAGGGAGGGTTCGCAGGATCGTCTTGAGGCCCGCGGGCAGTTTGAATTCACCGATCGCCTGGATCATCCGGCGCGTGTTCGGGATGACCCGGTTGGCCATGACATCGGCGAGGACGGTGAGCGTGGGGATCAGACCTGTCGCCAGCTCGTTCTTCAGGCCCTGTGTCGCGAGGTCCAGGTCCGCTATCGAGTCCTGGTACGCCTCGGACGCGGCGAGCAGCTGCCCGTCCATGATCCCGCCGAGACTCTTGGCCTGGTCTTCGAAGTCGTCGAGGGCCGCAGAGCCGCCGAGCAGGATATTCGTCAAATCGGCACCACTGCGACCCAGCACCGTCATCAACTCGGCGGTCGTCTGCGTGTTGACACCGACTGCCTGGATCCGGTCGGCGATGTCGCGGAAGACCTCTTCGGAGTCGCGGAGGTTGCCGTCAGCGTCCTCGATCGCGATCCCCATGCCGACGAACGTGTCGCGCGTGAGCTTGCTGCCGTTCTGGGCGTCGAACATCGAGCGGGACAACCGCTTAAGGCCGTTCGTGACGGACGACATGGCAACGCCGGAGCGGTCGGCGGCGAACCGCAGCACCTGGAATTGCTCGGCAGACACGCCGACGATCCGAGCAGTCTTCGCGATCTCATCCCCGAGCAGCGACACGTCGTTGGCGTTCTTAACGAGCGCTGCGCCAGCCGCCACCGCAGCGGCGCCGATCGCCGCAATGCCCGCAGCAACCGCGAGCAGGCCGGGAGTCACCTTGGCGACGTTGCTCTGAAGGCCCGTGAACCCGCGCCCCAGCCCCTTGAGCTCCTTCTTGGCCTGCTTCGCGTCGGCCTTGATCCTGATGGCTACGACGTCAGCCACGGCTCACCCCTTCGCCTTCGCGTGCTGCGCCTCCTGTAGCGCCGCCTGGATGATCTCCAACTCCGAATCCAGCACGCCGAACGCATCGAACAACCAAGCC
>Ga0208793_1001318_pt1 | contig 14618 bp, 17 predicted proteins | sample 17_taG_FD_184092 | JGI IMG/M metagenome (GOLD analysis project Ga0208793, IMG submission 184092) | Marine viral communities from the Subarctic Pacific Ocean - 17_ETSP_OMZ_AT15314 metaG (SPAdes) (version 2) | ecosystem: Environmental > Aquatic > Marine > Oceanic | place: Pacific Ocean | collected...
TGGGTGGGTGACCACATCTTCTGCTATGGGCAGAGCGAAAGCTCCCGTACCCATAAGGAGACTTTTAGATGGCCGACGCAGTAACTTCTCAAACTCTGCAAGACGGCGACAAGGTCGCTGTTATGAAGTTCACCAACATTTCTGACGGGTCAGGCGAGGCCGCCGTCAAGAAGGTGGACGTTTCCGCTCTACAAACCCAGTCAGGTTCGGGAGCCTCCTGCACAAGCGTGACGATTGACCGTGTGTGGTATGAGTGCAGTGGCATGGCTGTAGACCTCCTGTGGGATGCATCAACAGACGTGCTTGCTTGGACACTTAGTGGGTATGGATATTTTGATTTTAGACAAGCTGGACCTCTAGTTAATAATGCATCTAGCCCAACTGGTGACATCATGTTTACCACCACAGGGGCTGGTAGCGGAGATCGCTATTCCATAATGCTTTCTATGACAAAGAGCTATGAATAATGCCCGACTCCAAGTTTCAGGACGTAATTAAAAAGAAAGCTGAAGAAGTTAATGATGACGGATATTACAGCAAGCTTGTAAAAAACTACCCTCAACAAAAAGAGGAAGTAGGCTATACAAGTAAGATTGCAAAAAAGTATCCTAACTGGAGAGCTATTTAATCGTGCCTTTCAAGAGCGAAAAGCAGAGAAAGTGGATGCATGCCAATAACCCTGATATGGCACAAGAGTGGGAAGGCAAAGCTTCTGGTGGCTTATTAAGGCGGGCTGTAGCAAACACAATACGTCTTCCTGATCTGGCAAGGTTGAGGAGCGGGGGGATAGTGAAAACCGGCTCAAAGTTGCCGGGATCCTGCATGGATGCGACTACTAGAGCCCTAAACAAGTTCAAGGAGAGTTGAAATGGCTACTTCTGGAACAGCAACCTTTAATTTAGAAATATCAGAAGTTATTGAAGAGGCATTTGAACGATGCGGGCTACAAAGCAAAACAGGCTATGACATAGAGACTGCTCGCAGGTCTTTAAACCTTCTTAGTCTTGAGTGGGCCAACCGTGGACTAAACTTTTGGTGTGTAGAGCAGGGAACTGCTAGTACAACGGCCAGCACCTCTACAATCACACTTCCAGCCGACACGATAGATCTTATTGAGCATTGGATCCGCGATGGGTCGGGCACATCTCAAAATGATCTCCCTCTGTCACGTTTTAGCGTATCTCAGTACTCAACGATACCTAACAAGCTTACCGAAGGTCGTCCGGTAAACCTTTACATCGACAAACAACAGGCCGCACCGGTGGTATATTTGTGGCCTACCCCTGACAAGGTGTACACATTTGCCTATCAACGTATTAGGCGAATAGAAGACACTGGAGCAGTTGGATCTACGAACCCCGATGTGCCTGCACGTTTTTTACCTGCATTGGTATCGGGGCTTGCGTTTAATATTTCGCAGAAATACCCAGAAGCGTTTGTGCGTTCTGCGGAGTTAAAGCAAGAATACGAGTTTCAGTGGGATCTAGCTCAACAAGAAGACCGTGATCGTGCTTCGGTGCATTTTGTACCCGGAGGTTATTAATGGCACGATTCGCTAATGGTAAATACGCTTTTGGCTTCTGTGATCGCACCGGTTTTAGATACAAATTGAAGGACTTGGTTCCTCAAGTGAGGGCGGGTCGAATGACTGGCTTAATGGTCGGTCGCGACATGCTTGACGAGGACCAGCCTCAAAACTTCTTAGGTAGACTTGGCGATTACGCAGACCCACAAGCGTTGAGGGATCCTAGGCCAGATATATCTCAAGATACTAGCAGAGAGTTGTTTGCATTTGATCCAGTCGGTAACGGTAATGGAGGCGGATCCGGAAACCTTGTTGCACACGGCAAGACTGGAAAGGTTACGGTAACGACATGAATTACAGCGAATTGACTGATGCAATTAAGGATTACTCGAACAACACTGAAACAAACTTTGTTGCGGCAATACCTACGTTCATCAAACAAGCTGAACAAAGGGTATACCGCTCAGTAAATCTGCCAGTAAATCGCAAGAATGTTGCGGGTAACATGACTGATGGTAATGCGTACTTGGCGATGCCATCTGACTTTTTGTTTCCCTTCTCTTTGTCAATAACCAGTTCTAGCAATCAAATCTTTTTGCTCAACAAAGACGCAAACTTTATTAGATCGACGTATCCAAATGCATCTACAGAGGGAACGCCAAAGTATTACGGAGTCTTTGATACAGACACGTTTATTATCGGACCCACGCCAGATGCTAATTACGTCACAGAACTACATTATTACTACCAACCAAGCTCTATCGTTAGCTCCACAACGTCATGGCTGGGCACCAATGCTGACACAGTGTTGCTGTACGGATCCTTGATAGAAGCGTACACCTATATGAAGGGTGACGCGGACATGATGCAACTATACCAACAAAGGTATGCTGACGCCTTGTCTTTGCTAAAAATGCAAGCAGAAGGTAGAATGACAGGAGATGAATATCGTGATGGACAAATAAGGACGATACCTAGTTAATGTTTGATATTGATTCGGGAGTAGGAAACGTAACAGTTACCACCAGCGTTAATGGCAATCTTGGTCCAAGTCATTGGGCAGAGAGGGCTTCAGATATGATTATTTCCGTAGGGAAAAATGCTCATCCTACTATCGCTGAACAAGCAAAAGAGTTTAAGGCTTATATTCACAAGGCAGTACAATATTTTATATGGGAAGCGATAAAAGAAGATCGCTCTAAGGTCATTACCCTGTTGAGGTCAGCAGGTCATAATGACTTGGCTAACTCAGTGGAGAAACTATAATGGCATTTTCAGGAAATTTTATGTGCACCTCTTTCAAAAAAGAATTGATGGAAGCTGGTCACAACTTTAAAAATTCAGGTGGTAATACCTTTAGGATGGCTTTGTATACAGATAGTGCGTCATTCACTGCCGCTACTACAGCGTATACCAGTTCTAATGAGATTACTAATGATGCAGGATCTGCCTATACTGCCAAGGGAGAATCACTAACTCGTGTAGATCCTACGACAAGTAGCACGACCGCCTATACTGATTTTGCTGATGTTTCGTGGTCTACTGCTACGTTTTCGGCTATGGGTGCAATGATCTTTAATGATAGTCATTCAGGTGATGCGTCTGTCGTTATTTTAGACTTTGGTGCATTAAAGACAGCTACCGCTGGTACGTTTACGGTTGCCTTTCCTGCGGCAGATGCGAGTAATGCGATAATTCGTATAGCCTAGTATGGCTAATGTAACAGGCTGGGGCCGGTCTACATGGGGTTCTGGCACGTGGGGTGAAGCTATACCTGTTGAAGTAACAGGTTTAGCAGGTACAAGTGCAGTAGGGTCGGTTACAGTAACGGCGGATGCAAATGTTACTTTAACGGGCTTGGCGGGAACCGGAGCAGTTGGAAGCGTAACTGCAACGGGTGATGCAAATGTTGCTCCTACAGGTGTAGCGGCAACAGGTGGAGTAGGAAGCGTCACGGTAACAGGAACGGCAAATGTTACCTTGACAGGTTTAGCTGGAACGGGCGCAGTTGGCTCTGTAACAGTTGCAGGTGATGCAAATCTTTCGGTCACAGGGCTGGCCGGAACAAGTGCATTGGGATCGGTATCGGTTACTGTAGATGTCTCAATATCCGCTACCGGGCTTGCCGCAACCAGTGGGCTGGGGTCAGTAACAGTAACATGTGATGGAAATGTTGATGTTACGGGGCTTGCAGGAACTGGAGCAGTTGGAAGCGTAGTTGTTACCATACCAGTAACGGTTGACGTAACCGGTGTGGGGGCAACTGCATCAACTAGTGGCGTACAAGTCTGGGGTATTATAGATGACTCACAAACACCGAATTGGACAGCAGTCAGCGACTCGCAAACCCCTGAGTGGGCGGCGGTTTCAGATTCGCAGACTCCCGGTTGGTCTGAAGTGTCAGACTCTCAGACACCAAGCTGGTCAGCAGTCAGTGATACACAAACTCCAGATTGGGAGACAATAGAGCGATAAAAACGGTATATGGCCGTTTGGAAAGTTTTAATAGATATTTGGACTTGGATACTATAAGGAATAAAACATGGGAACATACGTTAACAATCTAAGACTGCTTGAAATCACCACAGGTGATGAATCAGGTACTTGGGGCACCAAGACCAATACAAATCTAGAGCTTATCGCTGATGCATTTGGTTCTGGTACAGAAGCGATCACAACAAACGCTGATACCCACACAACGACTATCGCAGACGGTGCGGCTGACGAAGGCCGAGCGATCTTCCTGAAATACACAGGAACATTAGACTCTGCTTGCACAATCACCCTTGCACCTAACACGGTTAATAAGCTGTGGTTTATTGAGAACGCTACGAGCGGATCCCAAAACATTATTATCAACCAAGGGACCAGCGGTGGCACAGGCGGCAAGGTTACTATCGGCAATGGCAAGATAGCGGCTGTATATACGGATGGTTCCGGTGACAACAACGCCGCAGTATTGGATGCGTTTGCTGACTTAGAACTAAGTAGTACACTTACTGTTGCTGGTGCTATTACAGGGTCTAGTACTATTCAAGGTACAACAATTACTGCCACGACAGCGTTTGTTCCTGATGCGTCAGATGGAGCCGCTTTGGGTACAGCTTCACTAGAGTTTAGTGACCTGTTTTTAGCAGACGGTGCCCAGATAGCGTTTGGTGACGATCAAGAGGTAACTCTTACCCATGTAGCAGATACAGGACTGTTGCTCAGTGACGATTCCGGCATAGGTACGACACAGCTACAGTTTGGTGACTCTGGAACATACATCCATCAGTCCGCAGACGGCGTTCTTGATTTAGTAGCCGATACTGAAATTGAAATAAACGCTACCACCATAGACATAAATGGTGCACTGGATGTCAGTGGAGCATCTACTCTTACAGGAGCAGTCACTGCTAGTGGAGGAATTACATCTACTGCGGCTTCCAATACCTTTGGTGCAAGTTCCTTTAATGATGCAGACATTACTAACGTCGGAGACATAGCCCTCGACAGCATTTCTAGCGACGGTAGTGCAATCGGAATCGGTGCATCTGGAGATACAGTCACCTGCGAAGGTGCATGGATTTTTAACGAGGGCTCCAATGACGTTGATTTCCGAATCGAATCCAACGACTCAACCCATGTGTTTAACGTGGACGCCTCCGCAGACGCTATAGGAGTCGGCTTAACATCTGCCCCCGGAAGCATAATAGTCATTGGTCCAGACACACTATCTGGAACGGATCCGGGCGGTGGTGCTGGGGCACCTAATGCTGGCGCAACGGCTATTGGGAATATCAGGGCTAGGTCTGCTTTATATGTGAGGACTAAGACGGGTACGGGTGCTGGCATGGCGTTGGCTATGGATAGCGATGGAATGCCACTTATTCAGGGAATGTTCACTGACGATTCAACCGCGAGAACAGTAATACTTGGCCCATATGGCGGAGGTGGAGCCGTGCCGTCAGGAGGCAAGTTTTATTTAGATGCGGGCAGTAACACCTACATCCATGAGTCTAGTGGCGACACAATCCAAATGGTTGTTGGTGGAACAAGTCACTTCCAAGTACAGGGTGACGGCGTAATAATACCAACCGCTCACAAACTGTACCTAGACGGAGGTGGCGACACTTACATAACTGAAGGCTCTGGAAACGTCATACGGTTTTACGCTGGCGGTGCCAAGCAGTTTGAATGTTCGGACACCAACTTAAGTGTTGTTGGTGCCCTGTCTAAGGGATCTGGATCGTTCAGGATCGACCACCCCCTAGACTCAATGAAGGACACGCACGATCTAGTCCATTCATTTGTTGAGGGTCCAAGGGCAGATCTTATCTACAGGGATTCTGTAACGCTTTCAGGTGGAACTGCCAGTGTCGATTTAGATGCGGCGGTTGGACTGACTGACGGCACATGGGAAGCATTATGCCGTGATCCGCAGGTGTGGGTTCAAAACGAAGATGGGTGGACTCAGGTGCGTGGCGAAGTGTCAGGTTCGACGCTAACGATTACTGCACAAGACAGCGATTGCACCGATACAGTGTCATGGCTTGTAGTCGCAGAAAGACAGGACCAAAACATAAGAGAGGCTGATTGGACTGACGCAGAAGGTCATCCAATTCTCGAACCAGAAAAAGAAGAGGATGAGTCATAATGGCTAATAGCTATACTTGGTACATAGATAGAATGGAAGCCGTAGTTGGTCCCGATTCACACGAACACGAAAACTCTATAATTAGAGTAGATTGGGTGCTGTGGGCCTCAGATGAAGATGGACATAAAACGCATTATTCGGGTTCTACTCAATTAGAGTGGGAGTCTGGTCCTTGGACCGAATTCAGTGATGTAACTGAATCACAGGTAATTGGTTGGGTCGAAGGTGCGCTAGGTTCTGATCTGGGTACCATTAAACAAGAATTAGATTCTGTTATTTCTGAAGAGCAGGGTAAGCCCGCCATTCAACAGGTAGACCGTATGCCGTGGGCACCGCAGGACTCAGAGGAAGAAGGCGATGGAGAGTGAGATGGTAAATTTAGTATCTCTGCTCGCTATTCCAGCCGCCGCAGGGGCCGCTTATGGCGGAGTAAAGGCAGGATTAAATGGGACTAGACAGTCTCTCGCTCAGATAGAGCGCACAGTTAACCGTATAGGAACAAAGGTGGACACACATGGGGAACGTCTCGCATCGGTCGAAGCAGAAACAGCAAACCTCAAAGAAAGAATCGCAAGCAAAAACGACTAATGGTCAGACTGCGTCTAACGAAAGAAAGGTGAAATTAACGACTGAGCAGGCCAGCATATTTCAACATTTGATCCAAGCCGCTAACGAAGCACAGGCTCAATTAAGTTTTGCTGTAAGAGCCGCTGGGTTAGAACAAGAAATGATTGTTGGAGGAAATTTAGAGGGTGAAGATCCGTTTTTAATTGTTAATGAGAAACTGACAGAGTAAAGATATTTGGTGGGTGTATGGCTTTTACAAAAATATCTCCGGAAGCTGGATTAGTTACTGACGGCACTAGATATAGTGCTAAGGGTGGCTGGTTTGATTCCGACAAGGTTCGTTTTCGTAAAGGCTTTGCAGAAAAAATCGGTGGCTGGGCTAGGTATGTTAGTACTCGCTTTACTGGAATCAGTAGAAAGATTCATGATTGGGTTACGGACTCTGGAAACGCCTACATCGGCGTGGGAACTACCAATAAGTTATATGTCAATCAAGGTGCTACTTACCATGACATCACGCCGGTTCGTTTAAGTGCTACGCTTGGTACGGATCCAGTAGCAACGGTAGACGAAACTGCTGTAGTTACGATTAGTCATACATCTCACGGTGCAGTCATAGGCGACTACGTCACCTTGGCTAGTGCAACCGCTACAGGTGGGATAGGTACGTCTGCGTTAAACACAACCCATCGTATCGTAGCGTTAGGTGCGCCGGACGGCTCAGACTTTGACGACAAGTACCGCATTGTGTGCAATGCACAGGCTAGTTCAACTGTATCAGCAGGTGGAGGGTCTAGTGTAACGGCCTCATACAAAATCAATGTTGGTTTAGATGAATATGTAAGATCCGCTGGCTGGAGTAGTGGAACTTGGGGCTCAGGAACTTGGGGTTCCGCCACAGCAATTGGACAACAAACTCAACTTCGTCTTTGGTCACTGGATAACTTTGGTGATGACTTATTAGCATGTGTCCGCCAAGGAAATATTTTTTATTGGGACGAGAGTGCTGGCACATCTACTGCGGCGGTGGCATTAAGCGACCGTACTAGACGTACAATCACACTAGCCGGATCCAGTCCCGTATCAACATCAAGCGGAAATACTGTTATTACGGTTACCGATAAAGGGGGTCACGGAGCCGGAGTAGGAGATACCGTTACTATCTCAGGTGTGTCCGGTGCCATTGGTGGTATATCAGCGGCACGGTTGAATGTAGAAATGACCATAGCGTCAACTCCTACAAAAACAACATGGACCGCAGACATTGGTGGCTCAAATGCAAGTGGCACTGCGTCTGGTGGTGGTGCAAGCGTAGTAGCTACATATAAAGCGGGAGTGTACTACACACCAGTTGCCGCACTACAAGTTATGATGTCAGATGTGGCTAGGCATGTTATCTGCTTTGGATGCAATCCAATAGGATCCAGCACCATCAATCCATTGTTTGTCAGGTGGTCTACTTCTGAGAATGCCGCTCAGTGGCAACCACTATCTACAAACAGTGCGGGTGGTCAGGAGCTATCATCCGGATCAGAAATCATAGGCGCGTTAATGGCACGTCAGGAGATATTAATTTTTACTGACGTAGGCATTCAATCTATGAGGTACACAGGCAGTCCTTTCTATTTCTCATTTTCAGAAGTAGCAAGGGGTATGTCCATGGTGTCGCCAAATGCGGCAGTTAGTGCAAATGGCAGGGTTTACTTTATGGATCGTGGCGCATTCTACACTTACACAGGAACGGCACAAAAATTAACGTGTCCTGTTTTAAGTACGGTCTTTGATGATTTTGACGAAACACAGTCATTTAAGGTTGTGTCTGGCGCAAACCCTGATTTTGGTGAAGTGATATGGATGTATCCGTCCGCGTCTGGCAATGGTGAAAATGACAAATATGTCATATACAACTACATCGAAGATATTTGGTACTACGGCACACTGAAACGTGGAACGTGGAATCGGGCTGGTACAAAGATATATCCGTTGGCGACATCTATTTTGACGCAAGACTTAGATGAAAACCCAATAACAACAACCGCAGATTCTACAAGCAATGTGTCGGTGGCCGCGACAGCACACGAAGTATTGGCTGGAGATACATTCCGTTTAGATGGGTCGTCTGCAACGGGTGGACTAGAACCGTTGTTGTTAAATAATGAACACACGGCTGTGTCAGTCACTGATGACGCAATTGTTTTCACCATTGCAGACACAGCTACTGCGGACACAGCGGGGGGCGCAGTAGTAAAGCTAATCAAAACCAACGTTCTTTATAACCATGAGATTGGGCACGACGATGACGGGTCAGCAATGACTGCGTACATTGAAAGCGGCGACATGGACTTGGGTGAAGGCGATCAAGTGTGGGCAATTAACAGGATCATACCAGATCTTGTATTTAAAGACGCTCAGTCAACAGACGAGGTAACAATCAGCTTAAACGGGCACAACTTTCCCGGCGATGCACAGACCTCTTTAACTTCAGCCGCAGTAACCTCAAGCACGGGTCAAGCGTTTGTTCGTGCTAGGGCTAGGCAGGTGTCCATGAAGGTGCAAAGCACCGGGGCTGGCTATGGCTGGCGTTTAGGTTACGTCAGGCTAGACGGAAGAACAGACGGGAGGCGGTAATGGCATTAAAACGGTATAGAGCTTTAAACAATGCACCACAAGAGTACGAAGCTTTTGATGAAAGTATGTCGCGCAGAACCATTGAACAAAACTTTGACGATGTTAGTAGCGATATCAATGCAGTGAAAACACAAACAGACAAAGATAGCTCTTTATCATTGCGTAAATATCAGTTCTTATTGCTAGGAGCTAGTAATGGCTGATACATTAAAGGTACTGGGACAAACGGCTCCGTCGGATACCAACGAAGCAACACTGTATACTGTGCCTGAAGACACAATGACAACAGTGAGTTCGATTGTCGCCTGCAACCTCACAGGGAACACGCCTAATTTTAGAATAGCCGTGAGACCCAAAGGGGCCACTGTAGCAAATGAGCACTACATTTACTACAACAAAGCAATGGCGGCTAACGATTCCATCTTCATAATCATTGGTCTGACCTTAAGCGATGACGATGTAGTATCTGTTAGATCATCTGCGGGAGACGAAATAGCATTTAGTATCTTCGGCGTGGAGACGAGTTAGTATGTATAGAAACCCAATGGGTGGAATGGGACGCAGAGGTATTGGTGGTCTTCGTGGACAGTTTAACCGTAGCAGGGCTATGGGCAGACCAGCACATCCGACGCCAGCGCCGGGACAAAACTTTGATCTACCAAGCCGTCCTTTGGGTGATGAGATTGATCCTATGAAACAAGGTTACCCATTGGGTATGCCACAACCGGGATATACACCTCCTGCGGCTGGTATGAATTGGCCGCCCCAAAATATCGGACAACCTGCTTTGGATCCTAGACAGCAACAAGAAATGAAGCGATTTCAGCAAGCGTACAATGATGCTAGGGCATCTATGCCTCCGGGCCAACAGTTCGACCCAAGAATGATTCAACGGACAGATATGCCATCTGGTCTTACGGAACTGCCGGGATACGCTACACCAATGTCTCCACCACCTTCTCCACAGCAGTTTAGTGCGGGGCCACAGGTAAGTCTTCTTGCACCACAAGGGCCAGCACCTTATCAGAACATTTCTCGACCACTAGGACAGCCACAACCACTAGGTGGACCGGGACAGCAGATGATAGGCGGGCCACAACAACAAGGTGGCGGTCAAGCACAAGGTGGTGCCAAGTGGACAATGGAGATTAAACCATCAGAAGGTGGCATGTATAGTGGTGGAATTGTAAGTCTAGCAGAAGGTGGAGTAGTACCGGGATATTTCCTTGGCAAATTAGTTAAAAAACTTGCTAAGGGTGCCGCCAAACTAGCACCAATGGCAGTAGGCTTTATACCCGGCGTTAGCGGGTTAGCCGCTCCCTTACAAGGTTTGATAGGAGGAGCCGCTAAAGGTGTTTCTGATTTAGCTCAGGCCGATTGGGACTTTGATGCACTTGATGTTGACTCCATCCTAGAACAAGGACTGGGTGCTACTTACATGGCAAAAGCCCAACAGGATCCAGAATGGGCTATGAGAAATCGCAATAAGATTGCGGCAATAGAACAACTATCTAGTGGTCAAGCAGGTGGTCAAGCGACAGATGCTACGGGTGCCGCAACCCGCGTGATGCCGGGTGCCGGTAGCCCCGGAGCTAGTGGGGCTCGCGGAGGCGCTGGAGACCCCGGAACAATAACAGAAGTAGAACAATCTACAGCACAACGGTATAACTTATTTGATCAACTTACTGGAAGAGCAGGAGGCGGTCAGGTAGGCAACTTATACGCTATGCGTCGTTTTGGTGGCGGACCAATTAAGGGCTATCAAGAAGGTGGCGAATTTGATGAGCCAATGTATAGACCCCCTCCACGCAGAAGAGTTAAACCACGAAGAAGACCTCGTCGGGCACGACCAGTAGCACCGCCACCGCCTATGGATATGGATGAGATGCCCGTTATGCCGGACGTAATGCCGGTCGCGCCCCCGTCCCCAACGATGAGGCCACAGCCTGCGCCTGTAGAGGCACCTCCAGAGAATATAGAACCTGTAGTTCCTCCAACAATTGTTGCTCCACCACCTCCACCACCTCCACCACCTCCACCACCTCCAAGACCTGCTCCAGTAGCACCGCCACCGCCTCCGGATATGGATGATGGTGGCATGGGTGGTTTAGAGGAAGTGTTGCCAGAAGCAACCGGCGAAAGAAGGCGCAGGAGGCAAGCGTCTCCTGACGAAGGGGGCGGCGAACGCCGCGAAGAAAGAAGGTCTGGAGATAGTGGCAGACGACGAGAAGAAGCTGGTGAGCTTGGCGGAGAATGGGTTGAGACAACAGGTGGTGCAGAAGACCCCGGAACAGACACCCTTCTTGAAGAAGGCGACCGTCATCGCAGGGATCCTGAACAAGAAAGAATGGCGGAAAGGTTTGCTGTTGAAGACGAGTTCGGAGACGAAGACGAGTCGGGTCAAATCGAAAACATACGCGCTATTGCACAAGGCAGACCGGAAGATGACATAACCAGCATAGATGGCACTATAGTTCCACCTCCACCTCAGGCATCCGCCGCACCTCCACCATTGCCACCTGAAACATTTGAACCGCCACCTGTAATGTCTGCCGCTCCTGAGTACGGCGGAGGATTATTTGGTGCGCCAACAGAACAGTCACCCATAGACATGTTCGGTGCCGGAGCAAGTCCTTTTGCTATGCCAACAGAATCGGCACAGTTTGAGGATCCACGAATGAAGGCAATGCTAGAAAGGATGGATGCCTCCGAAGCACCACTCCAGAGTTATGTACCGGAACCTGAGCCAGTGGAAGAAAAAGAAGACACTAAAGCACAGGGCAAGGCAGAGGGTGGAGTAGTAGAGAGTATGCAGGAAATGCCCGAAGTAATGCAAATGCTACAAATGGCATTGCAGGCACCTGACGATCCTCAGTCACAAGAAATTATTTCAACATTAATAGAAGCTTTTGGCGAAGAAGATTTTCAAAAGCTAGTCGTATCGTTGCAGGCTGGTCCTTCTGAAGAGATGGCCCCTCCTATGCAGTCAGGCGGAATGATTCCGGGCAATGGTGATGCGATGGCTGACGACATTCGACTTGTTGCAGATGCAGGTACTGCTGATGCACAGCCAATTGATATTTCTTCAGGAGAATTTGTAGTTGCCGGAGATGTAGTCAGCCACCTAGGAAGTGGTAACACTAATGCCGGTGCAGAGGTTTTAGAGCAATTTCAAGAAGATGTAAGAATGCAAAGGACAGGAACGCCGGAGCAGGCACCTCCAATAGACTTAGAGGAAGTATTGCCGGGCACTTATGGTGAGAGATATGCGTAAAAAATATAAATACCGAGTGGGCGGCTTAATGAGTCTTCGTGATCGTGTTGGCAAACAGCACATGAGAGACAAAAACAGAGATGAAGCATTGCAACGTGAAGACCTTAGTGGTCTAGCTGACTTACAGGAAATAGTAGCAAAAGCGGGAGATCTTAAAATGTCAAATGCGTTGGCAGACAAAACGCAAGAAAATGCATCAAGCAATAATTTACGGGATCTGATGGAGCAAGAAGCAGATGTAATCGTAGCTGGATTAAAGAGAGCTAAAGGTGGAATTATTAAGCTACAAACTGGCGGAACCCCGACGAGGCGTTCAAGAGGGTACAGACGCAGGGCGCTTCCTCAAGGATATGGCGGTCCACAGGGATATGGTGGCTACGGTATGCCTGCCAGCTTCACACAAAGACAAGAGTTTGTCTCACCTGAAGTGGCCTCGCAATGGGCAGATGTTACTAAAGGCATTATGGACGCGGGAACAAGATCTTGGGAAGATGTAAGATATAAGGGTCCAAGGCTTGCAGGGTTTACTCCAGAAGAACAAGCTTACAAAGCGGCAATGACTAGGATTGGCACGGGTGAAGGCCCAAGGGCCACTAGACAAGCCGAACAAACTATAGGCGAAGCGGCTACAGGTATTGGCTCCATAGCGTCTAGGGCCGCAGATGCAAATCTGTTGGCAGATGCAGACCTTAGTAAGTACGAATCACAGTACACCCAAGGTGTTATAGATCCACAGATAAGAGCCATACGAGAGGCCGCAAAACAACGAGCGGCTGAGTTAGGATCTTCTGCGGCACAAGCTGGTGCATTTGGTGGCTATCGTCATGGGCTACAAGAACAGGAGATTGGTCAGTCGGAGGTAGAACAGATTGGAGATGTTACTGCCAAGGGTTACGAACAGGCATTTAGGTCTGCGCAAGAAGCACAGCAGAAAGATGCGGCGGCAGAACGGGCGGCTCGCGAACAAGAGTTAAGTGCATATGGTCGCTTAGGTGGCATGGGTAGCTCTCAGATGGCATTGGGATCCCAGATGGGTGCTGATGAGCAGAGAAGACTGCAAATGATGCGTGATGCAGGTATGGACACAAGAAAAATGCAACAGACTGCTTACGATATTCAGAAAGCTGAATGGGAAAAGCAAATGCAGTATCCAGAAAGACAGCTTGGCTGGATGTCCAATATGCTAAGGGGCACTCCATACCAGAACATCACACAGCAGGCAGACTATGCTCCACAGGCCGGACCCGGAACGACAATGATGGACGCCGCAATGCAGGACACAGAAACATGGGAGCAATATCAAGCCGAGACAGGTGTTCCAAATGCTCCCGCACCTATTGATATGTCGGGAGTAGATCCAATGGCTAATCTGAACTTGCCAGATTTCTCTACTCCAACGATTGACGCAACACTAACTCCACCACCTGCACCGCCCGTAGTGACTCCGGGGGACGCACAAGCTCAAGCTCAACAACAAAATTATGGGTTTAATACTAATCAAACCATGACAAACCCTTGGCAAACTAATTATGGGGGTGGCTTAGTAGGTAGATATGGTGGCGGTATAGTGGGAATGCGGGGCAATCAAATTCTAGCTAGGCTTGGCGGTGGTATGGTGCCAACGTATTACGGAGGTTAGCGGTGAGCTTACTGGACAAACAAAGGGAGCTAGAAGACGCACCGGATAGTTTTTTACAACAGCTTCTACAGCAAGGTGATAAGCAATACCCTGCGTGGTTAGTTCATGCAGTAGCTGATGCACGAGCAGACATGCGGCAAAGGTTTCAAAACCAAGAAGCATTAGCACAAGCCGAACAGCCTAAGATTGTAGATAAAACAATGGCAAAGCTGGGCGGTATTCCCGATGTGGATCCCAACCAAGCAGGTGGTGACCCAAGCCTAGCCACGGGCATCGCAGGTGGCATGGCAGGCGGTGGTGTAATTCGCGGGTATTTTGAGGGTGATCTGGTAGGCGACGAAGATGA
>Ga0208793_1001331_pt1 | contig 14524 bp, 27 predicted proteins | sample 17_taG_FD_184092 | JGI IMG/M metagenome (GOLD analysis project Ga0208793, IMG submission 184092) | Marine viral communities from the Subarctic Pacific Ocean - 17_ETSP_OMZ_AT15314 metaG (SPAdes) (version 2) | ecosystem: Environmental > Aquatic > Marine > Oceanic | place: Pacific Ocean | collected...
TTTTTTTGGAAATTCATAAACATCAACACAATGTTTTATTAATTCTAATGTGTTTAATTTATGTATATGTTTTTTAATTGTTTTTTCAACTAATTTCGATTCAATTGCTTTACGTTTATCTAATTGATTTTCTATTACATTTAATTTTCGTTCTTGTTTCCATATTAAATGCTGTATTACTAATAAAGCACGTTTTTTTAATTTTTTATTGTACATATGTTTTATTTTTCCATTTCCAACCTTTGATTAATAAATCTAATTTTTGTATTGCTTCTTGTTCGTGTTCTTTTGGTATTTTATTTATTAATGTAATTAATTCAGAAGTACCTTTTAATTGAAATAATTGTGTTTCTAATTTTTTACATTTGTTTTGTAAATATTGTATTTGATTTATTTCGTCTATATTTAAATCTGTTTTAAACGTGAACATATTTTCTATTTGTTCTAATTTTTTATTTGTTTTTTTATATACATCGTATAATTCTACAGCATATATAGCTGTTGCGTGATCCATACGTTTACCTTGCGCTCTAAAAAACAAACTAATGTTTGTCCATCTCATTGCTAATTTTTCACGTAATAAATAACATAATAACGCTCTCATTTCAACGTATTCTCGTTTACGTGTGTTTTCAAATATATTTATTCCTGATAATTCAATTATCTTATTTGCTATTTCTATTGGTTTTAAATTCATATTTTATTTTTTTTAAAATTCTCTTTCTTTATTATGTTTTGCTTTATATGTTCGTTTGTGTTTATATTTTTCTCCTATTGATTTGTAAAATAATAATTTAATTGTGAAATCTGATATTTTTTCATAACACAATAATTCTTTATGATTTGTATTTGTTATATGTTTTAATGCAAACAATCTTCGTTCTTGTCGATTTGTTAAACTATCGAATTGTTTTTTTAAATGCATAACAATTGTTTTTTTGGTTTTACATATCGTGTTAATGTTCCGTCAAACCATTGATTAAATTGTTTACCAATATACAACATTTTAGCTTCGTTGTAATTTAAAAATTCCTTTTGATCAATTTCTTTTAACGTTGGTGTTTTAAATGGTACGATTACAATATAAGGTTTATCCACGTATTTATGATATTCAAACAAAAATGTTTTTATTATTCTTCCATAATTATCTTTAACATTGTTTAACGAAGCATATTGTTTTGCTTGATTAAAAGAAACTTTTTTACCTGTAAATGTATAATCTTTTGAAATTGTTTTTATTTCTGCTATTATGTGTGTTGATTCATTTGCAAACACAAAATCTTGATCTCCTAAATATAAATTTAAATGTCCGTTAAAATGATTTGAAATTGTTCCGTTAAAAAATAAATTGTATTGTTTCATATGCCAAGTATTATTATATGTTGTATATCGTAAATTGATAGATCACATATATATTTTATTTGTTTTTTTATTGTTTTATTTGTTTTTAATGATTTCAATATTAATATATCTCCAATATTGTAATCTCGATTTGTTCGTCTTATTTCAAATGTTTTAATTCCTGATTTAACATCTAAAAAATAATTGTGTTGTATATTTAAATTATGCTCCACAATCGAAAATATTTAATTGATTTTGTGCTACATCTTTCCACGCATCAGCATTAAACGTAATAACATCTGTATTATCGTTTATTGGTTCACCAATGTATTTATATGATTTTGTAATTGCGTTACGTAATTTTAACATTCCGCCTTTGTCTGATGTTTGTTGTCTTTCCATAAATTCACTATTTAATTGGTCTTTTGTTATTTGATTTGTTAATTTCCATAAATGATTATTTTTTTTCATTGCTCCAAACAATGCTGGATTTGATGTTTTTATGTATAATGTTTTATTGTCTTTTTTATAAATACCACCAAAATAATTTATAACTTGAAAACCAATACCTAATCCTTGAAAATCAGGTAAAACAACTATTCGTGAAATACGATAACCATTTACTATGTTTCCGTGTGGAAATGGTAATATTGCCATAAAACTTACTGGTTTATCATTAAATAATATAATATAACATTTTGCAGCTTTGTTTAAATCTTGCGTTAAATAATGATGGTGTTTGAAGATTTTCCAAGTATCATATCTTGATCGAAATATCTGTAATTTAATTTCTGGTCGTTGCCGAAGACTTGACGCTATTTCAAGACGCCCTTTTAATGGTGAATATGTCCAATCTGGTTGTAACCATTCCATAATGTCAAAATGACAAGATGCTAATACAATTTTTTTATTGTTACGTCTTATATATTTTTGCAATGCATTACTCATTGCTTTCGCTACATCACGATCAACTACTGATGTATATTCATCAATTAATATAACTTCATCGTTTTTTGCTTTACCTACCATATACGCTAACGAAGCACGATATTGTTCTCCGTTTGACAAAGTATGAAATGGTCGTAACCAAGTTGGTACAGAACTTAATCCCATAGCTGATAATAAAAACGTGGCTTGTTTTGGATCCAACCAATTAAAATTAGATATTAATGATTTTTGATAATCAAAATTATATGTATCCATTTCTTTTTTAAAATAATTTTTTAAAATAGTTGTTTTGCCTGTTCCTGATCCTCCGTATATGACACCAATTTTCCAATCATCTGGGAGCTGCTCTAAATTAGCATCAATAATAACATTGCTTTGTTGTGTGTTTTGTATATCAAATGCTTCATAAACGTATTCTGTATACTTGTCATTTATAATATTATGTGTTAAATTAATTTTCATTATTTTCTTATAATATTACCTTCAAGATCAACTATCGTATAATTAAATTTTTTTAATAATTCAATTGCATCGTTAATTTGTTTTGCTTGTTCTCTGTAATGATTAAATATTTGGTTTTCAAAAGCGTGTGGTTTTTCCATATTTTTAAATTTATTGTGTTCTTAATTTTAACAAATTATAACATTCGATATAATTTTGTTTTGCTTTACCTTTGTATTGTTCTTTAAATAATTGATATAATTTTTTTGTGTATTGATATTTTGTTTTGCAATTTTTAAAATATTTTTCTGCAAACTTTTTACCTTTACCTTTAAAATAATTAACATTGTCAGCAGTGTCACCAACTATCATTTGTTCGTAAAAATTATATAATGCTTGTTGTGGTGTTATATTTAAAATTGTTTGATGCTTATAATGATAATTGTAAATTAAAGCTGGAAATTGTTTATAATCTTTATCGATTGAAACTATAATAACATTATCACGACCAATGTCTTTTGCTATATTATACCAATATCGTGCAACTAAATCATCTGTTTCAATACCAAAACCATAAATGCTATGATATGTGTCTTTAACGTATTGGTGCATATCGTGTAACAAAGGAGGAAGTGTTTGTTTTTTTCTGTTAGCTTTATATTTTTTAGATATTAATTTTCTAAAATTACCTTTGCTTCCATTAAAAATAATGTATTTGTCAATTTCAAATTGATCTTCTAAATCGTTTATAATTTTCATTAATTGTTCATCGAATTTAACTATTGAATCTTCGATGTCATTATAAAAAGGATCTTGAGATGTATCGTCTTTTGTTCTGTAACAGCTGGCAAAAATCAAACTGTCTGCGTCTATTAATAAAACCATTTTGTCTTTTTAACTATTAATTAAATATACAATTAATTAGTTAATTAACAAAAAATTTAATAAAGCTAATTTAAATTAATTCGTGATGCTTGATTTTCTTGCAAGAGGTATACTGGTTTTAATAACCTTTTTTTTGTCCATATCGTAGTGTCTGGGCAATACATTTCAACAGGATCAGGTAATTTAATTTCATTCAACCAAAATAAAAAATTGCCTTTTGGATCATTAACAAAATATAATTTAATTATGTTTTTATCCATTTTCATTAACGCATCGTATTTAAATTTTTCCAACATTTTTTCTGAATAATATTTATTTCTAAATTTCATTTCAATTACACATTGTTTGTTTTTTGGAGTTGTGCCAGCTGCGTCATAATGTTTACTACCTTTACCAGTCCATTTTAAATTCCAACCGTCAATGTTTAAAATACCAATTACAGCTTTTTCTAATTTTTGTATTTTATTAATATCCATTGTCCCAAATTACGTTCAACTCTTTAATCCATTTGTTGATCGTTTTTGGCGAACAGGTGCAGGGTTCATAAAATTTATGTTTGTAATATTCGCTGTGCAAGTCGCAAACCATTTTATATTCGGCACGACTAATGGTTGATTTTTTTGAAAGCCTAAATTTTTCCCATTTTTTAAAATCATCGTTATTAAATTTTACCATCTTTTAATTTTTATTTCATTAAATTTTTTTCTACGTTTATCACACCCACAATCAACACCCATTTTTTTAGAATACCAATCAACAATGTATTTTATTCCAGTGTATTTTGTTATGTAATAAATTAAATCTCCTAATTTCATATTTTGTTTTTTAATAATTTGACAACTTTTTTATATGTATTATATAACGAATAATATGGTATTCCTGTTTTTCTTGACAATTGTGCTACGCTTTGCCCTGATTCAATTAATTCGTAAACTTTTTTATCGTACCAATACATTTTATTTAATGTTTTTTTTATCTCATTATATGTAATTTGATAATCAATAAAATTCTCGTTGCTAATCATATTGTTGCAATATTCAATATCTATGATTTTTACTTTATTTTGTTTACGTTTTAAATCATAAAACAAATTTTTTAATGTTCTAAAAACATAATAATAATTAAAATCATTATCACCGTAATCTATATTTAAACCAGATTGTTTTTTTTTATGAATTTTAATGTACATTTCTTGTACAATATCTTCAGCTGTTTGAGGATTACAACCAAAAGAACAAACGATATCTACCCAAACTTTATGTTTTTTAAAAATATCATTAATCGTATAATTCATTAATTCAACGGGTCGTATAAATCTCCAACTATTGTTGGCAATCCAATATTATTTATTTCAAAACTAAACGTTTCAAAAGCAAAACCTCTGCTACGTTTACATTTAACTGTTACCCATTCTTTGTTGACTGTGTTTGCTTCTAATTGTATTTGCGTTTCTGCTTTTTTTTCTAAAAATGATCCTAAATGTCCTGTAGGTTTTTCTGATCCATAATTAGAATGTATTACACACATTATATGTACATTATATTTAGCACTCCATTCCATTACTTTTTGTACACAAGCATTTGATTCTTCTAAATTATTAACATCTGAAACAAGATCAGCTATGCCATCAATTATAATAAATCCTGTGTTAAAATCTTTGTGCTGTAAACAATAATCTATAAAATTAATTCTATCTTTATAATTAATTGTTCTTAAACCAAATGTATGATAATCTTTTGAAAAATCAAAATCATTCATATCTAACACACGTTTAAATACTTTTTGTGCGTGCCATTTACCTTGTTCAGTATCAATGTGTAATAATGATTTATTGTTTCTGTGACCTATAATATTACCACCAAAATTATTTTTATTACCTAAATATATAGAGGCAAACAATGATATTAAAAATGTTTTTTTTGTTTTTGGAGGAGCTTGAATAAAACTAAAATTACCATATGTACCGATTGGAATTGGTAATAATAAATCTCCTGCTTTGGTTTTAATTAATTTTTCACCAAATGACAATGCAACTGGTGGATATTCTATTTTTTTTGTGGCATCAATAATACAATCTTCTTCGATCAATTGCATTACCATATATTGTTCTGTTTGTTTTTCTGTTAGTCTGTTTGTCATTATTTAAATGTAAAAAAAAAGGGGAATATTTAAAAACCCCTTTTAATTTTATATTATTTTTTTTTAAAACGGTAAATCATCTGAATTATTGTTTGTGTTTGGCGCAGCTTCTTGTTGTTCTTTTTCTGCTAATTGAATTTCGCCTTTACCATCTTTTACGTTTTCGATCCACACAACTCGACCATTACCTAAGCTTAGTGATTTTTTACCAGCTTCTTTTTCTTCGATTGTTTGTGAATCTGTAATCCATACATTATTAGTATATGTTGTTTCGTTTTGTAATCTAATTACAAAATTATACCATACCGCTCCGTTTTTACCTTTTACAAATTTTTCTTTGGGTAATTTTGCAACGTCTATGCTTGCTGTGATTATTGATGCCATATTATTTATTTTTAATTTTATTGATTATTTCTTGTTTAGTTGTTTTATTTTTAAAACTATCTGATTCATCTTCACCAAATACTCCTAATTCATAAAATCCTGTCAATTTTAAAACTGCTCGACTCATTGCACGTTTTTCTGCCATTTCAGCAATATACCAGCTTTGGCAATTACCTTCGCTGTATGACGATCCTTTTAACGCACTACCAAATGTTTCAATTTGATTATTATCTTTAATTGCAATTGCTTTAAATACTGCAAAATTTGGTTCACATTTTATTACGTTATATGTAATTTTTATTTGTTCTATAGATTGTATTTTATCTATACCTTGACGTGTAATAATTGTATAATGTTGATGTTTAAAAAAATCGTCTTTTTCTAATTTGTATTTATGATACAATTCTGTTAATTTTTCTTTTTTCATTGTTCCATTTGATTTTGTGTTTGTACTTCTAATTTAGCTTCTAAAACATCTTTAGTTTGCAAAGTAAATTGTAATTGTTTTTTTAAATCTTGAATTTCTTTTTCTTTTGATTTAATAAAATTTTGATAAAAACCAACTTGAACATAATGTTCGTGATATGAAATTGTTCTTTCTTTTGTCATAATATGTTTTTTAAATGAAATATAAATATAAACAAAATATTTGATAAAAAAAAGGAGCTAATAAAAATTAACTCCCTTTTGACAAAGACAAATGTAACAGAACAATATAAATATATAAATTAAATTTATTGTTTTATTAACATTTCATAATTAGTTATTAAGTCTTGAATATCAGATGTAGAATATTTAACAATTTTGTGTGCTTCGATATATAAATTTTCTGCTGTACCAATTCCATATTTTAAATCTAAATTTTTTGAAAAAATAAATTGTTCACCAAATTTAAATACATTACAACCGGCACATTGTACTTGGCAATTTATTTCGTTCCATCGTGTTGAATAAAATCTGCGTGATTGAAAATGACCACATTGCAAACGTTTGTAATCATCTTTTTTTCCACAAGTGAAACATTGTGCTATATTGTTTTTTGCATATCGTGTTCGTATATATATGCTGAAAATTTTATCTAATTTTTTTATTAATTTACTTCTAGATAATTTTTTCATTTATCCATATGATATAATAATTTATTACCATCTTGAGGATCCAATATTTTAATTGCTCGATAAATTTGTTTTGATAATTTTTTTGCTTCTAAACGTTCTGTTTTCGTAGAATCAATTCCAAGATTACAATAAATATTAGCATCCATTTCTAATAAAGAATCAATTTTTCGTTTTATTGAATAAGTTTTATAATTCAATATTTTATCAATTAAGTATGTGATCATATGCTTTATTTTTGAGTTATATTTTAGTTGTAATTATTTATTTTTAAATTATATACTATATTTTACTTTTTAAAAAAAAAAGAAAAAACTAAAAAAAAGAAAAAAAAATTAATACCTGATCCAAACAACGTCCATCTTTATTAGGTTTTGCAAGTGTTTCGTAAATATATAAAAAAATTTTATTTTCCTTGACCTCTATACTTTTTTTTAAATTTTACTTGATTTTTGCTAGCATTTTTAGAATGTACTCCTGGACGTTTAGTGCGTTTATTTGAACGATAATTGTTTGTTATGTGTTTTGCCATTACCTTTTTGTTTTTTCGTAACTACGACCACCAAAATAAGCGCCAATGACGGTTATTAAAACTAATTGCAATAAATCAACCCATTTTTCTTTAACATTAAACGCAATAACACCAGCGTCAATAAAAACAATTAAAACAGTTGATAAAACTAAAAATAATAACACAATTGGCCTAACGTTTTTACTCAGCCAGCTGTCACTATTCATATCATTTTTCCAACGATCACTAACATTTTTTTGTATATCAGCTTCAGCATCTATCCAAACTTGTGTCATTTCTTTTTCAAATTGTGCTTTTTCGACTTTACTAAATGTATGTTTATCTATAATATTAGATATTTTTTCAGCTATACTACCACCAGTTGCTCCAAAAAGCTTTGCTAGAATTTTTTTCATAAATTAATTTTATAACGATTAATACTAATGTAATTGTGTAAATATTAAGGTGCCAATGATCACCACAAATTCCTAATATATGTTTTATTATATCCATAATTTAATTTTTCATTTTTATTTTACTATTATTTACTTCTAATCTAGATATATCTTTCGTTTCTGCTTTAGGTTTATTAATAGTTTTGTTATTATTTTTTTCTACATAAATTGGTTGATTATTTCTATAATTTCGATTCCAATTATTGTTATACCAATTATCATAATATCTTGAATAATTAGGATATGAAATAACATTGTAATAAATATTAGGTCTAATCATATTAATAGGTAATCGTAGCGTATCGCCTTGTTCTGTTACAGCTAAAACGTGTGTAATTTGAATTTTAGGTTTAGTGTTGTATGTTCCACAACTAACAATGAATAACAATATTAATAATAATCTCATTTTTTGTCTATTTGTTTTAATTTATTTATTGCCCAATTAATACCTGCAGAACCTCCCCAAGCGTCCCACATTAAACCTCCACAACCTTTTGTGTATGGTATATTTTTATGTTGTTGATGTCGTTTAAACGAAGCCATACGTGCAATAGTATCACGTGTTATATTTTTTTTGTTTGCTAATTGATTAGCTCTCGTCCAACCTACTTTAGTTCCACATTTAGAATTATTTTTTTCTTTAAATTTTATAGCTCGTTTAGCATTATTACTTGCTCCTTGTGGGTAATCATTATAAGATTCTAATTCAATTGATCCACGAAAAGAATCATAACAAATTGCAATTGCTTGTTTTTCATCGTGATAATCCATTAATTGTGGAACGCAACGAATCATATAATCGCTTTGTTTTTCGCCTGATTTTTTTTTAGGTATTGGCATCGTTGTAAAATTTAAAATGTAACACAATAAAAATTATATATAAATTCAATTCACTATAATTTGTTTCACGATCATCAGGTAAATAACTAAATCCAATTAACATACCTAAAGCAAAACGTTCAATTATTGCAAATTCTATTTTTTTCATTTACATCCATTACAGTCTGTATAAGTATAATATTTACCCTTACGTTTTGTTACTAATACTTGTTTTCTATTTTTCTTTTTGTTCCAGCTCACGTGCAACCATTTAGGCTCAGCTCCAAATTCCCAAATGAGTTGATCAAATTCTAAATTGTCTTTAATGTAATGAAACATCTCAAGGTTTGTCTTACCTCCTAACGAATCTAGATCCATCGCTAAGCCGTCTTTATGAGCTGAGGATAGTGAGCCTCCAATCCTAGAATTAAGCTCCTCAGATCGAAAAAAACTGTTTATCCTTATTGGGTGATCTACCCATTTTCTTAATGGTTGAAATATTTTCTCAGCTATTAACTCCATATTTTCAATATGTTCTTTTTTAGGTTTGTTTGATATACCTAAACGCTTAGCTGTTTCAGATCGTGTCGCTTCCTTGTAGCTTATGTTATCGCTTATTTTTTTCATACATTAAATACCATTTGTGAGCTGTATACAGGATAGTAACTGTAAGTAATACAATTTTTAATATCATATCAATATTAGTTAGACTTAGCGTAAACGCTGAAAAATTTAAAACATATAATTTCATATCCTGAATGCTCATTATTATTATTCTTCTTTGATTTCTTCGTATGATCCGTCTTTCAGATCAACGTTAATCTTACCATATTTTTCTACTAATTTCTTTTTAGCTTCTTCTTGCTTACCTAATTCTTCAGCTTGCATATGGTTTAAGCTGTGTACTTGACCACTTAACATTCCAATATCGTGTCTAATAGCACCTATTTTGTTGTGGATCTCTTGTAATTCTTTTAATTCTTCTTTTGTAATTTTTGACATTTTATTTATTTTATGATTAAGATATAAATATACTAATTTTTACATTTACATTCTTTCTTTAATAAATCTACTTCTGCTTTTAGTTCTTGTATTGATTTAATTAAGAAAGGAACAATATCTGAATAATTTATACCTTCAATTTGAGGTTCATCAAAACCTTCTATTTCTTTAGTAAAAACAACATCTGGTATTATTTCAAATGTTTCTTCTGCAATTAAACCACAAGTGTCATCTCCTGTTTTTATATCCTTAAATCTTACAGGTCGTAATTCGTTTATTTTATCTAAAGAACTTTCAAGATTTACTATATTAGTTTTATATCTTTTTGAAGAAGTATTATAATATAATTCTTTACTTGAAGTGTTAAATCTTACATCTGAACCAGTTTGAGTTTTACCATCTAAACCTTGCATAGTAATTCTGCCTGTTGAACCAATAGTCATTCTTTCACCTGCTGAACCATTATTTGACGTAAAGAAACTTAATTTTGCGTCCCTTGTTGCAACGTCACTTGTCCAATTTTGCTCAGGTTCTGCAATTATTCTTGCTAAAAAGTTATATTGATTTGCTACAAATTCATTTGTAAAGTTAAAAGCTACTTGCGAACTACCACCAATAGAATTATTTAATAAAGATAATCCTTCTGCACCTGATGCTTTTATAACTACTTTACCACCATAAGCACCACTTCCATAGGTTTCAATTGCTCCATTTGAATAATTAAAAAAAGAATTTCCTGCAGATGTTATACGCATTCTTTCTGTAGCATCTTTAGCTGAACCTGTATTACTTACGTTAAATGTTAAAAATCCTCTACTTGAAATCATCATTTGACTTGATGCATCTCCCATATTTCCAATAGCAAATTTATTAGAGCCAATATCTCCCCTTAATTCTGTTACAGTTGGGAATGTTATAAGAGTATCTGCAATACGCATTCTTTCTGTAACATTTCCTAAAACACTTCCGTCATTATTAGTTCTTTCGTGAGTATAAAAACTCATATAAGTTGGTGTAAACGAAGTATTAAAAGCTTCTTCAGCATAAACACCTATACCACCAACACCTCCACTTGAAGAAGTTGAAGCATCAGTAGAAGAAAAATTTAAATAACCAATAGTTTCATTAATATCAACATCTCCTTGATTTTGTAAAGTTAAAGAAGCAGCTGTTGTATTTGGTGTATTTTTAATTGTTACAAAACCATTACTGTCTATACGTAATCTTTCTGTTACTGAACCACCATCAGGCATTGTATAAAATCTTAAAGAACTTCCAGGTGTTCCGCCTGTAGTATTTAAAAACCCTGATATTTTTGCTCTACCTGCAGATAATTGAATACCTGTTTCAGCATCATAAGCATTTACACTATCTAAATATAAAACAGTACCTGAACTGCCTTTTGTCATATTAACTTGCCCCCCCGATGTTATACGCATTCTTTCAGATAGTGTATTTGTGCCAGAATTACAAGTTGAGAATATCATATTTGAGCCTGCACTTGTCGGATTCCAACTACCTACTGCTTTTACTTGTATTTGAGCCCCTATATTGCTCGCTCCATCTTGACCTGAAAAATGTAAATTACCTATTACATTATCGTTTGTTATAGTTGCATCGTCTCTATGTAAGTAAAGATTAGATTGACTTGTTCCAGAATTACCAGCTACTAATAACCCTCTTGTTTGTAGTGTATAAGTAAAAGTGTTTGCATTATTAACATTTCCCCCAACTCTTAAAGACTCACTAATTACAACATCACCACCCTGTAACAACTGAAACCTATCGTTAGTTCCTTCTGTAAAGTTTAATACACCTTGGCTGCCATTAAAAATTTTCCAAGTTTCATCACTTGAATTTGTAAAAATTAGGCTGGGAGATGCCCCCGTCCCATCATCTAAAGTTATATCCCCTGCAAAAGTTGCGTTTCCAGAACTGTTTATAACTAATCTTTCTGTATTATTAGTACCAAATCTTAAATCGTTGTTAGTATATTGCCAAATATCAAAATTACCATTTGAATTATTATATTCAATCCAAGATTTAAATGTAGTACCTTGAACAAAAGCTAAAGTTTCAGAGCCACTTGCGTTTGCATTATTTATTCTTATCCTATGAGTTGCTGCACTATTTCCCGCAACTTCTAAAGCATCGTTAGGAGAACCGCCAATTCCAACGTTCCCAGCGCTATCTATAGTTAATCTATCAGCATTTGCTGCAACGTCAAATATACTAAAATCACTAGAACCAGATATAGCAAATCTATATGTTTTAAGACCAGTTCTAGTCATATCAATCATATCAGCTCCAGCTGATTCAATGTCTAATTCGCTTGGTCCTGTGTTATCTTTATTTAAACCTACTCCTGAACTTGATATTCGTAATATATTATTTATATTTGATAAGTTTGCCATATTATTTCTTTAATTTGCAGATGCGCCTTCAGCAAATGTTATAGTTGGAAAAGAATCTCCAACACCGTATCCTTTAATTTCACCAGAAACAAAACTCGAAGCCCCTAATGTGCTAGAAAATTGTACTATTAATCTATATTCAGTATTACTAACTATTTGAACAGAAACTAGAGCATGCGTTAGAGAATTACTACTTCCTGCTATTGCATTAGTTTCCGTTACCTGTAAAGTTCCTCCATTAAACCTATTAACGCCATACGTTCTTATTACAACACCTGTTGTAGAATCACTTACACCTTGTAATCTAGTTCCATATTGTACATAAAAAAATGATTGATGAAAGTTACCCAAACCACTTACATTTACAAATGTTACATTTCTAGCTGCAGGAGTGTTTTTTACTTCACTAAAATTATGTGTAAATGCATTTACTTTTCCATTTGAATCGTAACTAATTTGAGTGGGATCAGTTTCAGTTCCTGAACAAATAGATCCGCTTACTTGCAACTTAGCATCAAGCGAAGTTATTCCAATTCCTACTTTGCCACCATTAAAATATGAATCACCTGAGGCGTTTATTCTTACTGTGTTGGTGTTAGCAGAGCTACGCATATAAATAACTCCATTGGTGGATTCCGAAGCTAATAGATGAGTTCTAACACTTCCGTTAAATATATGAAAAGTATCATCATTTGCAGAGTCTACAGCCAAATGTAATTTAGCAGTAGGAGTATCCTCACCAATCCCGACTTTTCCAGAAGTATCTATAACCATACGTTGAGCCATATCAGCACTCGAACTTGGTTGTGTGTAAAAAGCTAAACCTCCTCCAAATGTACCGTTTGAAGCGTTTTTTATACCAAATATCCCACCTGTTACCCTTAAAGCGGCACTACCTGACCACCATTTTTGAGCAAAAACAATTCCATTACCAATTTGACTTGGAGATGCATTAGCACTTGTATGATTTTCTATTCTTATAGAATTATTTACACCAGTTAAATCAGCAGCACCTTGTGATACAGTTAATTTACTACTAGGCGAAGTCGTTCCTATTCCTATGTTTCCATTATTTTTTAATCTAATTCTTTCTGTTAAAGATTGTGATGAAGATGTTGTTGTTGTTGCTTGTGCGAAAACTAAATCGCCATTACTTTCACTAAATATAACATTACCTTTATGACCTTGTGTTGCAAAGTTATTACCACCTATTGTTTGATTATTAAAACATCTAAAAGCAATAAAAGGGTTACCGGAACTATATGTGGAACCTAAGGTACCATAGTAACCAATACTTTGATTGTCATGTCCAAACTCTATTGAGCTACCATTTTGTCTAACTCCTAATTTTGCTGTTGTTTGGCTTGTTGTAGTTTCAATTAATAATTGACCAGAACTATTAATACGCATTCTTTCTAATGTAGAAGTATAAAATTTCATTTCATCTGCTCCATTATATGAAATACTACCTCTATATCTATCTGCTCCAGTATTACCATCTGCAAAAACTATCGCTCCTTGATTTCCACTACCAGAACCGTGATATATTGTTATACCTGCATCAGCAGTTCCATTCCCTACAACCAACTGTCTTTGCCAAGTATCAAAATCACTTGGAGATGTATTTTTAATTCCTACGTTACCTGAACTGTCTATACGCATTCTTTCTGCATTATTAGTCCAAAAAGCCATTGGATATGCACCTTGACTATAAATAGTTCTTGCTGAATTAGCACCACCAAAAGCACTTCCTGTTGTATTATCTAAACCAAAATAAAAAGAACCTGTATTATTTTGTATTTCAAGTGCCGCAAAATCATCTGAATTTGGATTTAATCTTATTCTATCACCTCTAACATCTAATTTATAAACAGGGTCTATTCCAATTCCCACTTTTCCAGAATATGAATTTATATAAACCTTACTATTCCAAGTTCCTGCAGGATTGTCTGATGTATAATAACCAAAAGAAAATTTTCTTTGAGTTGTGCCATCTGCTGAACCAATAAATCTAAAATCTAAATCTCTATATTGAATAGCATAATCATTAGTGCTTGTTCTTAAACCTAA
>Ga0208793_1001334_pt1 | contig 14491 bp, 17 predicted proteins | sample 17_taG_FD_184092 | JGI IMG/M metagenome (GOLD analysis project Ga0208793, IMG submission 184092) | Marine viral communities from the Subarctic Pacific Ocean - 17_ETSP_OMZ_AT15314 metaG (SPAdes) (version 2) | ecosystem: Environmental > Aquatic > Marine > Oceanic | place: Pacific Ocean | collected...
CGGAGTGACCGGCAGCGAACGTGTTGTTCTCGGCCCCGAGATCGATGGTGCCCGTGTAGGTGAGCGGGTCGGCGGTGGCGGTCGTCGTGCCTACAGGCAGGGGATAGGTAGCCATGCGCGCAGGCTATCGCCATTGCTTGCGGGCCACAAGCATTAGCGGGGCGCAATGTCCACCCCCAACTAGCGTATGATCAAGCCATGCGATGGGGACTCCTTCTGATGGTGGCGGCGTTGGCCGCTGGGTGTGTCACGCGCGGCGACGGCCGCGCAGGGGACGACGACTCCGCCGATGCCGTGCCGGCGCCGGACGACGATGACCCCTGCTGGGGCGAGCCCCGGGCGGATGGCCTATCCGCCTGCCAGGAGGGGCCGTGGGGTTGGGCCCGCAACGACGGCGACGCCGAGGCGTGTTGGATGCTGTCGGAGGCTTGCACCAATGCGAGCGGCACGGGGGTTGTGATCGACGTCGTGTCCGGCGACTGCCTGCCCCCCGGCGCGGTCGCGCTCATGACGACCAGCGGCTGCGCGCGCGCCGAAGCGCTGGATGCCGTTTGCGGCGGGCCTTCGTCCGTCAGGGCGGGTGGGTTGTCCTGGGCTGTCGGGCACTCGGCTTGCGACTAGGGGTACGTCTCCCCGTGCCACGTCGTCAGGGTGCAGCGCACGCGGTCAAGGTCCCACGACCGCCTGCGCGCCTGGCCGAGGTCGGTGGTCACACGGGCGGCGTCGTACTCGACGAGGTCGCCCAACTCGACCTCGAACCCGAGACGACCCATCTCCGACACCAACACCCGCTGACGCTGCGCCACCTCGTCGAGGCGAGCGGCAGCAAAGTTGGTGAAGCCCGTGGCGACGCTCCCGCTGCTCTGCTCGTCCTCGGTGGGATCGTAGAAGCACCACCACTTGAGGCCCAAGCGCTGAATCCGCTTGCCGTTGAACTCCGTCTCTTCAGACGAGTCGTTCTCGTCGGCCCGGTGTTGGAGCTCCATCGTGGACAGGTCGGTCAGGTCGTAGACCGTAGGCGACCCGTAGCGCATGGCCTCCTCGACGACCACGCCCGTGGCGTACTCGCGGTCGGGGTCGTCGAGGAGGGTGATACTGTGCGGCGTCTCCCGCAGCAACTCAGCCGCGAGGAACTTGTGGTCAGCCGTCGTGTCTCCCGCGAAGGGCCGGCGCCACACCGGGTACCACCGCAGCTCCTCGGCGGTAGCGTCCCACCTCTGCACGAGCGCAGCGCCGAGCGTCTGCAGGAGCTCCCCCAACACCTCGCGGATCGTCGGCGGCGAGTCGGCCAACAACAGCGGGATGGCGCATACGCGATTAACAAACGTGGCTGACGTGCCCGGCGCATCTGCCACGAAATCGGTGATCGCCGTAGTCCCCAGCGACCCCGGCTCAGGGTTGAAGTCCGAGGACGTGAGGAGGTCTGTGATGATCTCCTTGTATGCCATTCGCGGCGTAGACGTGGCCTCGGGAGCGAACCCCGCCGCGTTGGGGTCGTAGCCGTTGCCCGCAGTCACGTTCAGGAACGGGTTGGTGGCTGCGTTCCACGACGTGCCGCCCACGTCGGCGTGATAGTGGCCCGAGACGAGGGCCAGGACCGTGCCCCGCGCACCGCTGCGCCAGTTCAGTGACCCAGGGCCAGCCGGAGCAGAGAAGCGCACACACGTCCCCACAGGGCCCGCCGTCGCGTCATCGTTGATGAACGTGGCGATCTCGTTGCCCGTCGTCGTGGCGTACCGGCGGACCGTGCCCGTCGTCAGCGTGAGGGCGATATCCCAGACGAACAGAGCGCCGTCGGTGTCGTTACCAATCGAGCTGACGTGCGCGTAGTACCACTCGGTGCCGGCCGTTACGTCGATGCTGTGCCCGTAGACGACGACCTCGCGCCACACTCCGCGCTGCCCGCCGCCGGACGGCGACCAAAGCCCCGTCGCCCCATGCCCGAACGTGTGGCCCACGTACTTGCCCGCAGCCTCGGGGTGGAGGTCGCAGCCGAGGTTCTGGCCTGGACTCGAGCCCCACGCACCCGGCGGGTAGAAGGCGCCGTCCGCATTGCCCAGTCCCCACGTCGCATCGTTGGGGCCCACGTTCGTCCAGTCCGTATCCTTCGTCCACGTAGACGTGGGGTCATCGGGCAGCCGGGTCATTAGCAGGTTGCCATCGAGCGCCGATGTGGACGCGACAGCCTGCACCCGGAACGAGCCCCAATCGATGCTGTTGGGGTTGCGGTCGAAGACCCCGCGGAAGCCCTCTTGCCATGCCCGCACGTTCCCGCTGCCGTCGAGGTCAACGAGGTAGAGTACCACCTCTTGATTGGCCCACGACCCACCCCGGGCGTGCTCGTGCAGGTCGTCGGAGTCAGCGCCGCATGCCACGACGAACGACAGGCCGCCAGCCCGCTCGAACGGGTCGCGGGTGCCCTGCATGCTGGCGTCGATGCGCCCGCCAGATAGCCGCACTTCCCACGCCTGCACCGTCCCCGTGCTGGGGTCAGCGACCGTCAGGCCGGAGCCGCAGCGCGACGAGGGGCCGCACCAGTACGCCGTCTCGCCGCTGCCATCGAACCGGTACGACGCCCGGACGAGATAGACGAGGCTTAGGTCTTCGCGCGTCCAGTCGATCGTCATCGAAGCTGCCGGAGGCTGACCGTCCCCGATGCGTAGGCAGAGGACGAGCCGAGCCATGAGATGTCACCGACGGTCGCGGTGCACCACAGAGCCTGGCCGTTGTCGGTCATCGTGGAGAGTTCGGCCGACGACGCCGTGAGCGCTGCGTCCCAATCCTCAAACCAGAGCAGTGGCGACTGCGGGGTAAGCCGGGCCACGGCGTAGACCACGTCCCGCACGCTCGCCGCCTCCCACCGGGAAAACGCCATCTCCACCGGGCGCATCAGCAGCCCGTCTTCGGGGTACAGGTCGCCAATCTCCAGCGCGCCGCCCGTGAACACGAGTCCTCGCCGGAAGCCGTCGGCGTCCATGGTCCGGTTGTTGGTGTCGTCCACGGTCACGCCGAGCCCCGGCAACAGGTGCAGCCGGTGGTATTGCGTGGGGTCCTCGAAGCGCCAGGAGAACGCCCACCAGACATAGGCGGATGCTGTGGCCGGGTCGCGGATGGCCAGCTGCAGGACGTTGTCTGACTGCTCGGTGGTGCGCGCCGAGAACGACGCCTCGTAGGCGGCCACGCCGTCCCAGCCGCTACGCAGGTCCCCCAGGTCGGCGGTGTGCCCGTACAGCTTCACGGCGCTGTAATCGGTGTCGTCGTCGCCTGAGAGCAGCGCAGCGACCGCGGCGGGGTTCAGGCTCTTCGTGCCCCGGATGACAATGAACACCTCGCCCGTGTAGCGGTCCTCGTCTGCCTCGTAGAAACTGGCGCCCGTGTCGTCGGCCGCGGTCGAGAATCCCAGGGTTGCGGCTAGGGCCTGCGTCTCCGTCGGCCCCGTGTCCCAATGGATCGAGAAGGTGGCGCCGCCGTCGATCTTGAACGCCGTCCGCCCAGCCGGACTCGACACCGTGTAGGAGCCGCCAACGGCGGTCATCTGCGTGCCGATCTCCGACGCCAGCCCCGACCATGTGTAGACCCCCGCCGTGAGCGTCGCCGTCAGGTCACCGCCGCCCTCGTCGAACTCGAGGGCATCGTTGACGCCCGCCTCGATGGCGAACCGCGAGTTCGCGCCGGCGTCGTCCGCCACCGCGGCGATCCCCGGGCGCACGTTCTGCGCGTTGCTCGCCGGGGCCGTGGTCGAGAACCCGCCCGTGTAGTGGTACGTCTCCCCGAACAGGTCCGAGGATGACAGGCAGAAGGCCACTCGTCCGCCATCGCTCATAGCGCCAGCCCCCGCATGCTCGTCCCGCGCTCAGCACGCCGGACCAATCGCGTTTCCACGCTGTCGGTGATGTCCTTGCCGTCGAGGAATAGTTGCACCCGCGTAGTACCGCCCATGCCGCCCGACTCCACCGAGCCCCGGACCGTCGCCAGCGCAGTGGCGATGCGGTCGGCGTCAGACGATGCGGACGGCTTCAACACCGTTTCATCATCGCGGATGATGACCGACTGTCGGCCAGTGAAGCCGGCGCGCTGCATGTCCTTCGGCGTGATACCGCCGTCGAAGATGGCCGTTGCAGCGCCGACGAGGCCGCCGAGCGCGCCGAGGATCGCCGGAATGGCGGCGGCGATGGCAGCCGTACCCGCGCCCGCATTGGCGCCGAACGTCGCGATGGACCCCAACGCAGCCGCCGGGGCCGCGGCAGCGGCTTGCGCCGAGTAACCAGCCACCGCAGTGGCGCTCGATGACGCCTGCGCGGCCGTCCCAGCCGCCGCCGTAGAGATGATCTGCGCCGTCGTTGTGGCGCCGAACTGGAGCAGCCTGCTGATCAATCGGCCCATGTCCTTCATGGTGACCTTGGTGCCGCTGCTGAACGTGTCGAACAGGTCGCCCACGATGCCCATGGCGTCCTCGGCCGCACCGCCCCAGCCGTTGATCATGTCGGTCAGCGACGAGCCAGCCTCGACCACTGAGCCGATCTCGTCTTCGATCTTGATGAGCCCTTCGGCCGAGCCCAGGGTGAGCCCGCCCTCATCCTCGATGCCGACGAGCCCAGTTGCCGAGCCCAGAGACAGGCCGGCGCCAGTCTCGCCACCGCCTCCGCCACCAAAGGAGCCCCGAGTGAACGAACCCGTCGCGGTCAACGTCCGTACCGCAACCAGACGTATCTCGTTCGTCTCCTCGGCAATCTCTCGCAAGTCTTCGGGGATCGATAGGAGGCCGTCAGCGAACGACGCGAACTGGTCCTTGGATACCTTGAACGCCTCCCCTGCCAACTTGAACTGCCCGCCGGCCGCCAGCGCGATCCCGAGCAGCGCCGTGCCAAACGCCTGAGCCGGCTCCTTGCTGAGCTCCCATACGTGGACCAGCGACCGGGTCAACGTCAGTATGTCCGCCAACTTGTCCGCGGCGAGTAGGGCGCCCCCGGTCGCCAACGTCTTGAGCGTCTTCTCAAGCCCCCCCGTCCCACCGATTATCGAGATGGCCTTATCGAACGACGCCACAAGCGCCGCCATGGGCGAGAGCAGCGGGCCCAAGGCGTTGTCGCGCAGCGTCTCCAGCCGCTGGGTCAACAACGCCACCTCGTCTGACAACACCTCGGCGCTCAGCGCGTACTCGTCAGCGACCAACCCGGCATCACGGACGCGCTCGGACGCATCAGCCACAGCAGCGCCGCCCTCGCTGAACGCAGGGACCAGCAGCCGGCCCTGCCGCCCGAACAACTCCATAGACGCCGCAGACCGCTCGGCCGGGGACTCCAACGCGCCGATACGGTCCGCCACCAACTCCAGCTGCTGGGTCAGCGTCCGGCCCGACAAGTCCTTGAGAGAGATCCCCAACTTGGCGAGCGTGTCCGCAGCCTCGCCGCCGCCCTCGGCCGCCTCGACAAGGCGACGCTGCAGCTCTTGGATGGCCCGGCCACCGTCAACGCCGCCGCGGGTCATCAGGCCCAGAACCTTGGTGACCTCCTGCAACTCCGACGCACTCGCGCCGACCTCGCGGGCACTCTTGGCCAGCAGGTTGAGCCGGTCAGCCAACTGCAGGACCGACGAGGCCACGGCGTCAACGCCGCGCACGACGCCAGCGGCGACGGCGACAACGCCAGCGAGCGCGGCCCCAGCCTTGACGATGTCGGCCGAAGTCACCTTCGCGGCGCCGCCCATCTCCCTGAACGAGCGGCCGGTCTTCTTGAGCTCGGTCTGCGCCTTCTTGGCGTCGACCCCGATCTTGATATCGATCCCGGTACGGTCAGCCATGCGTCACCGTCCCTTCGTCGCTTGCCGCTCCTCGCGGCGGATGTGTTCCACCACCGAGTGCTCGGCGCGGACGATGCCCAGCGCTTCGGTCATGCGCGCCGGCTGCTCCATGTACGAGCCCGGGAACATCGGGCCGGTGAAGCCCAGCGACCCGAAGTAGAGCCGCACCGCCTGGTGCATCCAGCGCGGCGCCTTCCCCGGGCACGTCGTGGCGATGCGGTGGCGCCGGTCGAACCCGGGCCACCCCCTCTTCGGCAGCGGGAGCACTTCGGCTGTGCTCCACCTGTTGAACCGCCGTCGCCACTCGTCACTCCTGGGGTTTGGCTCCTTGCCTTTGCAGCGAGTGCCGCCGCACGACTTGATGAGCTTGCAAGCTCCGGGCGCCTCATCTCCCACACCCTCCCAGGCGTAGTAGTGGACGAGCGCCCTCAGCAGTTTCCCTCTGCCTCCGTCACTCCGGCGCGGCGCACCACCTCGCCAAGGATCCAGTCGCACAGGTCCTGGTCACCGACCAGATGGCCAATGGCCTCGTCGAGGGGCAGCACTTCTCCGCCGAATGTCACACCCTCAAGCCCCGTCAGGCACGACCGCAGCGCCGAGGCGCGGGCCGCCGTCGCATGGGCCGCGAGGTCTGCCACCTTCTCCGGGTCAGCCGCAGCCTTGGCGGCCAATTCCTTAAGCTCGTCGCCCAGGCACCCAAGGGCCTCTTTGTCGTCAACGCTTAGCGCGCGGTAGACGAGCGAGGCGCCTTCGCCCAGGTCGATGCGGCGCAGGCCAGGGACGCGGAGGGAGCCGAATTCCATCTGTCAGCCAATCAGCAGGATGCACTCCGACGGGTCGGTGATGCTGGTGCCATACGCGCGGCCCGCGAAGGACCACGCCACCATGTCGTCGGTGGTGCTAGGCGGCTCATCGAACCGCACGGATGGGAAGTAGAAGCCCAACATCTTGCCCGACGCGGAGCCGACCTGGATGAGCAGCGGCGCCGACGTGCGCGCCTGCGCGAACATCGCCGTCGGGGTGTTGTTGAAGAAGTGCGCGAGGCCCTCGGCGGACACCGAGATCGACCGCTTGCCGCCCGCCGAGTATCCCGGGACCGCGTCGCAGGAGCCCAGGTGTTGCGGGTGCGGCTGCACGCCCCAATCGATATCAACGGACGCCGACGTGAGCCGGAGCGGGATGCCGTTGTAGACCGCGGTCGAGCCACAGTGCGCGGCGATCTTCGATGTCGTCAGGGTCGTCGCCGGCCGGTAGATGAACACCTCGTCATCCTGGCTGTGCGACGCAGCCGAGCCACCGAGCGCGTCGCCGCGAACCACCGTCAGGGTCAGGAGGTCAGCCGACACGGCGGTGACCTTCATCACCTCGGCGTTGATGCCGATGTACGCGGGGTTGGCCGAGTCCACCCGGCTATCCACGACGGGCTCGGTGACGATGACCGTGGTGATCGTGTCGTTGATGGCCGTGTCGAGGTCGGCGCTGTTGAACCGCTGCGAGTACTTGCCCGAGCCCGTGAACGTCACGCCCGGAGTCGCGTTGGCCTCCATAGACCACGCCTCCGACGTCGGGAACGCGCCCGTGACCACGTCCGTGTGGCGGTTGTAGGTGCCCCACAGGGTCACGGCGGTGTCATCGTCGCGGGAGTCGTTGGGGACGTAGGACAGGCCCTCTACGACCGCGTCGCCGCTGGAGGGCTCCACCTCGTCGCCGTTGATGTCCAGCAGCGGGGGCTCCACCCGGATCGAGGTACCCGACGGCGCCGAGACGACCGACCGCAGGTAGGGCGTGCCCGAAACCGTGACAACGAGACAGTCCTTGGCAACGAATCCAGTGGAGTCGTCAACGCCGATGTCTGTGTAGGTCGCGGTGTGCGTGTTGCTGCCGTCGCACGTCGCCGTAGACGAGCCCGCACCCTGAGCGGACCAGCCACCCGAGGTCAGGAGGTCCACGAAGTCCGGGGCCACGGAGATGGTGCCCGACGAGTTGGCGTCCATCTCGACCGACCAGTCGGCGGTGCCGGCGAGTTCGATGGGCGTGAGGACCGCCTGCGTGCCGTTGCGGTCACTGTCCGGCTCGCTCGGGCGCGTCGGGGTGATGGTGATCGACTTCGTCAGGATGGCGTCAGCCGAAACGGGGTAGTCAGTGCCCTTGGTGCCGAATGCGCTCTGCGGGTCAACGAAGACCCGGAGCTTGGAGCCGCTATCGATTGGGGAGCCGGGCATGTGTCAGTCCTCGTACAGGGTAACCGCGATAGACACCTCGAGCACGGCATTGGGTGCCGTCGCCTCAGTGTCACGCAGATAGTTGTGGGCCGCAAGCATTGCCTTGACCACCTTGCCAGTGCTCAGGGTGCCGCCGTCGTTCAGCGATGGGCCGTGGCCCGGGGTCCGCCGCCGCAGCATCTCGGAGAGCACGTCGCGGTAGGCGCGGCAGCAGGCCGCAATGTCGCGGTCCGCGTCGTCGGCCGTGGCGCTCGTGATGTTGGAGTCGAGGACGAGGAACGCGCCGAGCACGTCGTGCGTATAGGTCGCCTGACTCGGCGGCTCCTCGGCTCCACCCGACCCCGTGGCGAAGACCGCGCAGGGGAACTCAACGGCGGCGGTGCCCAGCGGCGTCGTGTCGTACCAGGCCACCACGTCGGGGACGAGGGCCGCGCTCACGCTGTTGGCCGTCCGCCATGCGTCGAGGGTGTCGTTGAACGACAGGACCGACACCGAGCCGGTCATGTTGCCCGTGTCGAGGAACTCGATCACCGTCGCCGGGAGCTCGTAGGAACCAGCCATCAGAAGGTACGCCGGTTGAGGATTGGCGTGGCCGGGGGCGGCGGGTCGACGCCAAGGATCACCTTGCGGGCCTCCACTACCTGATGCGCGAAGATGTCGCGGATAGCTTCGCGCAGCGATGACCGCTCGCTGCCGAACCTGATTCGCTTGTTCAGCCTCGTCGAGTAGCGGACCGGCGGACGGTCGCCGACGTGGGCGAGTGCATAGGCACTGATCGGCGTATCGCCGGCAAGGTGGGCTGTGTCTGGGACAACAGGTCGCAGCGTCGCCGGGTTGATGCCCTGCAGCATCGCAGTGGGCGAGATGCGTTGGAGCGAGCCCAGGGCGCCGCGCTTACTGAGCGCATCTCGCAGGAACCCATCAAGCGTGAGGATCGGCACGCCGGGACGCACGGCATCCTTTGCCTTCTTGTACTTTTCGGACAGCGGCCGGAAGGGGTCACCTGTCGACCGACCCCCACTCTTGAAGTGCCGCTTCTCATGACGCCGGAACAACTCCGACGTCAGGTGGAACGACGGGCGCCAGTCCTTGATGCCGTCTGCGTAGCGGGAGAAGCCCAGCGCGATCTCGTCGCCACCGGGCTCCATCTTGAGGAACAGCGCCCCACCGACCTGTGCGCCGAGCCGAGTCCGCGCCTCCATCTGGGCTGGCGTGAGCCCTATCCCTGGGGCAGCCATCAGAACTGGTCCGTGTCCTGCAGCCAGGGCTCGGGCGCGTAGGGCACATCGTCCCCACCGGGCGTCAGGTCCACGGTCCCGGCGACGCCGTCGACCATGTAGGAGTAAGCCTCGGTCACCGTCGTGTAGACATCGGCGCCAGCCTTGAGCCACATCGGCGCAGAGCGGGCAATGAGCTCCTCGGTCGCCATGATGCGAACCGTGAGCAGGTCCTCGTTGCCACGCGCGTTGGTCCCGATGGCGCCCTTGGCCGTCATCACGGCGCGGGAGCAGACGAGCGCCTCTAGCCGGGCGGCCACAGTCTCGGCAGCCGTGAACGCCGATTGGTCCGCCGCCATGTTGTGGCGCGATAGGACGGCTTCGACGTGCGCCGTGGCGTCAGCGAGCAACTCAGCCCCCTGCGCTGCGGTCGGCTTGCTCGTCGTGGACAGCGTGCCGGTCTGGGCGATGCAGTAGCGCATCGCGGATGCGAGGTCGGCGTTGTAAGCCACAGCGCCTCCTAGAAGCCTAGACCGGCCCTCTGTACGCGGGGGATGATCGTGTAGTCGTCCGCGTCGTCGGACTCGAGGGAGAGCCAGCCGCCAGCCTCGACGAGGGTCGGGGCGATGGCGATGGTGATCGTCTCGTTGGTGGCGTCCAGCGTGCCCTCCAACTGCGCCACCACGCCACCTGAGGACGCAGCGTCGTAGAGCCGGACGATGACAGCGGCACCCGCGGCGCCGGGGCCAGCAACCGTGACCGAGACGAGCTCAAACACGTTGGGGCTTTTCGTCGTGCCGTTTACGAGTGTGGTGATGCGCTGCAGCGCCGTCTCGGTGTCGGCGGACACACTGGAGTAGGTCAGGGTGACGCCAAGGCGCCGGGCGCCCCCGAGGGCCGTGCTCATGCGTCACCGTCCTTCTTGGCCGGAGCCTTCTTGGGCTGTGGCAGCACGGCCTGGCCGCGGCGCACGAGGCGAGCCGCGTTGTCGGCGTCGGTCTTGAATGCGGCACCGGGAGCCACCGACCCGAACGGGCCGACGAGAGCACAGCGGGAGATGAGCTTGACCACGGGACTACTCCAGTGCGGGCTTGGGGGCCCTCTTGCGAGGCTTGCGCTTTGGCTTGGGCTTGGGTGGCGCCTCGACAGCGCCACGCGCTACGAGGTCAGCCAGGACCGCGGGCGGGATGCGGCCCACCGGCACGTCGGCGCCCTCCTCAAACTCCGCGTAGGAGCCAGGGGACAGGGTCACGCCGACGCGCCGGAGGAATCGCATTAGGCCAGCACGTCGTCGTAGCGCAGGATGGCGTCGCTGTTGGCGACCATCATGTGGTGGTAGTAGCTCACGAGGTACTCGACCCCGCGGAAGCCCACGTCCATCTGCTCAACCGCGCCCTGGGGCCGTCCGAGCTTCTGGAAGTCGGCGAACGCCATGTTCGGACGCAGCGCCATCGGCGAGGGCGGCGCGTAGAAGAAGGTGACATCGTCGCCGGTCCAGACGTAGCCGTTGCTGGCTGTCTGGCCCTCGTCGGCGCTGTTGTACGTCGCCCGGGGGACGATGACGGAGCCGATCTCCAGCCACGCAGCCGCCTGCGCCTCGTTGAGCGACTGACGCCCACCGAGTTCGCCGGTGCGGAAGTACGTCATCGCAGCGGTGTGCTTCTTCAGGTCGGTCCAGACCGTCGGGCGGCAGATCAGGTGGATGTTGCTGCGGTCCGCGCCACCGAGGGCGGCGGCGAATGCGTCAGCGGCAGCGTCGGCCTGGTTGCGCGGGTCGGAGCCCGTGGCGTTCCACTGGTCCGAGCCCGAGAGCGTGGTGCTTGAGACGGCGTCAACCAGCGCGTATGCCTGCCGCTCCATGGCGATGTTGAGCGCGTCGACCGCGGTGGCAACCGCAACCTCCTGCTCGTCCAGCCCATCCTCGGCCGACTCAGCGATATCCATCTTGTCAGCGGCGGCCTTGTAGCCCTCCTCGCGGAGGAACCAACCGTCGGTGTTGCTGATCGTGTAGGACACCTCGGGGAACGAGGCCAGCGCCTCGCGGATCGAGTCCGCGCGGGTCTGGTCACCGAACGAGAGGCCCGAGCCGATCGACTTGAACTTGCCGGAGCGCTTGTTGACAGGGACGGGAGCGAAGATCTCGTTCCACTTGTAGGCGGTCTGCTCGTTGGCGTAGCGCTGAGCGAAGCTCTGCAGGATCTGCGGGGCAGCACTGCGGTCGGTGGTAGGCATGGTGTCGAGCCCTTCCTAGATCAGGCGTGGTAGTGGGAGAAGCGGAGGGCGACGGGGCAAAGGTCGCCGTCGTCAGCCGCGTCGAGCGCGATTGCGAAGACGTTGTCCTCGGCGGTCGTGGTGGCGATGGCCTCGCCGCCGGTTGTGGCGGTCAACAGCGCGCCGGCCGTGATGGCTCCACCCGCCTTGACCTTGTAGCAACCGCTGATTGCGACGCTTGCGAAGTCGGCCGTGGTCGAGCCGTCGTTGCCGCGGATGACGATGCCAACCACGTTGTCGGTGACGGCGGTTGCCAGGACGAGGTCGCCGCTGTCGAACTTGACCAGCAGGTTCTCGGCGCTGGAAAGGTCGGCGTCGGTGGGGAAGGTCGCGGCGTCGTAGCCACTCTTGATGCTGGCCATGGCTCAGGCTCCCTGGGTCTGGGCGGCGAGGTACGCGGCCCGCTGGGTGGAGTAGTCGGCGCCGTCATCGGAGAGGGCGCGGATCGTGGCGTCGACACCGGCGGGCGCGTCGGCCTTGACCTCGTTGGGCTCGCCGTCGTGGCCCTGCTCGCCGCCAAGGTCCACCTTGCCGGGGAACGCGCGGTTGGCGTCGTCGATGCCGCGCTCGGAGAGCAGGAACCGATACAGGTCCTTGTCTTCGTCGGTGTTGTCGATGCGGCCCTCGGTGAGCGCCTGGGCAACCGCGGCGTCAGCGTCAGCCTTGACGCGCTCGGCCAACTTGCCCTCGGCGTCCTCGGCGCGCGTCTGCATGCGCTCGGCCAGCGCCTCGGTGGTGGACAGCTTCTCGGTGAGTGCGTCGCGCTCGCTGGTCAGCGTGGCGTTCTGCTCGGTCAAGGCGGTGGCCTCGGCTTCGGTCAGCATGGGGGCTCCCGGTTGGTCGTCAGATGCAGCCACGGCCGCGAGGCCGGGCACGAAGGGGTTGTTCGTCAGCGTCCCGCCAATGAGCGTGGGGCCCTCGGTCGCGTCGCCCGCAACCTTGCCCTTGCCGTCTCGGAGGAACTCGATGGAGAAGCCCTGGAACTCGCCAGCCCGCACGCGGGCGCGGCCCTCGTCGGTCCAGTCGATGAGGCCCTGTAGCGTCTCGCCCTCGACGCGAACGTCGGTCAGGAAGCCCAGGGCCTTGGTGCTCTCAGCGTCCATGGCCCCCAGCAGCGCAGCGTGATTGACGCCGACCGGGGCTCCCTTGGGCCACCACCCGGCGCGCTTCGTGGCGTCGAAGTTGCGGACGAAGGCGGCGAGGTCGTCAGCCGACAGCGTCACGGCCCGGGAGCCGTCGCGAGCGCCGAAGGCACCCACCCGGGCAACCTCTACCCAGGTGGGGCCGTCAGCGAGCGTGTCAGCCAGACGGATGGGGGAGAGCCCGGCCGACAATGTGGGAGAGAGGGGGTCCACGCCGCAATGGTGGAACTATTTGCGGGGCGCAAGCAAGCCCGGCAGCCCTACGGAATCACCACGTAGGCTCGGGCACGTCGGACAGCGCCTCTTCGGCGTTGCGCCCCGTGCGCCGCTCCCACTCGGCCCGGGGGCGGTCGGACGCAGGCGGGATGCCCCGGCGTCGTCGTAGCTGCTCGATGGCCGCGGGCGTCGTGCCCTCGTGCGCGGCTACGGCCTCGTCGGGGTACCGGCCGATCCCCGGCGGCAGGGGCCGCTTGGGACGACCGCCGCTCACGGCAGGATGAGCCCGATGTTGATGCAGTTGCACCGCGCGCCGCCATCACACCACGTCGCTGGGGTCGCGTAGAGCTCTAGCTCGCTGACGGGAAACACGTCGTTGTCGTGGCTGATGCACGGGTCGCAGCGGTCCGATTCCAGCATGGTGCTGTACTGGAAGCGCTCAATGCCCTCTGCGCGCTGCTGCTGCACCCGGGCCAGGCCAAACGTGGTGTTTACGTCCTGCTGCGCCTGCGCCGCGACGGGGCCGGTGGACAGCGCCTCGACGGCGGACGTGATGACGGCTTCAAGGTCCAGCGCTGCGAGGTCCCCGCCGATGCTCGCCGCCTGCGCGGCTGAGACGACTGCGTCTCGGACTCGGCGAGCCAGGGCGACCACCGACGTGCGGACGATTCCGAGGATGGTCCGGTCTGGGTTGATGGCGTCCACCGGGGACGGCGGCGCGGTCGGGTCGGGGGCCGGGGCGTCAACGAGGGCGACCACGTCGCCGGGGGTGCTCGCCAGCATTTCGGCGGCGAGGGCGACCAGCGATCCGTGACGACTGCACAGCGGGGCCGGGCCGTGCGAGCCGCAGCCGCAGGGGACGCGGGCGGGGTCGGACAGCGCCTGCAGCTGCCCCTCGGCATCCTCGGACACCCGGGCGCCTGCGGCGATGCGCGCTTGGAGCTCCGGGTTGGCCCGCTGGCGTGCCGACTCGGCGACCACCGACGCCTTGCCCGCGTCGTAGGTCCGGCCCATCACGCCGAGCAACGCCGCCTCGAGCGCCGCCGTCATCGGGACCGGGACGGCTTGCAACTGGTCGAGCGTCGTAGCCTGCGCGCCCTGCTCAGCGTACGTCGGCAGCATGCGCGCTTGCCACGCTTCGTAGTCGCGGACGAACGCGGCCTTGGCGGACTCGACCGGTTCCAGTGTCTCAGACAGGCGCAGGACGGACTCGGCGTCGGTCGGGGGCTGGCCGTCGGGGCGGGACTCGAAGCGGTCGCCGAAGGAGCGGCTACGAACGAAGGTCACGCGGTCGGCGAGGGCGACGGGCTCAGACAGCTCCTCGACGTCGTCGGGCGCGTCCGCCTCATCGTCGGGCATGTCGTCGGGGGACGGCTCGGGCTCGGGCTTCGGCTCGGGGGCCGCGACCTCCCGCGGGTCCACGGTCATCTTCGGCGCGATGCTCAGCGCCTCGCGTAGCTTGTCCTCGGCGGCGCCGTCGCCCGGGTCGAGGCCAACCCCGGCCGACACGATGGCCTCAGCCACAGCCAGCGGCGACACCACGACGACCTCGGAGAACTCGAGATTGGGATAGCGGGCGTGCCCGAAGTTGCGGTCAACGAGCCAGCGGATGAGCCGCTTCGAC
>Ga0208793_1001336_pt1 | contig 14433 bp, 8 predicted proteins | sample 17_taG_FD_184092 | JGI IMG/M metagenome (GOLD analysis project Ga0208793, IMG submission 184092) | Marine viral communities from the Subarctic Pacific Ocean - 17_ETSP_OMZ_AT15314 metaG (SPAdes) (version 2) | ecosystem: Environmental > Aquatic > Marine > Oceanic | place: Pacific Ocean | collected...
AAATTTCGGTATTAAAGCTACTGAAGCAGGATTTTTAGAGTTAGCACAAGATCAAAGAAGCTTTAAATTAGGAACTACTAAGAAAAAGTTATTTAGTGTTCCATTTGATGAAAACCCATATTCAGCTTTAGCTGCATGGTTTAAAACAGATGAAGGAGTAGAAATGTATAAAGCTCTTTCTAAAAAACTTAAGTAAAATAAATAAAGGGCGGTTAACGCCGCCTTTTATTATAAATAATATACTAGAATGGCAATAAACGTAGATACAGTTTATAAAACTGTTTTGTTAATCCTTAATCAACAACAAAGAGGATATATGACACCTGACGAATTTAATAAAGTCGCAACACAGGTTCAATTAAATATATTCGAGAAATACGAAGACGATCTAAATCAACAGTATCGGATGCCACAAAATGATACGGAGTATGCAAACCGTATAAAAAATATTGAAGAAAATTTACAATTCTTCCAAAGAACAGGCGCTACAGCCGGTACAAATCCTTTTACATTAACCCCCACTGATGTATATAGATTAGGAACTGTTTTCTATAAAGGTTCTGAACTAACTCAATATGCACAAAGAAACGAAGTAACTCAATTATTACTTTCTCCACTTACTCAACCCACAACAACTTTTCCGATATACTTATACGAGAATAATAACTTATATGTATATCCCACAAGCATAGTAACAGCTGCAGATATTACTTTTTCATATTTAAAGGCACCCGCTAATGTAGTATGGGGATATGGTGTGGGTACTTTAGGCCAATTCGAATACAATACAACTGCTTCTACAAATTTTGAATTAAATATTTCAGAACAAACAAATGTTATTACAAGAATATTAGCCTATGCGGGTATAATAATAAATGATCCTACTATTATACAAGCAGCACAACAAGAAACACAATTAGAAGAACAAAATTCAAAACAATAAGATATGCCTAGACCAGACGGAGGATTAATCCGAGAAACTAATTTACAATATTACGCAGGCGCGCAGATTATTTATACATCAGTACAAACGCAGGTTTTTACATTTACGTTTAATACTAAGCTGTCTATGGGTAGTACTTCTAGTTGGAATCCAACTGATGCAGATTATCCATTAAACAATTTTAGAATATATACTAGTCCTAATGGATTAAGTAACTGGACTGAGTATGTTACTACATATATATTAACTTTTAGCGGAGATGGCACACAAACAAATAGTATTATAACTCTTGGATTAAATCAAGGTGTAGGAACTTATGTTAAAGTTCAATTAAAAGAAGGCGCAGTGCAAAATAATTATGGGGGGTATGAATATATTCCTATAAAAGATATTGTAAATAATTTTATAGTAGGTTATGTAGGTCAAGATAAATTAATACCGAGAGTAAATAGAACAGATGTTGTTTTTCATGCTAAAAGAGGTTTGCAAGAATTTAGTTATGATACATTGAAAAGTATTAAATCTCAAGAATTAACTGTTCCCGAAAATCTTTCAGTAGTTATACCACAAGATTATGTTAATTATGTTAAATTATCGTGGATTGATAGTGCTGGTGTTAAACATACTATATATCCTACACAATTAACCAGCAGCCCATGGGAAGCTCCTGTGCAAGATGCACAAGGAAATATAGTGCAAGATAATTTTGGGGATAATGTAGATGGGGCTTCATTAACTAATAGTCGCTGGCAAGCATCTAACCCTAATAGTATAACGGGTCTTTATCCTACAGGATCAACTAACCCTTTGCTTTATATGTATGATTGGTGGGGTGAAGGTGGTTATGGTGGGTTTTATGGCCAAAGATATGGTGGTGACCCAGTTAATATGCAGATGAATGGTTGGTTTAATATAGACGAAAAAAGAGGGACATTTAATTTCTCTAGTGATTTATCAGGTAAATTAATAATACTAGAGTATATTTCTGATGGATTAGCTTATGATGAAGATACAAAAGTACCTAAAATGGCTGAAGAAGCTATGTATCAACATTTATTGTATAGTATAATGTCTACTAGAAGAGATACTGTTCAAATAGCGCCACAATATAAAAGACAAAGATATGCTGCATTAAGAAATGCAAAAATAAGATTATCTAATATCAAGCTAGATGAAATTGTGCAAGTTATGCGTAATAAATCTAAATGGATAAAACACTAAAGTATGCCAGAGATTAAAAATAATTTTCTTAAAGGGAGAATGAACCAAGATCTTGACTCTCGTATTTTACCACCAGGGGAATATAGGGAAGCAATTAATTTATTGATTAGTAGATCCGAAAGTAATACTGTTGGTGAATTTGAAAATGTATTAGGTAATACGGGTTATCAATTACCTGGCCTTAGTTGTCATGTAATAGGCCACTTTGTTGATGAAACAAATAATATAGTTTATTTATTTACTACTAATTATGATGGTGCTGCTAGAGCAACTAGCTCTAACACATGTAATATTTTACAAGTTAATTTAGACGCACTCTCTATAACTACATTGGTAAGTGGTTATTGGTTAAATTTTAGCACAGCATATCCTATATATGGTGTTAACTTAATAGATGATTTATTATTTTGGACTGATAACTTTAATCAACCAAGAAGAATAAACATCACTACAGCACAACAACCCGATGCGTATACTACTGAGTCTCAAATATCAGTGGCTCAATATTATCCTTACGAGCCTATTGTTCCATTAGAAAGAACAACAGCTACTGTTAAAACTGGAACTACAACTACTCAAATTGTACTTACTACTAGTTGTCCTAATATAAAAGTGGGCGATATAGTTACTGTTAATAATAAAACTCAAGCACCAGGTGATTTAGAAATAAATAACCAAACCCCTCCTGTTAGAGTTACAGAAATTGTTAGTACTACTGGCGATATTGATACATTTAAAGTGTCACCTGCTACAACAACCGGAACACCTGCTCAAGCAACCCCTATACCAGCTGGCACAGTAATTGATTTTAGTAGAACTACTATGGAAAATACCAGTGAACAGTATTTATCTAATTTTTCTATTCAAACAGTTGATGCGGTTAACCAACAAGGTACAGACATAGAAATAACAGATCCATCATTTGGTGGTTTACCTAGAGTAGGGGATATAGTGAAATTACAAAGTACAAGTTCAGGAACAACTTTACCTTATTATGAATTAAGAGTTGCAACACTGATCCTGGGTAATCCTAATTTTAATAGATGGAGAATTAATTTTGACAAATCAATGACAGGTGATACCACCCCTACAAGTGGTGTTGCTGCTAGTGGTTTTCAAGCTACTGATGTTATAAGCATAGGTTCAAACCCTGATTATAATGCTAATTTTAAAGGTGATTCTAAATTTTTAGAAGATAAATTTGTAAGATTTAGTTATAGGTTTAGGTATGAAAATAATGAATATTCATTAATGGCTCCATTTACTCAAATAATGTTTATACCTAAACAATTTGGGCAATTTAGTTTAGGTCAATTAACACCTGATACTGATCAAGATGTTAATTATTATCAAGATGAAACAGACGCTTATACTAGCACCATAATACAATGGTTTGAAAACGATATAGATAGTATAAAATTAAAAATACCTGTTCCTACAACTTTAGCAGAGTTAAATACTTTATATAATATAAAAGAAATTGATATTTTATATAGGGAGTCAGACGCTTTAGCAGTTAAAGTATTAGATACTATTGACGTTTCAGGTATATCAACAACAACTACCATTAATTATGATGATGATATTATAGGTCTTTTAACAAAAAACTATATAGATTACGATTATAAATCAAATAAACCATATAAAACTTTACCAGAAGGTCAAACAACAAGAGTATATGATAAAGTTCCTGTAAAAGCATTAGCTCAAGAATTAATATCTAATAGAATAGTATATGGTAATTACACCGAGAGAATGACCCCTCCAGCCACTATAGATTATAGAACAAGTTTTAGTCCGAGGGACGCTAGGTATTCTGATTATGCTACTGAATATCCTTATAGCACAGTAAAACAAAATAGAACTTATCAAGTAGGGTTTGTATTAGTAGATTATTATGGAAGACAATCGGATGTTATATTATCTTCTTATGATAATTTAAATAGTAATGAAGGATCGAGTATTTATGTTCCTTATAGAAACTCTGGGGACGCTACAGATGTTCCTGTACTAGAATGGATAGGCCAAAACTTAACGCTTACAATAGATAACGCCTTTGGTAAAGGGACGGGTCCTGGAGAACCTGGAATATATAGAGAAGAGGGTTTTGTGGCTAGCATAACTATAGACGATGCGGGCAGCTTATTTGAAGCAGATAAAACATATGCGGCGGATGGAGCTGGTGGCTGTACGATAAGAGTAACATCAGTAGATGGTTCTGGAAGAATTACCGCAGCAGCAGTGGCAACTGGTGGTAGTGGTTATACAAATGGGGCGACCTTGATTTTATTATCTCCTGCTGGTGGTGATGATGCAGAATTGGAAATCACCACAGGTATTGCTAATCCTTTGGGTTGGTATAGTTATAAAATTGTAGTTAAACAACAAGAGCAAGAATATTATAATGTTTATTTACCAGGTTTTATAAATGGCCTTCCTATCCAAAATAAATTATGGGATGGCATGGTTTACTCTACTTTAGGAGGCAATAATAATACTGATAATCTCAACTCTAACCCAGGCGTAACAGATATTGAAACTGAAAGAAATAAAATATTTTTCTCTACAGTATTAAGTGATAATATAAATAAAATACCTAGAAATCTACAAGAGGTAGGCCCAACAGATGAAGAATATAACAGTGATGAATTATTATATATAAGAATAAATAATCCAAATGCAACCCTTACGGAAGGAGTAAGGAATTTACAATATTATCCTAGTAAATTAGTTCAAAATGTTTTAAATTTATCTACTGTAAAAGAAACAGAATTAGCAGCAGTACCTTTTGTAAAATTTCAAATGCCCCAGAATCCAAATAACGCTGGCTCTTTAATAAGTAGTGCCGGTAATGAAAGAGTATATGGATGGAATGGACCAGGTGGTTTTAAAGGTGATTATGGTTCAACAGTAAAAGTTGTATTAAAACCTTTACTAGAGTCAGGATCATCTCCAGTCGCTTATTATGGAGCTGTAAAAAATATGCCAACAGGTTCGTTGCCTTGGGGAGATGTGGCTAATAAAGCTTCTTTTTATGCGGCAGATCAAAACCCTTTTATAATGAAAGTTGGGCAAGTAAGTAATTATAGTAATCCTATTGGAGCTATTGTATGTGGTGAACCTTTTCCACAAATTGGAGGTACATATTTACAACATGACAGTAACTATCCTAGTGGGGTTAGAACTATGCAACCTATATTATCTGTAGCTGAAACAAAACCCATATATTCTTTATTAGATTTATTTTGGGAAACAACATTATGTGGTAGTATAGAACAATTAAATTGTATGATTGAAACTAACTATAATGGTATTGTAGCTATAACAGATAACGGTGGGACTTTTGCTGAAGATATAGGGATAAATGGTAATGTTGGGGATGCGTTTTATTTTATTAATGGAACAGGTGCACAAATAAATAGTTTTACCAATTTAACCCCAACAATAAGTAAAGTTGTTAGGCAATCAAACCCAAGTCAAGCATTAACACCTATAAGTGATTATTTTGCTATTGTAGAAGATGGTAATAATGCCGGTCAATATCATATTCAGGCTAAGAAAAAATATTGGTATGGAGACACTTCTACATCAACTGATGTATATATATTAGATTTAAGTACTACTTGGACGCCTGGTTCGGAAACATATACTGATGATCTGCCTGGTTCAATAACATTATCTTTAACTAATGTAGCCCCTAGTATATATAGTGATTCAGCTAGAAGCGCTACAAGTTTCACGGTTGCTCTGGACAGCACCGAAGGGCCAAATATAATTCAATTATTCGGACTAAACGGGAGTAGTGATGAAACTGTGGTTGACGGCACTCAAAATAGATATAAACAATTAACATGGAGTCTTGGGGCTGTATTAACTAACCCTACATCAGGTGGGGCTAATACTGTTTGGAATATAAACTCCTCTACAGGACAAATAACAGCTACTAATTTAGAAGATGAAGTTACTTATACTGTAGCCGCGATATTAACAGATGCTAATGGGGGAGCTGGAACTTTAACTGCTACGCAAAATGTTATAGTAAATGTAGGCACACCTTTTGCCCCTAAAGCTATAGCTAGTATGAGACAAGGCAATGCTAATTTAGCTGGAGAAGGTAATGCAGGAGAATGGATATGGGCAGATGTAGCAAATACCTATGTACCAACTTCTAATGTTTTATCTGTTAGCCCAAGTTTAATATATAATGCTCAAAAAGAATATCAAGCATCCGGTGGCGGTAATACATGTAAGGCTTGGTTATGGCAAGGCACTATAGAAATAGAATTAACAATGACCTCTGTCGCCCATTCATCCCCTGGAGATGCTTCCTCAAGTTTTTTAATACAACGTAGAACCTTTACACCACCAGCAACAAGAGGTAGTTGGGAGCAAATAGATAGTGTAACGGAAAGTAATTTTAATACACAAACTGCCACGAGTAATCCCCAAAACATAAGTGTTGCGGTCAATAATAATGTAAATACAGTAGTATATAGATATAAGTTTGATCAGCTAGGGGAATATAGAGTTATAACAAGCGCATTAGCAGGTGATAGAGCTGCTTATGTTTCCATACAAATTCAATTTAAAGATGGTATGTGTAGAAATAGCGGTCAAGGCAATACCTATTGCGGAAATACTGGACCTTGTACTCCTTAGTAATTAATTAAAAAAACAAGTAATAATATAATAAATGGCTTTAACAGTAAACGTAAACTATTTTAATACTTTTTATTTAAAAAGAATATATGGAGATGCTACAGGCGGAGCAATGCCTTATGCAGTAGAACAAGGTACAAGAGCCACTAATTGGACCACCCCTATAGTAGCTAACACTGATTATGATTGGTATATAGAAGAATCTAGAATACGTGGAGGGTATAATAATACTACAGTAGATTTTGGAGTAAAAGCTTATCTAGTAGAAGATAATGATAGTCAACAACATAGAGGTAATAGTTTAATATATTCTGGTATATTTAATTCTAGAACAGGTGTTAATCAAACTAATCAATTTAGTGTAGCTGAAGAAATTACAAGATCAGTTGATCCGATTGGGGGTAGTATACAGAAATTATTTGCTGAAGATACTAATTTAACAGTATTCCAAGAACGTAAAGTAAATGTAGCATTGATAGATAAAGATGCAATTTATACTGCAGAAGGCGTTGGATTAAGTACAACAGGCCAGGTGGTAATAGGGCAAATAACCCCAGTGTTAGGTAATTGGGGTATTGGTACTAATCCAGAATCCTTTGCTACTTATGGTTATAATAAATATTTTATAGATAAAGATAGAAATGCTGTATTAAAATTAGAAGGAACTCAAATCGTAGAAATATCTAATGCCGGCATGATGGATTTCTTTAGAGATCAATTATCTTTATTAGGAACCAATGGGGATGCTTTAGGCTCCTATGATGTTTATAATCAAAACTATGTTATATCATTGCAGCCCTCAGGTAGATTTGTAGATGGCACTTATAAAACCCTAACGTTTGATGAAAGAAATGCTGGTTGGACAAGTTTCTTTACTTATAAGCCAGAAAGCATGTTTAGTGCTAGAGGTAAATTTTATTCTACTAAAATGGTTGTTTCTTCATCTAGATTATATACACATTATACAAATCAAGATAGAAATAATTTTTATGGGAGTAAAACCGCATCTTCTATACAATTTGTATTTAATCCTCAACCAAGTTTTATAAAAACATTTAAAACTATAAACTATGAAGGAAGTAATGGATGGGAAGTAACAGCATTAGTCTCTGATTCAACAGGACAAAATCCTTCTATAACACCTGTTGGTAGTTGGTTAAGTAATTTTGATCAAACAACAGGAGATGTAAGAGGAGCTACTGCTGCACCTTTAGCTGATGATTATACTAAAATATATAGTTATGATGAAGGATTATACACAGAAAATAACATTGAATATAGAGCTGGTTTCGATAGAAAACAAAATAAGTACTGGGCAGTAATACCTAATAATACGCAAGATCCTATGGCAGGTGAAGTAATATGGGGTAATCAAACTATGGGTATTAAAGGTTATTTTACTACAGTAACTATGAAGACGGATAATACAACTAATAATGGTGGATTAAAATCATTATTTGCTGTTAGTTCTGAATTTATAGGAAAATAAATTAAATTAAATGAAAGAACTAAAAGAGCTAGACCTAAAGAAAGAATTAGGTTTAACTAAAGAAAATTTTCGAACTCAAATAATGGAGTTAGAAAAAAGAATAAAAAATATAACTGATAAAGATATTATTAAAGGGGATTCACAAATATGTCCTTTAAAACATTCTTTTTCTGATGGTATATATGTTAGAGAGATAACGATACCAGCAGGGTTATTGATATTAGGAAAGATTCATAAGCATGATCATCCGAATTTCTTACTAAAAGGAGAGGTTGTGGTAATCACTGAGGAAGGTGGGGTTGAAGAATTAAAAGCCCCATGTTCTATGATTTCAAAGCCAGGAACCAAAAGAGCTTTATATGCTAAAACAGAATTAGTATGGACAACAGTCCATTTAAATCCAACTAATACTCAGGATTTAGAAGAATTAGAAGAGGAGATTATAGCTCCTTCATATGAGGCTTATGAAAAATTTTTAGAAACTACAAATAATAAACAATTAAAACAATAATAATATGAGTTGGGTAGCAGCAGGAACCGCTGTAGTAGGTGGTATCATTTCAATGAGCAGTGCAAAGAAAGCTGAAAGAGCAGCGGCAAAGCGCGCAAAAGCATTAAATGCAAAATTATCTCATTTAGAAGCTAATAGACAAGCGATAATAAATCCTTACGAGGGAGCTTATGATTTGTCTGGTTTAATCCAAGATTTATCTGGAGAAATGACTAATCCTTATGCAAATTTATCTGTTGCCACTCAAGCTGCTGAGATGGAAATAGAAGAAGCTGATATTGCATTAGCTAATACATTAGATACCTTAAGAGCTACAGGAAGTGGGGCTGGCGGGGCAACAGCTTTAGCGCAAGCAGCAATGAAAAGTAAAAAAGGTATTGCCGCTAATATTGAAACTCAAGAAGCTCAAAATGAAAAATTAAGAGCACAAGGAGAAGTTACATTAGAGCAAGCCCAAATGGCTGAAAAACGTAGAATGCAAGAAGCCGCTTTTGGAGAAGGCCAAAGAATGCAGGGATTAGATGCTGCAGGCAAACAATTTATGTTCCAACAAAGAGAAGGAAGAGAAATGCAACAATTAGACAGGATTTCTGCTCAATTATCAGGTGCTCAAGCTAATGAAGCGGCAGCAAGATCTGATGCTACGGCTGCATTAACTGGTACAATTAGTGCGGTTGGTGCAATTGGAGCTGCTAAGGCGGCAAATTAGTAAAGTAAATAAATAAAATATAAAATGTCATATACAAATCCAACAGAACCTAAATACGTCCCAACCTCTGGGGCAGTAAATAGAATGCAACAAAATTTAGTTTCTGCTGCAACAGAACAATTAAGAGCTAAAAAAGAAAAAGAAGATGAAATAAAAGCTGATGAAACTTTGGATAGACAAAAAGCTATTGCTTATGGAAAATCTCTTGGCAAAAGTATAAATGGATCCGAAATTTCAGGTGTTTTAGATATTACTTATAAAGGATATAATAAAGAAGCTGCTGCATTAGAAAGAATTATGGCTGATGGGAAGTGCGCAACGGATGATTGTGAAATGGAGACTAAACAATTAGATATATTAAATGCCGCACCTGATGCGTCTTTAGATCTTCTATCTAATGTACAAGTTAATATTGACCGAGCACTTGCCGGTAATGTTGATCCAACTCACCCTCTTTATGAGCAACTAAAAATAGCAGGAAGAGTAATAGGTAAGGAAAATTACTACGGGACTAAGCAAGGATATGGGATTGAAGTTAATAGATTAAAAAATGATAATGGAGAATATACTGGAGAACAAGAAATTATTTTTACAGGTAAAGAATTTGGAGAAGATGGATGGAAAATAAATAGTGGAACTTTATCTGCTAATCCTGATTTAATTAATGAAACTCCTAGTTTTAAAGACCAATCTGCTAATACAACTAAAACCTCTGGTTTATTAGTTGGCGCTAGAAATCCTCAAAATGCTGTAGTTTATGCGGACCAAGGTAAAGAACAGGGTATAGATATATCTTTCGCATTTAAAATGGATGATCAAGATCCTCCTCAACCAATAGAGGGAGAGTATAAGACAAAATCGTATTCCCAAACATCTAGAAATGATAAAACAGGAGCAATAACAACATACACTTCACAAGTATATGTTTTTAATGAAGACGCTATAAAAGCACGAATACAGCCAGAAATAAGTGCAGAAATTGATACTATGTTTGATAAAAAAGTTGGTGGACCTAATGATGCAATTTCTTTATTTAATGAAACTTTCACTAATAAAAACAGTGGGAGTTATGCGGTAACTGAAGAGGATATTAAAAAGTATCCGTGGTTAACTAAAGACGGGAAAATAGATTATTTAGCCGCTGATCCAGAAATAAATGGTCTTGGAGAGGAAGGTAGTATTTATGATAATAACGGAAAACTGAAAACAGATGTAAAAAATTTATATGAAAAAATATATACAGATCATTATATGAGGGAAAATGTGTTACCTAAAATAAAAAATATTAAGGTACCAGACTCAGAAGTACTTACAGCCATAACAACTCCAACCGAGCAAATAGCAAATCAAAATACAAAAAACATACTAACAACTGGTAATGAAGATGATCCAGAGTTAGTAGTAGAAAAAAAAGGAAATTAATTTATGTATATTTTAAATAATAAAACGTATACTCCAGAGGTTTTAACTGCAGCAGCTGAAAAGCAGGGGTTAACTCTAGAAGAATTAATTGCAAAAAAAGGAATTAAACCTTATAATAAACCCAAAGAGGTTAAAAAAACAATGTACTATACTCAAGATGGTACACCTTACAATGTTTCTGAAGATGAGTTAGCTGCTTTTAAACAAAAACTTCCCGAAGCAAGAACTGAACAAGGTTGGAAAGAATTTGGTGAAAAACAAACAGCAGAAATAGAAAAGTATAATAAAGCAATTGCTGAAACAAAATCTAAGAATGAGAAAAAGAGATTAGAAGCTGAAAAAGCAAAATTAGAAAATCAAGAGAAATTACAGCAGAAGAATAGAGATGAAATAGCTTTAAGATTTAAAAAAGAAATTGAATCAGACTATTCTAAAGAACACAACTGGGGGTCTCGACCTGATAAGATGAAAGAATATCTAGGGGTTGAATGGCTGGAAAATGAGGATGGGGAATGGGAGTATATAAAGACGTCTGATGGTTATTCTCATGAAGAAAAGGTTAAATGGCTGAATGAACATGCAGAAGAAAATAACTTAGATAAAAAATATGTAGCAGAGCTTGATTTTGAAGACCCTGAGTTTGATATAGATGAAGCTATTTTAGATGAAAGCAAATTAGACATACCACAGCCAATAAATGTGATGGGTGTTATGACTAGTCAACTTGAAGATAGTGAGGATATTAAATTAGGTGATGATTTTTATGAAGGTTTAAAAAAATATAATGCTGATATACAAAGCGTTTTAAGTAATCCTATAAAGGGTGAAAACGGTAAAGTAGATTACGAAGCAATACAGGCAGCTATAGATGAAATTGAAGCGAATGCACCATCAGCATTAGAAGTTAAAGAGGTAGATGTAGATGCTTTAGGAGAATTAGCTGAGCCTATTGAAGATTCTTTTGAAGTAAATTTATCTGAAAAAGAGTATTATGAGGCTGAATTAAAGAAAAGAGCAGGGATTGATTGGCAAAAAGATTTACTTTTAGGTGATAATTTTAATAAAGTTACTAAAATAAAAGCAGATATTTATGCAGAAATATTAGAGAAACGTAAAGAAAAACTTCAACAATATAAAAATGGTGAAATAGAACTATCTATGTTGGAGTTGTCAGAAATAGCCGATGTTGATCAGGGGATGAAAGATTATATGGAAAAATTTTTACCATCACCTGAAGAGATGGTGGATATGGAAGATTCTAAGCTAGATAATACACGGAATGTATTAAATGCTGTACAAGCAGCTACACAAGCAGCTGTAATGAATGATCCTAGGTTTCAGTTTATACAAGAAAATATTATAAAAGATGTTGATGCGCAGGCTAAATCTAAATTAGAAAGAAGAAATACGGAATAAGTATAAATTAGATGAAGGTATTACTCAAGAAAAATTAGAAGGAATTCAAAACGACTTTACTAATTGGTATAATGATACTATTAGTGATAAAATTCAAAACAATAAAAAAGTTACCCGCATTTTCCAAGAATACGGTTTAGCATCAAATGAAGCTTTTCAGGGTTTACATGAAGACTTCATTAGACATAAAGATCCTTATTTACGCCAATTAGATGATACTATAAATAGATATGAAGATGATGATAGTGTGCGGGGACTATTAAAAAAGTGGGGCGCTATAAGGAAAGAACAGTGGGCTAAGCAGGTACCTACTATGGCAACCTGGGGAAATGAAGCGCAGATAGCAGTAAAGAATTGGCTTTTTGCAGATCCAGCAAGAGAAGATATAGAAATGATAGAGTCAGCTATAGAAAATGAGGATATTTCTTGGGATGAAACTTTGGGGGAATATAAAGAAAGAGATGATCAAAACAAAGAATTTCGTAGATTAATAAATAGTGTAATGGGGGTTGGGAATAATGATATGACTATGCGTGAGTTGATGGAAGAAAGACAAGAATACCTTAAGGGATGGGAAGAGTCTACTGATCTTGATGTGGTAGAAATGCTTAATGCCTATGAAGAAGTTTCTAAATATAAAACTTATGATTCTGGCAAACCTTTCGGTTTTGATCCAGGCGGCGAAGGCTTAATGGGATTTACACTTGAAGGTTTTTTAGACAGATTAGCCGGCTTAGTAGATCAAGCGCCACACATGATTCCGAGTACGCTTGGTAAAGGGCTTGTGTTAGGTGGTACTGTTGCGGCAGGTACAGGTATAGGTACTGTTCCAGGTGCTGCGGTAGTTAAAGCAGGTACAGTCTTAATAGGTTTGGGTTCTATGGTTCAAGGTGCTATGGAATATGGAGGAACTTATATGGATGGGGTAAGAAGAAAATTGACAGCAGAACTTAAAGAACAAGGTATAGATAGAGAACCTACAGCGGAAGAATTTATGGAGGCATTAAGAAATGCTGACGAATACACAGATCAAGGAGCCGCACTTACTTCTGGGGCTGTAGTAATGGGTACAGAATTTTTAGCAGATTATATAACAAGTAAATTAACTGGTACTGTAGGTGGCGCAATAGCAACAACAGGAGTAGGTAAAGCTATATTAGGAAATACATTCACAAGATATTTAGCTAGTGTAGCAACAACTGGTATAGGTGGACAAAAAGTTAATGCATGGCAAGAATATCTTACTGAAGGTTTCCAAGAATATTTAGGCCAAGTTACTGATAATTATATAGATAAATTTACTCATAATGAAGAGTTTGCAGAGGTAGATAATATATTTACAAGTAATCTTAAGTGGGATGAAATAGAACAATCTGCTGAAATGGGTTATAAACAAGGTGAATTATTTGGTAGTGTTGCAATTTTAAGTACCGGGATAGGATTAAGTGGATTAAAAAAATCCTATATACAACAAGCAGAGGATATTGCATATAATATAAATATGCGTCCTGGCTCTAGAACATATAAAGTAGCTAATGCTGCATTTAAAAGATTAGAACAAAATATCAGAAATGACAAAAGCTTAAGTAAAGCTGAAATGTTAAAAAGAATAAACGAGCTTTCTCGTATAAGAGAAGCTGCAATGCTTACTCCAGATAACGTTACCGGTAGGGATAAGGTTAAATTAATGAATTTGTTAATAGAGCAGCGCCAATTAAAAAATGACATAAAAGCTACAGATAATAAAGAGCTTAGCGTTGATAAAATAGAAAGAAAAGAAGTAGTTGATCAAGCAATTAAAGACCTTATAAAAAGCGCAAATCAAACCAGTGAGAGTTTAAAAGGGGATACTGTAGGGCAAAGTATTGCTCCCACAGGTTCTAAAGGAAATAATATTGATACTTTAGGCAAAGAATATAAAAAATACCCAGGCAGCGCTAATATTGAAAGTTTATTAAATCAATACCAAAAAATTGCATTAAAAGCTTTAGGATTTGATAGCCAGAAAGGTACTATTAAAAGAAAAGATGCCGTATCCTTTGTAGATAAAGAATTTGGTAAAA
>Ga0208793_1001339_pt1 | contig 14421 bp, 28 predicted proteins | sample 17_taG_FD_184092 | JGI IMG/M metagenome (GOLD analysis project Ga0208793, IMG submission 184092) | Marine viral communities from the Subarctic Pacific Ocean - 17_ETSP_OMZ_AT15314 metaG (SPAdes) (version 2) | ecosystem: Environmental > Aquatic > Marine > Oceanic | place: Pacific Ocean | collected...
AAGTAATGCAACGCCTAACTTAGATAATGGCAAGATATTTATAGGTAATGGCTCTAATCAAGCAGTTACTTCAACACTTGATACTTCTATAGTTGTTGAAAATACTAATTTATATTATACCCAAGCAAGATTTGATTCTGCTTTTACATCTAAAGATACTGATGATTTAAGTGAAGGAACTACTAATCTTTACTATACATCTACAAGAGCAAATACAGATTTTGATTCAAGATTAGCTACTAAAGATACAGGTGATTTAACAGAAGGTAGCAACTTATATTACACAACAGCTAGAGTTAATTCAGCATTTGATACTAGACTTGCAACTAAGTCTACCTCTGATCTAACAGAAGGCACAAATTTATATTATACCCAAGCAAGATTTGATTCTGCATTCAACAACAAAGACACAGACGATTTAAGCGAAGGTTCAACTAACCTTTATTACACAGATACAAGAGCTAATTCAGCTATAGATGCTAGAGTAACAAAAGCATTTGTTGATGCATTAGGAATACAAGCAACAAGTGTAGCTGCTAATTCAGTAGCATTAGGAACTGATACAACAGGTAACTATGTTCAAACAATTACAGGAACAGCTAATAAGATTACAGTATCAGGAAGTGGTAGTGAGTCTGCAGATATAACGCTAACACTGCCTGATGATGTTCAGATCGCAGATAGCTTAACAGTGGCAGGTAATCTTACTGTTAATGGAACTCTAACGTCACTAGACACAACTAATCTTGATATAGAAGATAACCTATTCCAACTTAATGCAGGTCTTACAGGTAGTCCTGTCAATGACTCAGGTATGCTGATAAATAGAGGTAATCAAAATAATGGCATCTTTATGTGGGATGAATCTGCTGATAAATTCACATTAGGCTTAACAACAGCAGATGGTAGTTCTACAGGTAATATAACCTTAGATTCGCTTGGTACTTTAGTTGCTAATTTAGAAGGTGATGTTACAGGTAATGTTTCAGGAACAGCAGCTACAGTAACAGGTGCAGCACAACCTAATATTACAAGTCTTGGAACTCTTACAGGTTTAACAACAAGTCACGATATAAATATTGCTGCTGATGATAGGGGTTTACGTATTGGAGCAGGTGCAGATTTAGTTTTATTTCACGATGCAGTGGACTCAACAGTAAGAACATCTACAGGGAAATTAATTTTATCAAATACTGCTGATAACCAAGATATTATATTTAAAGGTAACGATGCTGGCGGAATCATAACAGCTCTTACTCTTGATATGTCTGATGCTGGTACAGCTATATTTAACCACGATATAAAACTTGGTGATAATGGTAAAGCCATCTTTGGAGCTGGTTCAGATTTAGAAATTTATCATGATGGAAATGATAAGATTGTAAGCTCATCACCCTATTTAATATTAGAAAGCAGCAATGCTATTTTTCGTAATAATGGTGGCACAGAAGATTATGCTAAGTTTATTGGTAATGGTGCAGTGGAACTTTATCACAACAATAGTAAAAAGTTTGAAACAACCTCAACAGGTATAGATGTAACAGGTACAGCCACGATGGATGGGTTGACTTCTAGTGGTGATTTGAGTGTTACTGGTGTTGCTACAATAGGAGCAGATACAGGTGGAGAAGCAAATGTTCTTACATTAAAAGGTAGAACTTCTGATAATGACGGATATATAAAATTTACATCTAGCGATGGTACAACAGCTTATGCTTATGTTGGTGTTCCTAGTGCTAATACACTTGCTTTTTATACTAATGGTTATAACGAGGTCGGTAGGTTTGATAGCTCTGGAAATTTAGGTATCGGAACGACTTCGCCAACAGGTGTAGCAAACTACAAAGTATTACAACTTCGTGGTGGCTCTACAGCAAATGGTGGTTTAATCCGTCTTGAAACATCCGATGGAACTAGTGGAGTAGCTAGATTTTATGCAGGTTCAGGTTCTACAGTTTTAGAATCAACCTCTAATACTCCTTTATCTTTGGGAACTAACGGCACAACGGCTGTTACTATTGATACAAGTCAACGTGTTGGTATCGGAACTAGTTCGCCAAGTGCTCCGCTACATGTTGTTGGAAGTTCTTTAGTTGGTGTTAATGACTTTGGTGGATATGATAAAGATGATGCTAACTTACTTATAAGTAATGGCAATAATGGTACTTCAATATTATTACACGATGGTTCAGGAGCTTATCATTCAAGTTTAATTAAATATGATACTAATGTTCTTAGTTTAGGATTGAACAACTCTAACTCAACTAACAGTCTTCTTACAACTACAGCTTTAAATATTACATCTACAGGTGTTGGAATCGGAACGAGTTCGCCAAGTCATCTTTTAGATGTAAGGTCAACTACCAGTCCTGTATTAAATATACAAGGCGGTGACGGTAATTCTAAAAATATTTATTTTAGAAAAAACACAGGCGATACAGTAGAAGGCAGAATCAAAGTTTACGCAGATATTATGTCGTTTGAGACTGGTGGAAGCGAGAGAGCTAGACTAGATGCATCTGGAAATCTACTTGTTGGAACTACAACTGTAAGTCTTTACAACAGTAGTTCTGAAGTTGGTACTCGTATAGGCGATGGTGTTCTTATGGTTAATAGGAGTGCTAACACTCCAGCTTATTTTAATAGGCTATCAACAGATGGAACTATTGCTGACTTTAGAAAAGATGGAACTTCAGTTGGAAGTATTGCATCAACTTTTGGAATAGATATACACATTGGGACTGGTGATACAAGATTACGTTTTGTTGACCAAAATGATTACATAAGACCTGCTAATTCTGATGGCTCTTCAAGAGATGCATTAACTGATTTAGGTGCATCTAGTGCAAGATTCAAAGACCTCCATCTAAGAGGAAGTGTTTATGCAGACCTTGTAAGAGGTTTTGAAGATACAGATACTTATGTTAATTTTGCTGGTAGTAATGTATTAAGTTTTATTACTGGTGCTAGTGAGAGAGCTAGAATAGATAGCTCAGGCAGCCTAATAATTGGTACTACTAATTCAAATCCAGTTAATATTGCAGACACAAGATTGGTTGTTGAACTAGATTCAAGCACTCATGGTATTGCTGTTGGTGCTGATGGACTTGTAGATTCAAGACAAGTAATGACCTTTTATAATGATAATGGAACTGCTGGTACGATTATTACAAGTGGTGTATCTACATCTTACAACACATCTTCAGATTACAGATTAAAAGAAAATGTAGATTACACATTTAATGCTCTTGATAGAGTTGCACAATTAAAACCAGCTAGATTTAATTTTATAGCTGATGCAGATAATACAGTAGATGGTTTCTTGGCTCACGAAGTGCAAGAAATAGTTCCTGAAGCAGTAGCGGGTGAAAAGGATGGTGATGAAATGCAAGGTATTGACCAAAGCAAACTTGTACCTCTTTTAACCAAAGCCATACAAGAACAACAAGAACAGATTAAAGAACTTAAACAACAAATTCAAAACTTAACAGGAGAATAAAAATGGAATGGAATGTAAAAACAGTTGACGTACACCCTAAAGAAGAAGGGCATGATGATGTAATTTATAACGTGCATTGGTCAGTAACTAAGGTAGATGGAGAATACTCTGGATTATCTTATGGTACTCAAAGCATAGATACATCTGATTTATCTAACTTTAAACCTTTTGATGAAGTAACATCAGAGATAGTTCAAGGTTGGGTTATAGACGCTATGGGCGAAGAAGAAGTTGCTAACTTAGAAGCAAATTTAGATTCACAAATAGAAAATCAAAAAAATCCAACTTCAATTACTAAAACTTTAGATTCTTAGTATATAATTTAATTTTAATAAACTTATAGGAGAGTTAAATGAGTAAAGAAGAAAATAAGATGGAAAACCAAGAACCAGTAGTAATTACATATAATGGCAAAGAATACAGATCTTCTGATTTAAACGAAGATCAAATGGCTTTAGCTGCTAAATTAAACATTGCTGGTAAAAAATTAGCTAGACTTCAAGAGTTCTATGATGATTATGTCATCACAAATGAATACAAGAATCTTTGTATTGAATCATTTGATAGAGCTATCAATGCTGAAGATGTAGCTGAGGTAGTAGAGGAAGAATAATGGCTGCTCGTAAGACTGCTAATGATGTTCATTCAGACTTACGAGTTCACGAAAAAATGTGTGAAGAACGCTGGAAAACTATTTATAGAAAAACTGATGATTTGCAAGCATCAGTTAATAGTATGAAGGGTTGGCTGTTAGCAGGTCTTACAACAATACTAATTAGTATGTTTACCTTAGTCCTCAGAGGTTTAATTTAATCTAAATTAATATATGATAGACAAACTTATCGAACCAGTTAGCAACATTTTAGATAAATTTGTTGCTGATAAAGATTTAAAAACAAAACTATCTCATGAACTTGAGAAAGAAATAATATCGCTTAATAAAGCACAGTTGGAAGTAAATAAAGTTGAAGCAAAACACAATAATATATTCGTTGCAGGCTGGCGTCCATTTATTGGTTGGTGTTGCGGTTTATCACTCGCTTATCATTTTATTTTAGAACCAGTCATACAATATATTCTTATTGTTAATGGGATTCAATTTGAAACGCCTGAGTTTGATTTTAGTCAACTATCTACAATCGTTATGGCTATGCTTGGCATGTCAACGCTTAGAACATACGAAAAAACCAAAAAATAATATGTTAGACAATGTAAAACAAATGTTACTCAAGCATGAAGGCATGAGGACTTTTCCTTATAAATGTTCTGAAAACAAATTAACAATAGGCGTGGGAAAAAACTTAGAAGCAAATGGCATAACAGAAGATGAGGCTCTATATCTTTTAGAGAATGATATAAAAAGAGTTACAGATAACTTAGATAAGATGTGGGATGTATGGAGAACATTCCCTGAGAAAGCACAACTAGTATGTGTAGATATGACCTTTCAAATGGGCATAACAGGTTTTATGAATTTTAGACAAACAAGAGCATTAATGGAGATGGGTTGTTGGTTAGAAGCAAGTGAAGAGGTATTAAGAAGCAAGTATGCAATCCAAACACCCAATAGAGCAGCTTATAATTCAAGGCAATTAGCCTTATGTCAAAATGCCAAGAAAAACATCAGACCAACATCAAGCTAATTCAAGACTTGGTGCTTTAGGCGAATCGCTAGTACAAACCTTTCTGCTTGAATATGCAGACTTTTGTTATCCAACTCAAGAGAAGCATCCTGCTGATCTTCTTATGGAAGTTTCAGGAGGCAAATATACTGTTCAGGTAAAAAGCAGGCGAACAACCAAAGAGAAGAAGTTTGTCTTTGCTGCTGAGAACTCAAGAGCAATGTCTGAAACTTATAAAAACTATCGTTGCGACATCTTAGCCTTTGTATTCTTTTATGACGATGAGAAAAGAATTATGTTCAAAGCAAATACATCATCGCAAAATTATTTCACCTTTGATAAAAAAGTTATTACTGACAATATGGAATTAGATTCCCTGCAAGAAACTCTTGATGCACTTAATTCTGTCCCTATTTTAAATTCAATCATATAATTTATTTAAATAAATGTTTGCATAAATATATATTTATGTTATAATGTATGTATGTTAAATAAAAGTAAGGAGTTAAATAACATGAGAAAACAAGCAGATCACACTACTTTGGCAAAGTATTTCACTATACCTAAAGATGCTAGAACAATACTTGATGAAATAGACAGACAACTTATAAAAGTTGCTGAATCAATAGATGAAGCATCTTATGGCTATGATGGAACCACAGAGCCAAATGAAAATGATGTCAAAGATATATTAGGCAAATTACAAAAAATAATTGATAAATATAAGGGAGAGTAAATTATGATTGAAAAAATACAGGTATTAGTTCTATTAGCTGTCATGTGCTACCTATGTTATGGAGTAGCTCTAATCATCAACGACAGGAATAACAGAAAATGAATGTAACATTTAATTTAATGGGTGGTGGTGAATTGAATATACCATCAAGAGCAATTAGTGGTTTCTATAAAGATGAATTTACCAGTGATGTTATTGTCGAAGTCAATGGTGATGAATACAAACTTAGAGATTCACTAGATGAAGTTAGATACATACTAGGATTAGCAAGATGAAAATAGAATCACTAAAGAACTTTGCATCAGAGCAAAAAGGACAAGCACTGATTTATAAAGATATACCTAATGAGGATTACCATGCAGGTGTAGGTATAAGCAGTAGTTATATTAGAAGATTTGGTGAATCACAGCTTCATGCAATAGAACACAAACAAGAAAGCACACCAACACTAAAGTTTGGCACAGCAGCTCATGCCTTGATTGTAGAGGGTAGAGAAGCCTTTGATAAAGAGGTTAGAGTAATGCAAGGATCGCCTTACACAAAAGCCTACAAAGAAGAGAAGGCAGAACATGAGGAGCAGGGTTTTATTGTTCTTAAAGAAGCCGATCTTGAAGTTATAGAAGGAATGAAGGCAAATATGGTTTACGAAGGTAACGCTTACTTAAATGCTAAAGGCAAATTAGCAGAAGCAAGTGTTTACTGGTACGAAGATGACATTCTTTGTAAGTGTAGACCTGACATGATGTGTCCACCTTTAGACCAACCAAACGCAGACAATAAGATGGTTGTAGTAGATTATAAAACTACTATATCTTGCGAGCCCTATGCTTTTAATAAGTCGGTCAAGAAGTATGGTTATGACATGCAAGCAGCTTGGTATAGAAGAGGAATTCAAATGTCTGGATATGATGTTGATTCTTTTGTATTTATAGCCCAAGAGAAAGTACATCCTTATGCTTCTAAGGTATTTCGAATTACTAAAGAGCAAATGGATTATGGTTGGACAATGATGGAAAACTATTTAGAAGAGTATAAGGAGTATCAAAAAGGTAAACCTCTTACTATTTACAATAGTCCTAATGTTGTTGATTTGGTTTTATAGAAAGGGCAAATAGATATATGAGAGTATTAAGTATTTGGAGAGTTTATCCTTTGCCCTTGAACCTAGTATACAGTTTTTGAAGAAGTAGGTAATAAAGTTCTAGCTTTATTATCAAATAAATATTAATATAAAAAAGGAGAGTCAGAATGGAAGAAAAAACAAAAAAAGCACTTTGGATATCAGAAGATCTACATAAAGAGATCAAGATATTTGCAATTAAAAATAACATGAATATTGAGACTGCATCTCAGATGGTCTTGAAGCTAGGCATGTGTTCTTACAAAGCGGAGAAGAAGAATGGGTCAAAATAGTAAAGCAGTTGCAAAGCGTAGAGAAGAGCTAAAACAAGAGAAGTTAGATAAGCAAGTTAAGTATTACTATTACCAAAAAGGTGCTGGCGAGCATTACAGAGAAGTAGCTTACATGAGCGGTAAGATTGAAAGGACTGATTTTAATGATTGATGCGATTCTATATTTTATTGCAACAGTATTTGGTTTGGTGTTTATAGGTGGTGTTATAAGTTTACTAGCATTTATTTACATAATTAGAGAGTTAGATTAATGGTAAACAGTAGAAATAAAGGAGCAGCATTTGAGAGGGTTATAGTCAATAAGATTAATACTCTTCTTGAATCTAAGGGTATAGATACTAGAGTTAAAAGAAACCTAGATCAATATCAAACTAAAGGCATGGCTGATGTTTACTGGGATAACTTTGCAATTGAATGTAAAAGATATAAAGCTGGTGGTAAAAAGACCATGTATAAGAATGAGTGGTGGCAACAGGCAGTAGATAGTGCTGGAGATGATTTGATACCTTTGCTAATTTTTAAATATGATAGAAGAGAGCCTATGTGTGTGATTCCTCTTTATTTGGTTACAAGTGTAGAGACTGCAAATTGGCAATGCACATACCTATGTCCTCTATCAGAAATATGTGAAAGGTTAGATGAAATCTTACAAAAGGCAAATGGATTTAAACAGCTATCTTCTTGAGGAAGATTTTGAAGAGTTTTGTAGGAAGTCCTACGAAAGAATCACATTAGCTTGCGATGTATTTGGCATAGTTAATGATGAGGATTATTACAGTTTTAAAGAAAGGTGTTATACCCAACTTGAAACTGATTACTTAAACAGTATTGAAAAAACAATACATTAAACCATAGGAGAGTATTATGGATATATTAGGCGGAATGAGTAATTCCAGCGATAGTCAGCAAGTTTACCTTGCTTTCAAAACAGCCGATCAACAATTTTTTGTTAATGGGCAAACAGCAATTGATTTTAAATACTTGCAGTTAGACCCTGCAACATTTAAAAGCGGTTGGGGTAGGTATGCTGGTGAGTATCAGTATCAATGGGACGCTAAGTTTGGAGAAGCAAGCCCTAAACCTGCCGAGGATTGGAAAAGAGCTTTTAGTTGTTGTGTCATGCCTCATGGACATGAACATGCACTTATTTGGAGTAGATTTACTTTTGCTGAATCTAGTGCTTTTAATAAGATACTAAGTAGCTTTTGGAATCAAATGGATGCAAATAGCAATTCTTTACCTGTAGTTGAGTACAAAGGCTCAAAAGAAATACAGGTGGGTATAGGAAGATCATCAGAGCTATCTTTTGAGTTTTCTAAGTTTGCTCCAAGGTTTGATAACTTTGTTATCCCAGCATTTTATGATAAGGATGATGATGCTGTAGAGGACACATTTAAAAGTCCTAATGATGGTCTTGCCGATAAAGTGCAAGAGATGGTTGATAAGAATGAATTGACAGACGATGATATTCCATTCTGATGCAACAGATAGATTGGATAAGAATAGCACCTGACGTTGCCAAGCAACTACTAGGAGAACCCACTAAAACCTCATCTAACGAGCTTAGATGGGGTAGCAAGGGGTCTATGGCTCTTAATCTATCAGAGGGGACTTTTTACGATCATGAAGAAGGAGTCGGTGGGGGAGTAATAGATTTAATTAAACATCTAAATCAAGATGTTAATACAGTTTTAAAACAGTTTGGTTATGACTTAGCATTACATTCAAATGACTCCTTATTAAGTGGCTTTAACCCCCCTAAAATTGAAGCCACAAGTAGTGCTAAGTCATTCTCTCGAGAGCAAATGATTGATTTATATAAACAGTCAATCGTTAGTCTTAAGTATAATGATAATTTCATGGTTCTTAGATTTCCTGAAGGTCATGTCATAAAACAGAAATATGCACCTTTTACACTAGGTGCTGATGGTTTATGGTCTTTAAAACGCCCTGACAGCACTCTCATGCCAATTTACTATACGGACAAGTACCCTACTAAGCCAATTGTAATAAACGAGGGTGAGAAGGCTCTAAGGGGCTGTGAGCAAATAATTGGAGATAAACTTGATTCTTGTACTTGGCATGGTGGAGTTAATAGCTGGAAGAAAGCAGATTGGAAACCTATACTAAAAAGAGAAGTATGGATATTTCCTGATAATGATAAGGCAGGCAAAGATTGTGCAGATGAATTAGCTGAACATTTAAGGAAACAAGGATGCCAGTCAATTAAGATAATTAAGCCACCTAAAAGATTTGAAGATAAAGATGATCTTTACGATGCATATAAAAGAGGTGACTTTAAATCAGCAGATCATTTTATTCGTTACGCCAATTTGCAAAAACAAAAGTTACCTGCTGGTGCTTTACGTTTTCAAAGAGCAGATTATGTAATATCGCAGGTAACGAATCCTGATTGGCTTATTACAGACGTATTTGAGAGAAACAGGCTCATAACTGTCTTTGGTGAGCCGAAATCAGGCAAATCGTTTATTGCGATAGCTATGGCTTGTGCGGTAGCAAGAGGTAGTGATTTTTATGGTCATACTGCAAAAAAAGCACCTGTACTATATCTTGCAGGTGAGGGCTTGGCTGGGGTACGCAGGAGGCTTTCAGCCGCAAATCAATATTTTAAGAAGATAGACCCAACCGAAGAAGATGAGGGTCTTAAAGATGTGCCATTGTTTTTATCTAATAGAGGATCAAGAATTAATGAAGCTGATGAATATGAGAAACTAGTAGATGAGATTAATTTGCTTAAAGAACAAGAAAAGCAAATTGGTTTAATTATCTTTGATACGTTTCAACGTAACTTTAGTGGCGATGAGAACTCAGCCCAAGAGGTTAATAAGTTTGTGAAAGCCGCAGATCAATTGATTCATGACTTTGATTGTACTGTACTCCTTGTACATCATACTGGTAGAGGTAATAAAGGCAGGGCTAGAGGTAGTTCTGTTCTTGATGCTTCTATTGATGGAGAGTTCTTGGTTGAGAGAAAAGATAAGACTGTTGATGGTGTTGAGAAGATGTTAGTCAAGATGAAACAGACTAAGAATAAAGATGGCATGGGTATGGCAGAGAAGAACTTTGAATTTCATGAAGAAAGAATAATTGGTGAAGGTCTTGATGTGACTTCAGGATTGTTAATTAAGACTGATTCAGAGATTGAATCTGATGAGGAGACACAATCAAAAATAAATCATATTGTAGATAAAAAGATAGTGGGTTTAATGTACTCATTAGCATTAGATGAGGAAAAACCTGAAGAAAAATGGTTTACACACTCTACTTTTAAGCATCATGCTGTTTTTAATGGAAGTGGCAAAGAAATTGGTAGAGATAACACAAATAATGCTTTTGAAAGGTTAGAAAAGGCTGGAATCATAGTTCATGCCAAAAGAGACAAAAATGCTGTAGTTCAGCAGGGTTACAGGCTAGTTGACTTCAGACCTTATGAAGATTATGAGCTATTATAATGCTAGAGTGTGTAAGTGTGTAAACGAGTGTGCAAGTGTGTAGCGGTACATTATATAAGTGTGTGTGTGTGTAGTAGTCCGTAAGGACTACACAGATACACACTTAGATGTACACACAAAACACAGGATATAAAATATGAGTAATTATTTAGAAGAATCTTTAAAAGATAAATTAAAACAGCTAAGAGTTTATGAAGCTGAAACAAAAGTTAAGTGGGGTAATTTTAAACGAATCTATAAAATGGTAGGTGTTGACTTTGAGATTAAGTTTTTAAAAGCAGAACAGTTGTTAAAAACATCTTTACGAAATGATCCACCTAAAAAGCAAATTGCAATGGTAGAAATGATGTTAAGAGCTTATGAACAATTAAATATCAAATGCGAAGAAAGTGGATATATTATGATTCAACCAAATGCAAAATGTTTTACGTTTGATAAAAAGACTGCTTTGATATGTGATACTGATGATGAGAAGCCAGTATTAGAACTTATACATAAGAATGAAAAGGATATTATGATATTTAGCATAGAAGAATTATTAAGATGTATTCCTAATGACTTTATGAAAGCTAAAGAGCTTTTAAGCAAATTAGATAAATCAGTCAATATACAAAGAGTAGATTATGTCTAACTGGCACGGAGGCAAGGGCTCAAAGCGTAGACCTGAAGATTCTAAGAAGTTAGATGCAAATTGGGAAAAGATATTTGGAAAAAAGAAAAAGGAGAAAAAAGATGCCGATAAAACTAAAACCTAGTGCCAAGATTAGAGATAGGGCTACAGGTAAAACAACAACAGAACATTACTATTTAAAGTGTATGACACTTTCAGAGCTTAATGATTACATTGAATCATCTAGTGCTAAGAAAAAGATCATACAAAAATGTAAGAATGAAATAATAAGGAGGCAAATATGAATTGTTGGTATTGTGGAACTGGACTTATATGGGGTGGAGATCACGATATAGGAGATGAGAATGAAGAATACGATATGGTCACGAATCTTTCTTGTCCTGAATGTAGGGCTTATGTTGAGATTTATATGCCCAAAGGAGAGGTAAGTGAGTAAAAAGAAGATAGATTATGTTAATGCACCTCCTCATTATCGAAAAGGGGCTATTGAATGTATTGACGCAATTAAATCCGCACTAACCCAAGATGAATATAAGGGATATTTAAAGGGTGCAGCCCTAAAATATATTTGGAGAGAATCTTATAAAGACTCTAACATTCAAGACTTAGAGAAAAGTATTTGGTATATTAATAAATTAAAAGAACATTACGAGAACTTATAATGAGTAATAAACCGCAAATTGATGTTTCACAACTTAAAAAGCAAATCGATAAAGGCAAATCACTAAACGAGGTGGTAATGTCTTTAGGTAAAAGCAAATCGACTATTCTTAAAGTGGCTAATGAGAATGGTTTAAAGTTTGATAAAAAAAGCCCATGGGAAAATTTATAATTAAGGCAAATTTAATATGCGAGTAGTTTTAAAATCTAATCTTAATCAAGTAAGAAAAGAATTGGATAGAAAATTAAATAAAAAAGACTTCAATAAGATTTTAGCTAGATCTATGAATTATACAGGCGAAAGAGTTGTAAATGCAGAAAGGGCTCATTTAAAAGACAGACTAGACAGACCAAGACCGCAAACAGTAGAAAGTGTTGTTATTTCTCAATTTGCTAAACCTAAAAGCAATAAACTGGCTATGGTTGTAATAGTTAAAGACTTTGCGGCGAAATACTTGCGTTATATTTATACAGGAGATGATGAACCTGCAAGAAGGCAAAAATATGCCTCTCCAACCAAAGATGGAGAATATAAAAAAGGCAAATTTGGAAACATAATGAAACTATCGGCTAAAGGTGGTTTATTGAATAAAGTTGATAGAACAAAAGACTCACAAAGAAAAGGTTCACGATTCCAAGGTATTCCTAAAGGAAAAGGCTCTAAGACTTATGGTATATGGGAAAGGCAAGGGGTTAAAGGTAGGGAGGGTTTAAAATTGTTAGTGGCTTATACACCATTTATTAGACATAGAAAGTTTATAGATTTCTTTAAAGTTGGAGAAAAAGTTATTAAAAATACTTTCCATAAAGAGATTAATAAACAATTTAAAAGACATATGAAAAGAAGGTAAAGGCAAATTTACCATAGAGGCAAATTTACCTTTACCGCAAATTACTCATAGAATACTTCGTACATCCATTCACAAGCCTTTAAATAATCTTTGGGAACTTTATTATCTTTTAGTGCTTGATAATATTTTTTATCTATCATGGATTCTACTGGTATTTTTAAAACTTTACTTATAATTTCCCATTGTTTAGCACCAACTTCAGTAAAGTCTATTCCAAGTTTTAAAGCCTTTTTATGAATTCTTCTTCTTTGTGTAATACTTATATCTCTTAAAGTATGTTTATATTCATGACTCCAAAAATAAGCAACACCCATATAATCTTCTGTACCTATAAACTTTTTATCTAGTTTATATATTTCACTTGATGCACCATAAGATATAGCATTAAGATTTATTGCATAATTATTCATTCTCTACTCCTTGTTTTAAATATTTAATTTCTTGTCTGTAATCTAAAGAATTTATTTCGCAAATTTCTTTAAATGTTTTTACTTTAGATAATATTCTAAAATCTTCTAAGAACTCATCTAATACATACACTTCAGAATCTAGCATGTTCATAACCATTAAACTTTTATGCCTATCTTCTACAGCTTCTCTTAATTCTTTTCTACTCATCACACCACTCCTCAAATTTAAGATCAAATTTATTACAAAACCCCTCGAAAGCTAAAAAATCTTTTCTTGTATATTGATAGTCATGAGATGTAAAACATATAAACTTTTTACTATCTGTATATACGCCAATTCTTTTTTTGCCATCATAAGTTGTTGCTTCAATATAATGTTTAGCTTCACAAGATATTTCACCATCTAATAGGCAAATTAAATCACTAATAAACCATGGATTCCAGTTGCCTGTATAATCTCCCATAAACCCATCAGTAAACCCTGTTGATATTATTTTTTCTTTAGCCATTAGTAGCCTCCTTTAAAGTTATTTCGCCATCTTTATATGCTTTAAGCATTTCGCTTTCTTCTGATAGATAGATCGTTTTTTTTGTGTCATCATTGCCACAATGCGGACATACGGAAATAAATTTATCATTTTGTCCGTAATGGTTTTCACATATTAAGCATTCAACTATTTGTTTATAATTCATTGTGTTGCTCCTTCTTATATGCACAAACTACAAAGTTATAACCCTCTACATCTGTATCAAGATCTAACAAATCAGTAAGCACATCTAATACATTTACTTTATGTGATTCAGCATAATCAATGCCAAACCAAACGCCTTCTGGAACTATAGTCCAGTTGTTCTTTTCTAGTTCTTTTTTAGTTATCATGTTTATAACTCCTTACTTTTATTAAACATACATCTATTATATATAAAAATATATAAATACACAATACCTAAATGCAAATTTATTTTTAAGGCAAATTTAAGATCGAGGCAAATACTGTTTTGATGCAAATTTATAATCAAGGCAAATTTATAATCAAGGCAAATTTATAATCAAGGCAAATTTATAATCAAGGCAAATTTATAATCAAGGCAAATTTATAATCAAGGCAAATTTATAATCAAGGCA
>Ga0208793_1001349_pt1 | contig 14356 bp, 7 predicted proteins | sample 17_taG_FD_184092 | JGI IMG/M metagenome (GOLD analysis project Ga0208793, IMG submission 184092) | Marine viral communities from the Subarctic Pacific Ocean - 17_ETSP_OMZ_AT15314 metaG (SPAdes) (version 2) | ecosystem: Environmental > Aquatic > Marine > Oceanic | place: Pacific Ocean | collected...
ATTGCAAAATATAAAAATAGGCGATGTGTTAGATGTAGGAGAAAAACCAACAGGTACATTATTACTTGCTAATTTAGAACTAGGTGGACACCTAGTAATGATGGCAAGTGGCACAGGTATTGCTCCATTTATTAGTTTATTACGTGAACCAGAAACATACGACCTATTTGAGAACATTACAGTAACATGGACCACTAGGCTACATGCTGAACAAGACTGCTATAGAGACTTCTTGAATGAGATGCCTATTGAATATATCAGCACAGTTACACAAGAGCCAGCTGAACTACATGGACGTATACAAAAGTTTATGGCAGACGGCACTATAAAGATCGACGATCCTTCGTATCAGCGTATAATGCTTTGTGGAAGTATGGGATTTAACAATGACCTTAAAGATCATTTTAATTTAATAGGATTTGCTGAAGGTAATAAAAAGACTCAAGGCACATTTGTACAAGAAAAGGCATTTGTAGGTTGACAAACTTTAAGAAACGTGCTATACTTGCTATACAATGGTACAAACAACTAAGACAACATCCTGCAAAATATGCATGGTACAACTGTGTACAGTGGGCATGGTCAAACTCAGGCACACACGAACTCGACGGGAATTATAGAAAATGGTAAATTATGGATCTTAAATTTACAACAGCAGGAGACTTCTTGAAACAACAAGAAGTTGTTCAACGCATCGGCTTTGCCTGCAAATACATGCACCCTGATCAAACGCAGAAGAAGAAACTGCTTGAGGAAATTCAACGACCGCTAAATACTCGTAGCACAACAGTACAGTGGCTTAATAGACAGACACGTGATGTTGCTGAAGAACGCTTGTGGGAACTTATGGTTCACAACATTGCGTCATACAAGAGGTTGATTGAATATGTGGGATCTCTTCCACCTGAACTTCGGATGGTTCGACTCGGTTCTGATGTTCTTCCTGTTTATACCCAGCACGAGTGGGCTTATTATTGGCGTAGGCCTGACGTGGTTGCGTACTGTGAGAGAGCGTTCGCAGAAGTCGGTGCCACGGCAAGAGCCCTTGATGTGCGACTATCGATGCATCCAGGTCAGTTCACAGTCCTCGCCAGTGATAACGAAGAAATTGTAGAACGATCAATAGAGGAGTTTGAATATCATGTTAATTGTATCAGATGGATGGGCTATGGCCAATCGTTTCAGGACTTCAAGTGTAACGTACACATCTCAGGCAGACAAGGTCCAGCCGGTATCAAAGCCGCGCTTAAACGTCTCTCACCGGAGGCAAGAAACTGTATTACAATCGAAAATGACGAAAACAAATGGGGACTCGACGCCAGCCTTGAGCTTGCAGACGATCTCGCTTTGGTGTTAGATATTCATCACCACTGGTGCCGTGAAGGTGAATACATTGAACCTACCGACGATAGATTCTACCGTGTTATAGATAGTTGGCGTGGTGTTCGTCCTTCGATACATTATTCATACAGTCGCAACGAAGCATTGCCTGAAGGCTTTACACACAGCACAATGCCTAATATGCCAGTACTACTAGAGTCAGGCTACAAGAAAGCAAAACTACGAGCGCACAGTGATTACTATCCTAACAATGCAGTCAACGACTGGGCATTGAGCTTTTTGCCTTATGCAGATATTATGTGCGAGAGCAAGTGTAAGAACTTAGCAAGTATTGACTTGTATAAATATTACAAAGGAAAAGATAATGAGTTTCAACTTAAAGAGCATGTACGGACGAAGCAAACCGACCCAGACCCAATCATCATCTGATAAGAATCCTAATCGTGTAGCAGGTGGACTAAAAGCACAAGGTGTTGATACATTTGAAATGCTAGGTGAAGACGGAGCAGTACAAAAAATTCCAACACATGCATATGTACAAAGTCTAGAAGAACAAATTAGAAAACAACGTGCCGCAATGGCAGTGCTTGAGCGTAAACTAGCAAGACAAGGAAAATCTTTAGAAAGTTTAGAAACGTTTATTCGTTCACGATAAGTACTATGCAATGATAAAAATTGAAAAAAAGTATGTATTAAAACCTCTAAGTATGAGATCTATGGTTGTACATAATGACCAGTCTATACACGAATGGTTAGATTATTATCTAAAATTTCAAGATCAAGAGCAAGGTATAGTAAAAATAATAGACTTTGACCACAGTAATTCGCAGATGAAAATGGAAAAAGTACGTGGTATTAATCTTGCAGATACTGAAGCTGTAGCAACACTACCAAGAGAAGTTAGAAGAGATATAGGTTCTCAAATTATTACTTTGTACGGAAGAATGCAGAAATGGACTGTTAATACACATGAAATATTTTTTCATAAGGATTTTAACACTTCAAACATAATGTATAATCCTAAAACAAAACTTATAAAACTTATTGATCCTGATAGCTTTCAAGTTTTACAACCCTATAAAATAAACTCGGTATATCATGGTGCATTTATTGATACACTATACGCAATCAAACAGTGGGAAACTTTATAAAAGGAGAAGAAACAATGATTAAAAAATGGATAAAACACAGATTAGATGAACGCACATCGTGGGATGGTGCTGTACTAATCGCAGTTGGCTTAGTTATTCTAATAGCAGGTCCATTTGCTAAGTTAGCTGCATATGGTGCCATTGCATATGGTGCTTGGACTATCTGGAAAAAAGAGTAAATATATATAGGAGAGAGTATAATGAAATATCAAACTTTGCTCTTTGCAGGTTTATTGACACTACTACAATCTCCTGCAAATGCACAAGAAGCTAAGACATTTTTTACAAAACAGCCGTGCGCCCCGTTTGCAGAGATGTTGAAGACACCTGCCAAGTACGGAGAGTCAATGCTGTTCACAGGTACTGGACTACAATTTGGTGTACAAGGTAACCAGCCATTTACAGGAGGCATGTTCTTCTTTACAAATCAAGACACAGGCACTTGGACAATGTTAAGTGTATACGGCGATGGTTATGCCTGTATGGTAGCGAACGGCAGAGACTTTGCACCTTATGCAGGTGGGCAACCAGACTTTGATAACGCAGTTCCAGAGAAAGACGGACTTTAAAGTTTACTTATAGTTAATTCACTACTGGCAGATACTGTCCATATCTGCTTCTTAGTAACGCCCATCTTTTGAGCAAATCTTTTACTATCGCAGTTCTTACATACGTGAAAGTAAGAATTGCTTAACCGCTTAGGATCCATGCTTCCTCTTGTGCGTTCAAACTCAGTATCACAACAATCACACCTAAACACACATATAGTCTGTTCACGCTTGTAGGTGTGTTCCTTGCCGGTTTTGCTTTTGCGAATGTGCCGGGTTTGCTTTTTAAATTCTTTTATAAACATAACTATATTTACATTAAGATTATAAAACAATACGATAAATATTAAAAAGGAACACTATGAGCATACTAACTTTAACTCCAGCAGCAGAGAAACAAATCGATCTTCTAAGTGAAGAAAACGACTGTTATGGCATTACACTAAACATCAAGGGAGGTGGATGTGCTGGGTTTGAATATGAATGGGGAACTATTGCTAGTCCAACAGATTTAGAGAAAGATGACGAAGTAGTAAAGACAGCAAGCGGATGTGCATTTGTAGTCGGAGCACATAGTTTAATGTTTCTTATAGGAACAGAAGTAGATTACGTAAAAAGTTTAGTTGGATCTAACTTTGAGATAAAAAATCCTAATGCTCATTCATCATGTGGATGTGGTGTTAGTGTAAATTTTGATATAGATAAATTAGCCGTACCGGCTATATAGGAGTTTAAAATGGCAATTGAAATTGTAGATATTGGTGTAGAAGGTAATGACGGCACAGGTGATAGTATTCGTCAAGCATTCCAAAAAGTAAATAACAACTTTAACACATTATTCGGAGTATTTGGATTAGGTGGAAGTATTAGTTTACTTGGGTTAGATGATACTGATACTACTGCCGAAACTAATGGTGTATTAATTTGGAACGATGATGTTGCAGATCCAAAAGTTGTTTATAAAAGATTTGTAGGCGAAGGTGGTATTAGTATTGACACTACCGGTGATACTATTAAGTTATCAAATACAGCTTCAGTTGTTTCTAAAGATTTATCACCTGAACTAGCAGCAGAAGTTAAAGTAGCAGGTATTGCTGCATATACAGATCCAGTTAACAATAAATTACTTGCGAAGAATTTTGAAAATACTGATCCTACTAATACCGGCTTACTTGATTCTTTTAGAGCAACACACGGCCAGGATCAAATTGACATTGATGCAAGTAATTTATTAATAACAAAAGGCTTTGGTGATCAAGAATATATAAACTTTGACGGCGACTCAATGACAGGGCCACTGGTTATTCCGTCAAATACTGGGTATACTGAATGGGCCGGAGCAGTAGCTTACCCAATAGGAACTATTAGATCTCGTTCAGGAAGTTACTATAAAGCAAATCAAGAAATACCTAATACTCAAAATTTATTTGATGTATTACAGTGGGACTTATTAGGCACTGTTGGATCACAAGCTATACGTTTTAACGAGGCAGTAAAACGTACTGGTGACAATATGACCCCGGGTGCAATATTGAATCTAGGTGATCACCCTGGAACTTTTGCAGGCTTAGGTAATGACGGTGCACCAGACGATTTACAAGCAGTAACAAAATTATATGTTGACCGAAGTAGTTTCTTTTCAGGTAACAATATTTTTGTAAGTACTAAAGGCGATGATAGTCAAAGAACCGCACCTCCAGGTAAGGAAGGTAGATCACAATCTACTGCATTTGCTTCTATTAATGCAGCAGCAAGAGAAGCAGATGAAGAAATTAAAATTAGTGAAGTACAACCTGGTCCATATCTACAGACTATAACTGTTGACAACGGAAACGCTAATAGTAATGTGCAAGATGCAAACTGGGTAACAACGAGCTACCCTATTGCAAAACAATTGTTAGAAAATAATTTAAGATTTATAACAGAAGAAGCTCTAGCATGGGTTGCTAATCAAGTTGCAACTACTACAGAAAGTCCAGCTAATCCAGAAGTTACAGCAAACTTCTTCTTGTTTGATTTTAATCAACAAGAATGGCGTGCAGATATTACAACTGCATTATCAGCTATACTATTTGATTTAATTAGTAGTGACGGAGTATTAGCAAACGATCAAACAGTATTAACAGCATTAAAACTTCGTAGAAATCATAGACGTGAAAGTTTACAATGGAATGCTACAATTAACTTTGCTAAAACAAGACTTGAGTTTGTATTCTCTAATACACTTATTGATGCCGGTAATGTATTCCAAACACCTGCAACACCCGGAGACGTAACTTCCTTACCATACGTACAGTTTATCGGAGCACAAGATGCTGAGGATGCAATATCAGATCATATATTAGGTGATCTTGGTGTTGATAACCCATTATTTGATATATTAGAAAATGCTATGAATCAAGGATTGCCTTATACTAAAGCATTAAATGTTGTTGAAGGTGCGCAATATCTATTAGAAATTACAGACGGGTCAGCAGTATCAGTTGACCAAGGTATTGAACAAATTGATCCGAATAGTTCTGTAACAACAACTGACTTACTACCGGGTAAAGTAATACGAGGTAGAACAAGTGGTGCTGTTGGTAAACTTATTTCTTATGATAGAACTGGCGACAACGACGATTTATATCTACAACTATTAGAACCTGTTGAATTTATAACAGGAGAAGAAATTGAATACGGTAACTTTGTTAAGACTGCACAAATTACAATCTTCATTGAATCAGGTGAATACTTTGAAGAACTACCAATTCGTGTTCCGCCAAATGTAAGTATCAAAGGTGACGAGTTTAGACGTAGTTTAATTTATCCAAAACCAGGCGGAAGTACCAGTCCGTATACAGCATCGTTCTTCTATAGAGATCCAGTAAATGATAATATAAGAACAGTTGATTACTACGGTGCAAGTATCAAAACTGATTTAGCCGGTACTCCGACACTAACACCTAACGAAACAGCATCAGGCTATGAAAGAACATCTGTAATAACATTTAGTAGTGGTACAGTTCCGTCAAGTTGGGTTGGCTCGTTTATTGTTATTACAGGAGGAACAAATGAAGGTGCTGAAGCATATGTAAAAAGCGTAGACGGAAGTACAGCAACAGTTATAATAACAACTCCGTTTTTAAACACAAATGCAAATGCAAACACAGAATTTGAAGTGTATGCTTGTAACCCATATGGGTTCCATTACTTAGTAGATCCTTCCAAGCCAAGAGATGTCAGCACATTGTCAACTACAAATCGAGGCGGATATGATACTGCAAGTGACTTAATTAAAGCGAATAGAAGTTTTATAATTGCTGAAGTGTTGGCATACATGAATACAAATTTTGCAGGTTATACTGATCCTGGAGTATTGAGAAACAGAATAGGAAATATGGTTGATAACATTGCTGACGATCTTGTTGCAGGATTTGATTCAGGAACATTAAAAGCACAAAAAACTTTCTGGCAAACACCTACAATTACGTCACAGGCTACTGACAGTAATAATATTATACAATGGACCAAACAGGTTCTAACAGCAATACTTAATAACGATCCATCGTATGTTGTTCTAAACACAACTGATACTGTTAGAGTTGTTACATCAGTTAATGGAGAAGACGGTACTGTAGGTATTACAACAGCACTTGTTGATCTAGCATGTTATTGGTACGACAATGTAGCAGACATATTACGTCAAACATATAACCCAGCTAAAGATAACTCAGTGCTTGATGTACTGTTGCTAAACGATTCAACTGTTGTAAGAAATATAACAGGTGCTCGTCATGGCGGGTTCTTAGAAGTTATGGATCCTGAAGGACAAATACTTACAAGATCTCCATATACACAAACTTGTACAAGTAGTTCAAAATCGTTTACACCATTTAGAGGCGTTGAGAAAAAATTCCGCGGCGGTATGTTTAATGATGGCTATGTAAGTAATATGCAAGTAACAGTTACAGGTCAAAGTGTTTCAGATGGAGGCGGCTTTAGACAAATAACAGTCAGCGCCGGTGGCATTACAGGCGGCCTAACATATAGAAAACCGCAGACACCATTTCCATTTTATTACGGTGGTGAAAGATTTACAGTTGACAGTATAAGTGATTATAATGCAGACAACGGAACAGCAGTTTTATATCTCAACGAAACTACACCTTGGACTGGCGGAACAAGTACCGACGTAGTATTACAAACTGCTGGTAATAGAAGTTTATTAGGCAATGACTTTACACAAGTTAACGACATGGGCTATGGCCTAGTTGTCACAAACAACGCACTTGCTGAAATGGTTAGTGTATTCACATACTATTGTCATATTGCATATCTATCACATAACGGTGGTCAAATTAGATCGCTTAATGGGTCTAATGCTAATGGTAAGTTTGGATTAGTTGCAGCTGGTAGAGACCCAGACGAAATTCCAACGCCAGTTGTAATAAGAGATAATACTACACAAAGTTGTCAAATTTATAATGTTGATACTAAAATAGAATTAGATGGCATTACATTGAATAATGTCAAAGGACAAACAGTAACACAAGGTGCAGTAACTGGTACTGTTGCGTTTACTTTAGCAAACAGTGATACTATCTATCTTGAAAATGTTACTGGCGGCGTGTTTATTGACGCAGATTTACAATTTGATACAACAGGTGCAAATACAACAGTTACAGCAGCACAAGTATTAGGTATTGTAAAAGACGGATTTACATCTAATCAAAACGATGCGTTCTGTTTTGCTTTTGACTTTGCTACACGCCCACAGAACGGCAGTGAAATAAGTTTATATCATTCAGACCTTGATAGATATATTACATACACTATTGTAAATGCAAGTGATGAAGATCCAGTGTTTGGACCATTTGGAAGTATCGCAGGTAGCAGTGGCGGAACATATGATAGAGACAATGTCATCTATAGATTAAACTTTACTGCTGGTATTGGCGGCGATGATGATAATAAACTAAAACAATTTTTTACACATGGTACAACAGCTACATTCCATAACAGAAGCACACACGTTATAAAAGAAGATGTAACAGATCCAATAGCAATTGATAAACTTGTAATCCGACCAAGTACTGCTATTGTATTTGACGACTTGCCTAACACAACTGGTAGAACAATCAACTTCCAATTAATAGAAGGCACAACACCAAAAGAAATTACAACACGTTTTGACACAGGGCTAAACATATTTACTATGACTGTTGCCCTTGCTGGTATTGGCTCAGGTCGTGGTGAGCAAGGTGACAGTGCTTTAGCAGTAGCAAAACTATCACCAACTGTATTAGAAGATATTACTAATGCTACAACATCTGGAAACAATTTTGTTTTTGCTTGGGAAGGTAGATTGCATACAATTACTACAGTAGACACAACTGATGTAGCATTTGATGTTGTTAACTTTACTGATGTTGGCGGCACAAGTGATATTAGTTTTGACGACGATACTAGTAGAACATATAGTGCTACTGGACTTGCATATACTACTAACATGGGCATCGGTGTAGGACCAATTATTAGAGCAGGGTTACAAGCTGATAGTGAAGCAGAAGTTAGTATTAGAATCAGTACTAACCGTGCTACGTCACATGACTTCCTTGATATTGGTACTGGTGGCTACAATCAAAGTAACTATCCAGAACAAATTTACGGTATACCATCAGACGAGAATTCGCCTGTAAGTGGAAGTGGCGTAGTTGACGATCAAGGTGTTAATCCAAAAGCACAAGTACAGGAACGATCAACAGGACGAGTGTTCTTTACAAGTTCAGACCAAGACGGTTTCTTCCGTGTAGGTAAATTCTTTAGTGTTGACCAAGGTACTGGTGAACTTGACTTTGGCGGCAGAATTAGCTTTACACAAGTTACAGGATTAGGTTTTGAATCAGGTGGCGCTGTTGTAAGAGAGTTTAGTACAGACGGTAGTTTTTCTAATCCAAATCACGAAACAGTTCCAACTGAGTTGGCTGTTAACACATATTTGAACAGACGTTTAGGTGCAGACAAGAATGGTACTGCAATTGGTGCTACTAAAATTGGCCCAGGATTTGTTCCATTAGATGGCGGCGATGATTTCCAAATGACAGGAAATCTAAATATGGGCGGCCAAACAATCACTAACGTAGCAACACCAGTTGATACTGGTAATAATATATCGCCAGATGATCATGTTGTTAATAAAGGTTATGTATTAGCAAAAGTTAGTGGATCAAATGCTCTTAGCAAATTATGGGAATACGAAAGTGATGCGACAACACCGCCATTAAAAGACGATTTAATGGTTGCAACTGGATTAAGTAGAATTTTCTTAACATCAGATACCGGTGCTGGCTTCCAACCAGGTGATATATTTAGAGGCGGCGGCGTACCAATTGATGACGACGGCGACCCAGGTACTCCGCCAGTAGTTGTAACAGGCAACCTTACTTCTAAAGGCGAAGTTATAGACAGAGGTTCATTCTTAGGTGGTAACGGAGTTACTTATGTTGTAATAGCATATGCCGCAGTAGAAGATCCTGCAAATCCTGGAACATTTTTTGATACAAGATTTGATGACACTGATGTAGAAATTACTCAGCAAACTCTAGTCGGTAGTGTATATCAAGACTCTGTTGGAGCAGTAACAGGTATAGTAGATGATATTAATACTGACGGGGCATTCCCCGAAGTTATTCTAGCAAATCAAGAAACTGGTACAAATAGAGATATACAAATAACTGTTGATAGAACTCAACCTGGCGCCGAATATACAACAACTATTCGTGACGACAGAATACTTAATAGACATGTAAACACTGATGCTGCAATCATTCAAAGCAAACTAAACATGGAACGATCTGGTGTACTCGCTAATAGTACAGGATTAGAAGGTTGGACATTAGATCAAGTTGGACAGAATTCTAGAGGACTTGCAGCATTTGAGTATGAAAGTTTTGCTGAAGATGTTTCGTTAACAATAAACTCTCAAAAAACTTTAGCAGCTGGAGATAAAATTAGTGTTGGAAACAACGCAAAAGTTGGATATGTTGTATCAGCTGTAAATAATTCGATAATATTTAAAGTACGTACAGCAGATACATTTGCAAGCGGCGATGCACTTAAAGTTAATGATCAGGACGCAGGTGTAGCTATTGTTGCTAATGATCCAAATACAGATACATATGGTGTTGAAAGAACTGGTTACATTAGTTTAAAAGACAAGAGCTTACAGTACAGTAAGTATCTTCCTTTGGCAGCTGAATCATTAATTGCAAATAACACAGGACAAACGAATCAACCAACTAACGTACCGATGGAAACAGTTAGTAGAACTGGATTAATTAATATTGCTGCTCAAGAAGATATTGATACTTCGGCAAATCCAATTCAAGAGTATAACGTTCCGGTTATAGAATACGATGGCGCTAACAGAGATGTTATTACTATTCCAGCTGGTGCAGGAGATCTTGCTAACGGATTTGTACTGCGAGATGGGAATGGATACATTGTAACTACAGGTGTAAAACTTTCTGAAGCAGGTGCTGTTGCTATGTACCTAGTAGGTGATCAATTAGTATTAAACAACAATCAAATAGCCGATGGTGAAATATTAAGAAGTGCCCCTGGTGAAGTACACGGAACCGATACATTTCCTCTTAAGATTACTACAAAAGGAAATATTAGTGTAGGTGAAATTGGAGCAGCAGCAAGTAGTGAAAGTATTATTCATACAGCAAGTTTATATGGTAGTACAGGTGGCGAAGCTGATGCTACACAAGTTCCACCTAAATTAGATACTATTGAGCGCAGTGCTATTGCAAGTAGATGGTTGTATACTAGTTTCTTAGAAGCACCAGATGAAAAAGGAAATACAAGTACAGGTATTTCTATAGGTGCTGGAACAGAATTTGACACAGCTGGTCAATCTTCTATAGGCACAAAGAAAATAAGTTTAATAACTGGCCGAGGAGCAAGACTAACTGTAGAAGATAATACTACAACGGTTACAAATAAATTAATTGTTGAAAATCAAGATGTATTATATACATTTAAATCAGCAGATGCAACCGGAGTGAAACAAACGTTTTATAAAGATAAAACAGATAACCAAGGTACGCAAGCAAACGGCGATGTAATTTCTGAATCAATTTACCAAATGGAAGACGAAGAAGAAATTCTAAGAAAGTATGCTGGCATTAAAATTATAGCAAAAGATATATCAGCTACTAATGTAGCAACCACTGGTGCTGGTAAAATTGTGTTTAGTGTTTTAGAACCTAATAACGGTAGTAGCACTGTGCCACTGTCAGAATCATTATCAGAACAAATGATTATCGATGATTCGAGTATAATTCTACAAACAGTTAATATTGACTTAGGTGTTAGTACAGGTACTACTATTAATGCTACTGGTAGATTTGGCACTTCATTAATACCGACTGATTCAGCTCAAAACTTAGGCTCAAGTGGTCTTAAATGGAATGACTTGTTTATCGGCGGTGATGCTAGAATAGAAGGCGATATTACACCAGATACTAATCAAGCATCTGGTTCGAGTGAACAGGATTTTGGTTCTAATGGTCGTACTTGGCAAACAGTATATACTAGAAAATTATCTGCTGGTACTAGTGCTAAGAGTGGAGAGATTGAAGGAGACTGGTCATTAACTTCAGGTAGTACATTACATGCTACATATGCTGACTTGGCAGAAAAATATAGTGCCGATATGGTATACGAACCGGGTACTGTTTTAGTGTTTGGTGGCGATGCTGAAGTTACTGTAACGAACAGAAAAGATGATCATAGAGTAGCAGGAGTAGTATCAACTAATCCAGCGTTTATTATGAACGAAGATCAGGAAGGAAATGATGTAGTAGATATAGCATTACAAGGAAGAGTTCCATGTAAAGTTATTGGCCTAGTAGAGAAAGGTGATGTATTAGTAACTAGTGCAATACCAGGATATGCTATTGTTAATAATGATCCTAAAGCAGGAAGAATTATAGGAAAATCACTTGAAAATAAAGATTCTCAAGACAAAGGAATCATTGAAATAGTAGTAGGTAGAACATAATTAATAGTTCTGATAAATATATAAAACGATAGGATATTACCAAATGGCAAACAGATTTCCCCTTGTAATCGACACATCAAATGAAAATAAGATTTCGGAACTTCCGGCAGGAGATAACTTAAATTTAGCAAATAGTGATTTAAGTTCAGTCAGAGACATTTATGTTACTGGCACAATTTATGATAATCAAGGTGCTCCGTATGCAACATTCAGTGGCGACTACAATGACTTAACAAATAAACCAGTGTTGTTTACAGGGGACTATGTTGACTTAGTTAATAAACCTACTATCCCAGTAACAATAACTGATTTAAACATTTTAGATGGTACAAGTGGACAAGTACTAACTACAGACGGAAATGGTAATTTTACATTTGAAACTAGTGCTATAGGTGATTACAATCTATTGTCAAACAAACCTACTATTCCAAGTACACTTGATGATTTGGGAATAGTTGACGGGTTTGCCGGGCAGGTGTTAAAAGCAAATGGTAATGGAACAAACGAATTTATTACTTTAAGAAATGTTGAACAATTTGTATATCTATCAAACCAAGTATCAACAGTTGACTTTGATTTTATAATTAAACCTGGTGATGATCAAAATGTTGTTATAAACAGTACTAGGTCGTTAGTTATTCCAGCTGGCGATACATCACAGCGTGGAACTCCTGCACAAGGTAGTATTAGATACAATAATGAAGATTCTCAGTTTGAAGGGTATAACGGAACCACGTGGTCAGGACTTGGCGGCGTAATTGATGTTGATCAAGATACGTATATCATTCCTGAAACTAGCAGTGGATCAGATGAAGATGTATTATCATTTTATACTGGTGGACAAGCAAGCGCCTCACTTAGTTCATCTGGGTTTGGAATAGCATCTGAAATTGATACTATTTTTAATAGTTTAACTGTTAGTACTAGTACAACAACTGGTGCTGTAAGAGTTAAAGGTGGTGTTGGCATTGAAGGTGCATTAAATACAGGCGGCGATACAAGAGTTTTCAGTACTACTACAAGTTCTAATGTAAATACCGGTGCGCTAATAGTTGACGGCGGAACAGCGGTCAAAGGAGATCTATTTGTAGGTGGTAATAGTAATATTACTGGAAATATAGTAGCACAAGGAAACATTGCTGTTACTGGACAGATAAATGTTGAAGGTTCCTTTATTTTAGGACAAGCTGCTACTCCGAGTGCAGAATTTAATGCTACTATTGCATCAGATATTATACCAGGATTACATGACAGATATGATTTAGGTAGTGGGCTACTTAAATGGCGTTCTGTTCATGCAAGCAAATTAGATTTAGATTCGATACTACTAGATGATAATACTATTAGCACAACTGATAGTAATGCAAGTCTTATCCTAAGACCAGCCGGAACTGGCAATATAGAAATAGATAGCGACCAAGGATTGATATTACCATTAGGTAATAACGCAACAAGACCTGCAGGCACAATAGGTATGGTTCGCTTTAACTCAGAAGACACAATCTTTGAAGGGTACGACGGTATTGCTTGGGGATCATTAGGCGGTGTTAAAGATGTTGACCAAGATACATATATTAGTGCAGAAGATTCGCCAGGCGCTGATAATGACGAACTTAAATTTTATACACAAACTAATTTAAAAGCAGCACTAAGTGATACACTGTTTGATATTGATGTTGATACTCAAATTAATCAAATACAGTTAAGTGGAAACACTATTAGTACATTTGCAAACGACGATGATATTAATATTACTCCGAATGGAACTGGAGAAGTAGTTACTCCAAGTTTAACTGTTAGTGACTTAACAGACACAAGAATAACATTTAGCGGCACAAACGGATCACTTACTGATAGTGCAAATTTAACATACGATGGTTCTAACTTAGATATTACTGCTGATGTTAGAGTTAATGGTGATGTAAAACCACAAACAAACAGCACAGGAAGTTTAGGTGTAGATTTAGAAAGATGGGGCAGTGCGTATGTTGATAGCCTAGTTGCTACAAACAGTGTGAGTATAAGCAATTATACTATGCCAACATTTGACGGCGGCGGCCAACAATTAATGCAAACAGACGGACAAGGACAAATTAATTTTGTTAATCCAGATGTGTTTGGCGGCAACCGTGTTTACGTAAGTAAAGCACTTGGTAGTGACGACAATGACGGTATTACAGCACCAACAGCAACAATCAAACGTGCAGCACAGATTGCAACAAGTTTGGTTTATACTCCAACAACAACTGATCCTACAACTGAAA
>Ga0208793_1001351_pt1 | contig 14346 bp, 5 predicted proteins | sample 17_taG_FD_184092 | JGI IMG/M metagenome (GOLD analysis project Ga0208793, IMG submission 184092) | Marine viral communities from the Subarctic Pacific Ocean - 17_ETSP_OMZ_AT15314 metaG (SPAdes) (version 2) | ecosystem: Environmental > Aquatic > Marine > Oceanic | place: Pacific Ocean | collected...
CGTACGGTTCGGATAACCTTTGAGCAAGCCCAGCGTTGAAGGACAATTTGTCATTAACTTTATATCTATATCTTTCTGACATTTCAACATATTTAATATCAGCAAAGCCATCTTCTAAGTATTCACCTTTTAAAATATACTTATCATCTACAAATCTTACAAAATGATGCTGGTCTAAATATTCATTACCTTGTTGTCTCTTATAATCTACTTCAAATAAAAATTCTAAGCCACGTACTTTACCTACATTAGCACCGTCTGACCATGATTCTTCTGTACCGTCGTAAAATGTACTTGCTCTGTTTTCATAACCAAACCTTGCGATTTTACGTATACCTAAAGCTAGGTTATAATCATAAGGCGTTTCTACTGTTACAGTTTCTAAGCCATTAGTTACAGAAAACACATCTATATCTGAAACAGAGTTACCACCATTAGCTGCGGCGTAAAACGTAGCAAACTTAAAATATTTTTTAAAGTTTTGTGAACAACACTCTTTTGGTGCGGCGCAAGCTACCAATGCTATACACATTATTATAATTAGTTTTTTCATTATCTTAAAGATTTATTTGAGTTTCTAAATGATTTTCCATCTCTCAATGATTTTGTTTTTTTACTTTTGTTTTTTGATTTACCTTTTACCTCTTCTTTTATTTTTTTCATTTTCTTAGTGTCACCAAGATTTAAACTCCAAGTTGTATAACCAGAGAAAAATAATATTCTTTGTAAAAGAGTATAATCGCTATCAGCAGCGTTTCTAAGGTTTATCACTTTTTGATATATTTTGTTTGTAGGTGCTGTGGTTATAGTTTGAGTATAGTTTGTAACAGCAGACCACATAGGATTATCTATATCAAGCGTTTCCATTTCTTTAATTACTTTCATGTTGTAATTTAAAGTTTTTTCAGCATTAACAATTCTTCTTGCTTTAATACCTACAACAGGTGAAAAGTTTAACAACTCCATAACAACAGCGGCTTCGTCTTTATTATAACCTTTTGCTCTTTGCTCTAAAAACTTAATAGCCATATTTTTTAAAGTAGAAACTGCAACGCCATATATACCAGAACCTCTTAATATAGTGTCTATAGATCCATTTATAACTCTTTCTTTTTTCTTTAAAAACTCTGCAGCTTTTTTATCTTCATCTTCGTCATCTAAACCAAACATAACTGCAAACAATGCTGTTTGTAAACTATAGAATATTAAGTTTTGAGCAGCACCATAATATAATATTCTAGACATGTTAGACATATTACTCTGCAACAACGTCTCGTTAGGTGGTGTTATTCTTCTATTTATAATATCAGAGCCTGCTTTTTTAATTATTCTGTTATATTGCGAAGGTGTGTTTAAAAAGTTTAATACTAATTTACCTATTGCTGCGGCTTGTTGCGCAGAAGTCATATCAGGTCTTGCAGACTGCTGAGTTGACTGTGTTATATTTTGAAAATCAGTAAAAGCTTTTGTTTCAGCTTCTTTTTTGCTTAAACCATCTTTAATATATTTATTAACTCTATTTCTATAAAAAGTAGCACCACCTGTAGCAATTGCAATGTTATCACCAATTTGAGTTGGCAAAAATCCTAGCTGAAGAGCTTTACCAATAATTACAGCTACTTGGTCAAACATATTTCCTGGTCTAGCTTTTTTAATAGCCTCTGCAAGTTCAGCACCGTTAATATCTGTTTGTAAACCACCACGTCTTTGCTTTAGCATATCTGAATTAAATATCATCGCAAAGTCTTTCCAGTATTGTGGTTGATTAGCAAAAGCTTTACCAGCGGCAAGTATATTGTTATCTGCAAAATTTAAATAGTTAACATTAGACATTTGCTGTAGCAATGCAGATCTAGTATTAAAAAACATCACGCCTGATACAGATGCATTCAACCAGTTCATAAGCATATTTGGTTTTGCGCTAGAACCTTTTGGTCTATTAATACCTGTTTTAGTTCTATAAAGCATATCTTCTAAAGCTTCTTTGAGGTTTTTACCGTAAGCAGCTTCAATTTTATTTAAATTTTCTGGTGAAAATATTATGTCAGCATTTTCTTGAAACTCCGCAAAATAACTTTTTCTACCAACTCTACCAGTAGCATCTACTAAATCTATTCTTATATTACCAGTTTCCCAGCTAGGACCTGGATCTACATAAGTATCTTGTTTTGATATGGTATTTATAGCTTCTGCATAAACTTGCAAGTCAGTATTTTGTTTTACTATATCAACTAAATTAGCTTGATCAGTCTCACTTAACCCAGGTATGTCATATCCATGTTTGTCCCATAAATATACTCTTATTGCATCTTGATATGTAAAATCACCATCAGGCGTTTTTTCAATAAGCATATCTCTAACCTCAGACATTTGTTTGTTTAAAGCTTTGTAATCATTTGCTACGGCTTGTTTTGCAGTGTCTATTTCTCTATAAGCTCTATTTAAAGGTCTAACTAAAGCTTGTTCAAAAAAGCTTCTATGCGCATCACCTTTTTTACCTTTACCCATAAAGTTATATAATAAACCTATAAAATCTTCGTGTGATGGTGGTATAAAAAATCTAAACTTACCTTTATCAGCCCCACGTTTTCTAGCTTTTATATCGCTAAAACGTTTTTTAGACTCAATGCCAGTTACTTCTTGTAATATATCGTTAAACTCAGTGTCTAAATCTTTACTGAACTGTACTTTAGCTTGTTGTATTTTACGCTTAACATCAAATTGTTCTAACATATTATCTACAGCTTGCACGTTTTGCAGTGCGTCATCAGCAAAATAAAAATCGTTATAACCATCTGCTACTTTGTCAGCTATCCACAATGCTTTAGCCTCTGACGTAGAGTTTGCTAAGCCAGTTATATTTTTTAAAGGTATATTTAACCCGTTAGCTTTTAAGAAATCAAATATAGCTTTTTGAGATTGTGGTGGCCTTGCAGTTAATACAAACATATTTTCTGGTCCAAACTTACCTTGTAGCTTTAAAGCTTTTTGAAACAACGGTGCTATTTTACCTTTTACAACTTTGTTAAAATCTGAAAAATCAAAAGTATAACCTTGATTTAATAAATCTTCGTATGTACTAGCATATTGCTCAGCGTTTAAAGTACCTGTAGTACCGTCTGGCCTTGTAAATCTAACTAAAGATTTTGTTGTAGCAAGAGTGTCATCAAAGTCTAATATTGTTATACCTTTAGATGGTTTTGATGCCATCGCTCTACTAGCTGTAACAGCTTTGCTAAACGCTAAGTTTTGTGTTAAATTACTTTTAATAACTTTTGATTTACCATCAATACCTATATTTAATTCATCTGCTAAACTTTCATTAGAATTAATTGATCTAAGATTATTTGGATTAATACCACCTAAAGCAGCTATTTTATCATTAAAATACCTTTCCCACCACTTGTTATCAAAAACATTCCAACCTTCTGGCATTACTAAACCATAACCTGCTTCGTTTATTTTAGCGTTGTCTTTTCCTGATATAGCTATTAACTTATAGTTGTCTTGTAAGGCCTTTAATGTTTTTATAAATTCAGTTTTATTTTGAGTTATAGCGGCTTCCATTAACAGCCTGTACGCATTAGAATTTTGTAAAGCATGTTCAAAATAAAAATCGCCTTTTAACGTTCTGTCAACGTGTGTTAACTCTGCGCCTAATCTTTGAGGATGTGTACCTTCATTTGTAGAGCCACTAAGCCAATGCAATAAAGGTGTTACAACAGTTGGATCTTTTTGCACAGCATCATATATAGCTAACCACATGTACTCAAAATTATCTACATTTCTTTTGTTTAACGCTTGTATTTCTTTATCTGATAGCTTTAAAAGTAATCCTGAGGAGAACTTAGTTCTTGCAAAGCTTTTATCTACTCCAAAATCAACTCCTTTTAAGCCCATGTAATTAGCTAGCATAGATTTTGCGTCTTTCACTAATTTATTAGGCATTGTTGATGTAGTTATAGCTACAGTAGCATTTAAAAATCCAGGTTTAAAAATAGGTATTACTTTTTCTACAAGATCAACAACATAAGTTTCAGCACCAGTAGGATCTAATGTATTGTAATAAGGTATGTTAGGGTGTTTGTCAACTAACTCTTTGTTTTTGTCTTTACTAAACATTGTAACGCTTACACCATCTTCTAAGCTTCTTAAGTTTTCTTGTTTTACTAACTGTCTTACGGCTTGGTTAGTTATCATTTTACCAGTTAAATTAGCTAGCGCTAATACTCTAGCAGATGTATTTCTATCATCACGATTTGGTTTACCATTAACAATACCAAAAGTTTCTAAAAACTCTTCTCTAGTTATATTTCTTTTTTGTTGTATTGCAAGACCTGCTTTACTACCTGTGTCAGCAGCTTTAGCTCTATCAGTTTTTGTGTAAAAAGCTTTTAATAAACTATTAGGCACACCAGTTGCAGTTCCGCCAGTTGTAGCACCTTCTGGTAACATTGATATTAATAAATCAGCGTTTTTATTAATAAACATTTGAGCAAACTGCAATTCTTTTTTAGTTAAGTTAGCTAAGCTTACAACTTTTTTAGGCGATATACCAAATAAATCACCAGTAATATTAGGTATTTTGTTTTTTAAATTTTTAAACGTTAAAGTATTAAAATTTAAATTAGGTATTATTTTAGATATAGCTTTATTAACTTTTTCTACTATATCAAGTCTTTCTGCTAATACAATTTTTTTAGTAGGTCTTTTTGTTTCTACTTCAGTTGTTACCTCTTCTGCCGCAACTCCTTTGGCTTCTGTTACATCTTGTGTAAACTCTTCACCTAAAACTCTTTTTGATGCTTCAATAGCTCTTGCTGGTAAAAACTTGTTTATATAAGCAGCTAATGGCACACCAGAATCCGGCTTGTAATCTCTAATTAAATCTAATATACCACGAGGACCTATTTCTATTTCACTCATTAAAAGCTCTTTATCAAAGTTAGGAGCTTCTCTACGTTTGTCAGCAATTCTACTAACTATAGGTTTGAATTGTTCTATTATATCAAAAGCACCTTTAGCGCCTTGATCTTCATATATACGTTGTACTCTGTCAGAAGCTTCTTTTGAAAAAGATGTTCTAGCTTGCGGTGTAGCATCAACTTCAAGTAATCTACCTTTAGCACCTTCTCTTGCAACTTTTAATATAGCTTTATTTACTTTTCCTTCTTTTATACTTTTGCTGTAATCTTTTACAAAGTTGTAAACATCTCTACCGCTATCAAACCTAATATCAGCACCTAGTTTTTGAGCAAATCTTCTTATACCATCTCTTACTTTTGTAAACAAACCCTCGTCAAAATCTAACTGACCATCTATAATAGACTCTGACATGATAGTTATAGTTTCTTCACCAAAATTATCAGCTCTTTCAAAAACGTTATTTTCATTAAACTTACCATAAGCAGACAGTCTATCTGCTAAAATACTAGTTTCACCACCTAGCTTTTGTGTATGATCTATTAAAGCATCGCCAAGAGAAGTTTGTAAAGCAGAGTTGTTTTTTAAAGTTTTAAATAAAACAGCGTGCATAAACTCATGGCCAGCAGTACCAATCATTGGCTTGTCTTTGTTTATTATAACATCAAAACTACCATCTGCATATTGTTTTATAAAACCAAACTCATTATCAGCTTGACCTAACTCACTTAACTGCTGTTCAAGATTTTGAACTTTTTGTTTGTTAAAGTTTTGCTTAGATCTTTCACCTTCTATTTCAGCTTTTAATATAGCCTGTTCTTCTAACATGTTCTCAGCTATTTCAGTAGAATTTAATTCTGTAACAGTGCCGTCTAGTTTACCTTCTTCAATATATTTTCTTACACCTTGTTTTGATTTTTCAACAAGATCAGCTTTAGAATTTCTAAGTAAATTTTTATTTTGAGCGTTTATTTCGCTAATTTTTTTACCGTTAACTCTTTGTATAGTTTTATTATCAGAGTTTTCTCTTGCTTGAGCTAAAAGCTTATTAATTTCTACAACATTTTCACTGTAAGTTTTTATATCTTTAGAACTTAAGTTTTCTAACGAAGCTTTTGTTTCGTTTTTAATACCTTCAACAACTCTTGTTTGCTGTAATATTTCTTGATCTATAATTTGTTTTGTTTCGTCTGTTTTAGCTTTTCTTCTATCAGAGTACAAATCACGAAGCGATCTTACACCTTGGTTAAATTTTTCTTTTTCATCTAACGGCATTAAAGTTACAGCTGCTCTATCACCAGCTGCTTTACTTCTACTGTTAATTTCTCCAAAACCAGATATAGTACCACCAACTAAACCACCAACTAAAAACGCATCACCAAGTTGATATTTCATTTGAGCAATAGTAGGCATTTCTCTACCTTCTATAGTCATGCTGTCCCATACGTTGTTTGCAACTTCTGTAGCTGCTTCAGATAAACCTTCACCAGCAAAACCAAAAGTAAGTTTTTTACCTAACTCTACCATACCACCTCTTATAAGAGCTTTAGCAGGTTGTTCGCCTAAAAAACCAGCATATTTTAACATACCTCTTGTTGCCATTTCAAATCCAGCCTCAATTGCTCCAGTACCAGTAGCATTGACAAATAAATTAGTCATTGATGCTTCAGGATTTTTTTCAAACTCTTCTTCAAATTTGTTTCCAGCGTAAGACACTCCTAATGCTACCATCGCAGGAGCACCCATATAAGCAGCCATTATAGAAGGCCAAGACTCTACCCCAGCAACAACAGCTCTTGCCCCTGCCCTTGCATAGTTACCGTCTTCTAAATCTTCGGTTATACTTTGCTCAGCTTTTACATCAAATTTATCAAAATAACTAGCGGCGTTAGTAAACAAGTTGTCATCGCCTTTTGTTAAATTACTAAACTCTCCTGGATTTTCTTCTAAATATTTTATTTTAGCAGCTTTATCCTCAGGGCTTAAATCTCTATAAATATAATCTAAAAGAGTTCTTTCGCCAGCTTCAAGATAATTAACTATACCACCAGCAGCTTTTAAACCAGCTTGTGGTATACTAGTAATTAAATCAACAAAGTAATCACCCGCGGTAGCGTCTGGCATAGCTAATGGATCACGCATACTGGGCATCCCAGTGTCTCGCATGCTAATCATATTATTTGCCAAAAGGGTTTTTAACCGAAAGTCCTCTACCTATAGGTATTCTACTACTTCCACCGGTGTTTTCTTGATTATCTTGATTATCTTGATTATCTTGGTTTTCGTTATTATCTTCAATTTCAGCAAGTGTAAAGTCAAAACCTCCAAACAAATCGTCTTGTGTATAATAACCTTCAAAAATATTAACTATTTTTTGTGGATTTATTTCGTACACGCCTTGACTGTCTTTTGATGTAAAAACTTTCTTTTCTCCGTCCCAATTTACTTTCACTCCATTAGGCAATTGCACTTCACCGCTTTGTTTTGTTAATACATCTTTTAACTGATTTGAAATACCGGCTAATTGTTCGTTAGATCTATATCCAAAAGAAAAATTTTGACCTTTTGCTGTTTTATTTTTATTTGTTCTGTTTCTGCTCGCTTCGTTTAAAGCTCTTTGTTCAGCTCTATCGTCTTTTTTTACTTGTGTTTTTCTGTTGTATTCGTCCATACCGCTTTGATAAGCAGCTTTAACAGTACTCCATTGGTTATCTACCATTTCTGGTGTTAAAAAATCTTTTCTAGTAGTTAATATATTCATTTGTTTATCAAACTCTTCACGTTGCTTCATAATCGCGTCGTAGTTAGGATCGTCTTCATTAATTAACGCTTTCATGTTTTTAAAACCATCAGCATCTAAACCCATAGCTTTTGCAGCGTCAGTTTCAGCTTGTGAACTACCTTCAAAACCACCTAAGCCATTAAAATATAAATGACGTTGTTCTTCGACAGGCATGTTTTTTAATTGCTGAACATACTCTTGTTTCATAACATCAAAAGCAGCATCATCTATTTGAGTACCGTTTAAAGATGTTGCCCTTGCTGTATCAGCATTTTTTCTTACTAAAGTTCCACCTAAACCTTTTACTGCTTTTGGAAAAGATATATCAGATAGTCTTTGGTCGTAAGAAACTATATTTCCATTTTCATCTTCTCTTGAGCCATTTAATGTCATACCGTCTCTTGTAAATTTAGCACCTCTATCATACCAAGTGTTATTTGCAAAATCAAGTATATTATCTTTTTCATTTAACTTAACCCCATCGCCAATATAAGGAACTGTTTTTTCTGCAGTTTTACCCATGTCATTAGCTGTCTGAAAATCAGCGTAAACTTGTGCTAATCCAGATTTTATTTTTTCATTTTCTTCCATAGCCTCTCTTTTCTTTTTTCTTGAAAAACTACTTCTCATTATCTTGGCGTTTTTAGTATAAACTGCTTTTTCTCTAGCGATGTGCCTAGTTAAATCCATCATCGCTGCTTCAGGCACAACTTCTCTAGGTATTTCACCATTAAAATCAGACATGTTTTTATCATACTGATCTTGTTTATCACCTATCATTTTAGTAACAGAAGCTATACCACTAACCGCCCTTTGAAATGATTGTTGTCTATCTTGTTTTGCTTGGCGAGCTAAATCACCTTTAATAGCACCTGCTCTGTAAAAAACATTTGGATCTATTGCCATAGTTATATCTGTTTAAAGTTTACGTCAATTTTATTGTAATCAACAGCATAGTAATTATCAAGTTTAACAATAGCTTGTGGAACTTCGTCCGCCATAACTCCTTGATAAACACCTTTACCAAACTTTTTATTTTTATATTCAAAAGAATAGATATTAATACCGCTAGGTGATTTTCCAATTAAACTTATATTTTCTTTTAATTTTCTATCTGAAGCAACTGCAGCTATTGAGCCAGCCGCTTGACCAACTGTACCAATAAAGTCCATATACTGATTAAATGTATTACCTTGTTGTCTTTGTTGTTCAGCAGTTGCATATTGTCCAGACCTTGCAGCTACCATCGCTTGTTGTTTCTCGTATTCTAAACCTCTAGCGGTTTCAGCACCTTGTAGTTGCATTGCTTGTAAATCTGCAGCACCACCTAATATCATTTGCTGTTGTGAAGCAGCACCACCTAATACCATCGCTTGTTGAGCAGCTGCACCTTGCATTATTTGTGATTGTTGATCTGCAGCACCACCCATTATCATACGTTGTTGGTCTGCAGCTCCTTGCGCTCTAGCCATTTCAGCTGATTGAGCTCCTTGTGCAGAAGCCATTTGATTTGAAGCAGCTTGTTGTGCTGCCAAAGCTTGATTCTGAGATTCTTGTTGCCCTATACTAGCAGAGCTTTGTTGTGCTTGTCTCATGTTTTGATTTGACAAAGCTTGAGCTAAACCAGCAACTCCGCTACCACCAGCAGCACCAGCAAGATTACTAAGCATATTAGCTTGGCTTTGTTGAAATTGTTGTTTTTCAAACTCCGCTTGCTGCGTGTTAACAGTTAAGTCTTCAGCTGTGTTTTCTAAATTACCAAATTGATTTTGCACATTTGCAAATTGGTTTTGAGCACCAGCAAAAGCATTTTTAGCACCAGCAAAAGTATTTTGAGCTCCTGCATATACATTTTTAGCATCTGCATATGGATTTGTAAGACCTGCAGCTAAATTACTAGTATCTAAGTTACCAAAAGCATCAATAGCCTGGTTCATTCTATCTTCAGCTTGTGTAGCTTTTCTTTTCTCTGCTTTATCACCAAACCAACCACCACTTTCAGACCATATGCTATCAAACAAACCCTTAGCAGGGCTGCTCTTTTTTAATTTCAATGTATTAATTCTTTTTCCTAGTGCCATATTTATTTTTTCTTATTAATTATAATCACACTTTTTGTGTTTTATTTACTACTTTCTGTTATCTCAGTACCTACAGAGTGTAACTCTACCGTTTTATCTAATATTTGATTAACCATTGTAACTTCAGCATAGTAACCAACTAAATTACTTTTATTAGCTTCATTGTTTTTAGAAAATAAAAAGTAATCAGTACTTAAAGGTACATTTCCTGATATTGTGTTGTCAACAGTAATTGTAAAAGGTGTTACTGCTGTTATATTACCAAAATACAAAGCATTAGCTGCTGATGCAGTTTCATATTGATTACCAGGCACACCAGACGGTGTTGGGTTTAAATACCACGCTAAATCACCAACTTGTACCGATACGTTTATTTGATCTTGAAATGTTACTGTCATATTATGATACTGTTAAAATGTTATCTAAATTTAATGTTAGTGTTAATGGCGATTTACCATGTTCTAAAACTCTAACATCAGTTTTTATATTAGCAGATCTACTGCTACCAGTAAAAACAACTGTTTGGCCGTTTTCTATAGTCTGTGCTGAACTTACTACAACTGAAACACCGGCGTTAACTGTGTCTACGTGTGGTGCGGTTGCTGTAACGCCTATACCTGACATCAAAACTGTTTCTGCCGCTTTAATACCGTCTGTACTAGTTATTGGTATTGTTGTACTATTTGAAACAACAGCATCTGTTATTGTTGTTATTGGATCTATAGCTAAAGTAAAGTTGCTTAATACAAATTCAGTACCATTATAAATTCTAGCATGGTTAGATCCTTTACCTGTAAAAGTTATTGATCTAGCATCTACATGACTAGCAGCGTTTGTGCTTAATGTTATAGTACCACCCTTATCAGGTATTATTATTGTTTTACCATTTTCATCTGTACCTAAAACTTCAGGTACTTTGTAAATAGGATTTAAAGCTGTAGAGTTAGTTTCATCATAATAACCTTTATTTATAGAAGTTATTGTTACACCAGTATCGATACCTGTACCGCTAACACCCATACCAACACTTAACCCTGTAATGTCAGTTAATTCAAATTTGTCTATGTTAGTTGTTTTTGTTCTTCTTGTTGTTCTTGTAAAAGTAAATTCAAAATCACTATCAATAGGTTGTCTAGCCACAACAAGCTCTCCGCTAGATAAAGTTACGTCCCAGTTTATAGAAAAAGATTTAACAGCACCTCGGGATATAAACTTGTTAGGACCTGTAGACACAACATTGCTAGGTTCTACAACTGCAGATGAAGAGTGTAACAAACTAAATGTGACAGCTGTATTGCTGTATTGTGTTATAAAACTTGGTGATTCATAACTTTTTTCAAAAGATAAACTTGTGTTTAATTCTGTATTTCCTTTTGGCAACAAAATTAATTTATAACCATCATTACCTGTTATTGTTGGAAAAGTAATAAAACTGCTATACACACCGCTATCATCTATGGTTTTAGCGTTTAACTCTGCTACTGTGGCTGAAAAAGCAGGATTTGGAGGTGTTGCTAAAGCAGGGTTTGTATTTTCTGGAAAATTATAATAATGACCTTGAGACTTATTTATTACTCTCAAACCAAACATAGCCCCAGGCTCTCCTTCAACGTTGTAGGTGCGCACTGTTGTATTTGCAGACATTGGTGTTTCGTCTATAGTTATTTTATTTATTTTTTTCATATAATTTTTATTAATCAACAAACACTACATTACTATCAAAATACTCCAAAAAGAATGTTTCCCCTGCAGCGCTATATATAGGATCACCATATTGATTTACAGCGGTTTGATCGTTTGTTCCATATCTTTTTTGAAACTCCATTGCTCTACCACTAGTATGAACATAAACTGTTTGGCCGTTACCACAACCTTTTATTGAAAAACCTTTGGCGGTAGAGCCTTTTGGATTAAAAGCATGGTTTGAAGTAAAAGGCCCTGGGTTTGGCATGTTGTTAGCATGGTTCATAGCGTATATTGGCTCCCAATCTGGCCCTAACCAAACGTGTCTTAGATTTTTTAAATTAATTAGTATTAATCTACTTTGCAAAACATAACCTAGACTTTCCGCATCTGTAGCAACACCTAAGGTTAGTTCGTTGTCTATTTTTATAGTTGGATCTGGTGGATTGAAAAGATCAGGGTCTTCAAATGGATTATTAACACAGCTGTTTGGATTAAATGAAGGTAACAGACTACACCCAGGATTACCTGCTCCGTAATAACTATCAACTCGTTGTCCTTGTGGGTTACTACCTAAAAATGGTGTTGATGGTCTATCAGTCCATTGATAGCCATTTAGATCTAGCCCACCAGGACCATTAATTGTGCCCATTAACTGATCACCCATGATGTTACCTTGGTAATGCCATAGATAACTATTAAAGCTTCCTTGATACGAGGAAGAAGCATTACCCCAAGCAGCATCTCGAAGATTTATTTGTTTTTCCCAAGCAGGTTGACTACTTCTTCTTGTTGGTATGTTGATAATACTTGATCTTAATTGCAGATCCGGACTTATAGGTGCTAACTTGCGTTGAGGCACATAACGATTGGCTGGACCACTGTTAAAACCAGTCGATGGGTCCCAACCACTAAAACCAGCTGCTTGAGGTGGAAAATGTTCACCAATAGTAGTGTCTGGATTTTCGTAAGAAGCACCTACTAAACTTAAAGATATAGTTGTAGTTCCTGGAGGACCGGCTTTAGCATAACCATGACCACTACCATTCCAAGCTTGCCTATAACTTTCGTCTAAATCACCTTCATAATAACCAGTACCGGCAAATCCATAAATTTTTTTAGGCGATGGTATATCTCCAGGTGTGTGTGAAGCCCAGTCTATGGGTAAAGCCTTGCTATATCCACCTGAATTTACCAGTGCTCCATTGAAATAATATGAAAAACTTCCAGCAGCATAAGAATTTCTTTTACCAATATTACCACCAATATTTCCATTGTTGTTGGAAGGAGCTTTGTCATTAACAATGCATATTGAATAACAGTTAGGATTGTCTATATGGTTCACATTAACCTCGTCATAACTAATATCAGTAATTTCTATCATACCACAATTAGACCAACCAGTTAAATCTAAAACTTGACCTGTACCACCAAGCGTGCAAGACTTTAAAGACAAACAATCAAAGTTTGGTGCGTGTTGGAACAACGTATCTAACATGTCTAATCCGTGGTAAGGACTTGCAGGGTCTGGCTCTGTGTGAATAAAACTAGTTATATATTGATTATGTATAACAAGTCTTTTAAATGCTGGGTTTAAAGCATTGTCTTGAATACCAGAAAGGTCAGTTATGTTTGTCCCAACAGGGTTGAAAAAAGTTTTACCACCTTCACATAAAGTTGGAAATCCGTTTCTTTGAAGATAAAAACCGTCGTTATGACTACCACCTGAAGAACTTGCGCTATTCCAAGCTAATGGTGAAATTGGCCCCCACGCGTTAGCAAAACCCTGCGTACAACTTAAACCATCATAAACAACATTTCCAAAAGTCAAAGGCGTGTTGCTACGCCAACCCATATGTGTTAATTCTTCTACTGCACTACAGTCACCAAAAATACCATTACCATAATCTTGTATATTTAAAACGTTGTTAGCAAACATTGATGGTATACCACAGCTTAAGCCAGTAACACTACCAGGGCCAGTAAGCGGAGGTATGGTGTCGTTCCAATCACCAGCATGTCCTAAGTAAGTAGCTTCCATACCTGTACCACTTGCTTGTCCCCATACTGACCCGCTCAGATTAAGGTATTCATTTCGAGATTCAAGAGCTTCTTCAAAACCATTATCGTTAATCATGGTTTCTTTTATAGGGTTACCGTTCCAAGGAATAACATTAGGAGTTTCAATATCATTACAACCAAATATAACACAACTTCCATCATCAATTGTAGCGTCAATAGGGTTTATGTAAAAAGTACCTGGGTTTGGGTGGTTATATTGGTCAATACCACCAATGGATGTTGGATCGGTACAACCAGCATAAAGACATGAACCATCTTCGTGAGTGTAAAACGACTCGTAGTTTATTGCTTGAGAATCTGTACAACCGTGGTATTCACAACTACAATCCATGTGGGTTGCGATAGTACTATAATTGTCTGCGATAATATCATCACCTAAATTAGTGTTGAGTTCTATACCGGTAAGATCTATATAGCTCCAAGTAGAATCGTAAGAATCATAGCCATTACACGTAGCTCCAAGACAAGCGTTTGATGGCCATATCGAATTATTACTACTGTTCACTTGACCAGCAGTCATACTACCATTGTCCATACAGCCATATATAACTGGATCACAAGAACCATCATCACAAGTAGCTAATGGATCATAATTTGGAGCACAGTCATCAGTACAACCTTGAACTGTACTTGAGCCACAAGAAGGGCAAGCACCACTTGTACACGCAGCTGCCATAGCATCTACAGGTGTTGCATAACAACCAGCAGGAGTATTAGCTGGTGCTGTAGGGTCATAAAAATCGTGGCAAACAACGTAAGTACCAGTACCACCTGATGCTGTAGCACAACCACCGT
>Ga0208793_1001357_pt1 | contig 14276 bp, 29 predicted proteins | sample 17_taG_FD_184092 | JGI IMG/M metagenome (GOLD analysis project Ga0208793, IMG submission 184092) | Marine viral communities from the Subarctic Pacific Ocean - 17_ETSP_OMZ_AT15314 metaG (SPAdes) (version 2) | ecosystem: Environmental > Aquatic > Marine > Oceanic | place: Pacific Ocean | collected...
TCAATGTTATGACGTTCTACACTGAAGCCTACACCTGTGCCACACATGAGGATGTACATAGTCTCATCAAACGCACGTGGGCTATCCACTGGTACGTATGAACAGTTGTATCCACCTACGTGGCAACGGTCTAGTGCTGGCCCAGCGGTCATCAATGCCCTCATGCTAGGCATAATTGATTGATTGAGTACTGCTTCTTCTAGTTCTGCCCTCAGTGTATCTGGTAGCTTGTAACCGCAATAGCTATCCAAGTGATTAGCCATATAATCAAAATATCGTGTAACTGTTTCACCCCATGTCTCCCTTCGTTGCTCATCTTCTTTCCATCTTGCATAGCGTGAAAGGGCTATGAAGTTCTGGTAGTCTGTTGGTAATGTGTTGCTTATCATCTCTTTACTCCGTAATCGTTCTAATGTTTCTAATGTTAGCACCGTCAATATCGTAAAAGTATTCTTGGATGCTTTCTTCTAACTCCTCGCCCACCTGCCCATCAGCAGGGACGGGATACTCTTCCTCGTCAACGTCAATGGTAATAAACATTTTAACTTTCATTAGCCATTACCTCTTCAATCAACTTGTCCAGATACCACTGTGCTTTTTTCAAGTCTTCTAGCGGCTTGTCTTTGTAGTCAAAACGCCAGAGGTATTTCATAATGTTACCCTGCAGGTAATACTTAAACCCATCACCAGTAGCAGCAGAGATAGCATGAATGCATTCAATGCCTGTCTGGTTGTAGTGTGGTGGACTGTTGACCATATCAACATTGCCCCATGCTTCTTTACCTGCTTTTTCAGCCTCTTCCATCTTCTTCATAAATGAATCGTGTCTCATCATGCTGACCCCTTTGTTCTAGTGTTAAAGTTAAGGTGTACTACATTACCATCGTAGGTCTTTTCCACACCCGCTTCTTCCTCTAGTTCTACATCAATATCCATCTCGTTGTCAATAACTTTTGTGACATACTCGTGAACAATATTACGTAGTTCCTCTACCTCTTCCATGACAGGAACAGCAGCGCACATCATCTTAGCAAAGTGCATGACCTGATAATAGTCGTCATCATCAAGAGGATTGTCAGGCATAGCCATTATAGATATGTCAACTTCGCCTGACCACTTACCATCGTTATCAGCGAATGGTCTGACACGTATAAGGAAGTCCTCGTTTTGTATTTCTTTAGATAATTTATCCATCATATTCATGCTTATCTCCTTTTTACTTTCGTGCCGCCAAACTTAATAAACTTTGGATGCTTGTTTTTACCCTTCTCCTTCAGCCACTCTTCAGGGATAATCCTGTCGTAGTATCTGAAGCCGTGCTTGATGCACCAGTCTGCGTAGGAAGACTTAGCACCCTTACTTAATTTAGCCTTGCTGTTAGTAAACACAAAGCGTATGTCCAGCTTGGGATGTTGCTTCTTAATAGCAATATGCTTTCGCCTATCTGCCGCCATGAATCTGCCCTTTGTCTCAATGATAATACCATTGTCGAGAACAAAGTCAGGGGTATAGGTGCGGTAGGCTAGGTCTTCCCATTCAATCTTGATGTCCTCGTAGCCATATTTGACCTTGTTTTCATCAAGATAAATGGATAGCTTGTGTTCTAGCCCACTGCGATACCCATGTCGTATTGCCATACGCCGTGCCTTATGGAGCAATTACATCTCCAATGTAGCTGACGGTAGGCGGATTCTTGGCCTGTGACATTACAGATGGACGCTCAGTAAGACTATCCCAACAATCGTGACGGTAGTTACAAAATCTGCATCCGTCATTAAGGACTTTATTACCTGTGGGCTTGCCACGAAAAGTCTCAGGCACTGGTTCAAAACATCTTTCAAACTTGTTCTCCTTTACTTTATCTACGGTATCTTTAATCTTGGACACTTCGGTATCCACGTCAAGACCTGTAGCTGGTACGTACTTGAACTGACCATTGGCTTTGTTTACTACCCACCAGCCACCTGCCTTCTTGTCTGCAGCTTTAGCATAACCAGCTAACTGAGCCACATACCCGAAGCCATCACCGCTGGCAAGAGTGTCATAGGATTCAAACTTGTTTCTATATGACCAGTCTGAAGCTGATTTAATATCATCAACTGCACCATCAAGGATGAGGTCATAAGAACCAGAAACGCTATCGTCACCAAGGTCAAGAGAAACTTTATCGGTGTCTTCATACTTAACTCCTGCTTCTTTAAGGATGCCTTTGAACACTGCTTCAACAATGTCACCAATCATCATGTTCATTACGAATGTTGTCGGAAAGGGTAACGCTACCTCTGGCTTGTTCTTATCGTACCAGAGTTGGCAAGTTGGCCTACCTACGTTTGACATACGTAGACCGAACTTGTCACGCTTGTTACCCCCACCGAACTGACGTGCTGCAGCAGCCATCACATCATAGCCAATCTGTTTGATTGTTTGTTGTGACATACTTGATTTGCCTGTTACAGCGTTCTCAAGATACTGATGCAGTGCCAGTTCAGCAGGATGGTTCATTATGCTACCTCTTCTTCAAACTCGACATCAACCACACCGTCAATGTCTACTTCATCCAAGTCCATATCGTTTTTGCTTGACGCTTTCTCTGCGTAAGTATTGATGATGTACTCGTTGTAGTTAGTAACCCACGACATGAAGTCAGCAAACTTTGTCTGGTCATCCTGCGTGAGTTCCACTGTGTTAGTGATGTCCAAGGATGTATTAGGCAAGTAGAAGCTATTACCATTAGGCAGCTTACGCTCTTCAGTATTCAACGTAACATTGTGCTGCACAGGAAGACGCTTCATCTTGGCAAGCTGTGTAAACACACCACCAATAGTCTTGAAGGCATCACGATTCTCTACTTCCCAGATGAATGGTGTAGCTTCTAGGTCTACAGGATTACCATCTGCATCCTTTGGATTAACCAACTCAACTGTACCAAGCACTACACGTACACGCTTGATGGAACGGATGAGTTCCTTAGTAGCATCTGGCAGGGACTTGAAGTCTTCAATCCAACCAGAAGGCTTACCACAATTGAAGCCGCCATCGTTATCTTTCAAGTCCATGTTAAGCGTATCAGCCATAACAGTCTTGACGTAACGATTAGGTGTGCCGCCATTGCCCATCACAAACTTCTTGTACATGAAGCGTTGTAGGAATGGACGCATTACTGCTGACTCTGCGTAGTATGTAGGGCCATCAGGAATCTCTAGCTTGTATGTACCACCCTTAACCTTGATGGTATCCGAACCAAGGATAGGTGTGTGGTTGATGCGCAGACGAGCAAGGAACATACCCTGTTTCTTCTGTGCAGGTGCCTCGTTAGCAAGACCCATAGCCTTTGCCATTTCAGCGTAGTTATTAGTATCAATCGTTGTAATATCGTTCATGTTTATTAACTCCTTTTCAGTTGTAAGATGCATAGTTATATCAGATTACGTCCTTCACGTCAAGCCAATTCGGGCCTATTTTTGCCTCTAATAATAAAGGCACATTGAACTCAACACCCCAGCGTTGGGTGATGAGATAAGGTAGTGCATCATTAGTCTGTTGTATGACATTGATTACCTGCGCTTCTTCGTCAGGATGTATGTCAATAACAATACTGTCATGCACTGAGTTCACTATACATGATTGCATACCCTTGAGCAAGCTATCAATGTGCAATAATGCGATAGGCACTATGTCTGCTGTAGCAAACGATTGCACAGGGTAGTTCTTAATCTGTGTAAAGTGTGAGACACGTCCAGTGTGCTTACGTACCACATCAGGGAACGCAAACTCACGACCACTGGGCGTGGTAATCTTTCTTGTGTTCACAGCCTCTTTAGCCAGTCGGGAATGCCAAGCGGCAACCCCTTGGTACTTGTCTGTGAAGTGGGTATAGTACTCTGCTTCTGCCTTGGTTCTACCGTAACCCGTTGCGCCATATAACGGTGCAAAGGTGTGCGCTTTCGCATCCTGTCTATTCGTAGGCTGACCAGCATCGGTAATAACTTTAGCGGTGTATGAGTGTACATCAAATCCAGTAGATACTTCTTCAATAGCAACCTCATCTTGTGATAGGTAGGCTGCAGCACGGAACTCCAACTGTGCGAAGTCAGCTTCCATTACCTTGCCACCAGCAAATCGTGACACAAATACTTTCTTCACAGGAAACGTGCCGCCACGTGGCATGTTCTGCATATTGGGGTCAGCACCAGAGAAGCGACCAGTAGCTGTACGATGCTGTAACAAACGTACATGCAGCTTACCGTCTTGCTTTGTGTATGTACTGATACCCTCAACAAAGGACGATAGGTACGTGTCTACTGCACTGAGCCTACGCACTTTGTATAGGAAGTCAACAGCGTCATCCATGCCACGCTGCTTGGCAGCAGACTCTAGTAACTCTAGGTTCTGCTTACTGGTACTAAAGCCATTGGCACTTGCCCATTTAGCTGAAGGCGGCTTGAACTTTAGCCCCGCCAATTCCACATCAGGTATAAGAAGATAACCAGCCCCATCACAGCGTGTACATTTATTAGTTCTAGCAAATGGTGTTCCATCTTTCTTGACCTTTCGTATCTGTCCAGTGCCATTGCAGTCACTACACTGCTTTGCATTGGTCTTGTATATCTTCTCTGTGCCGCCAGCAATCAAGCTGCGGAAGTCGGCATCATCCATGTATGGGTCAATAGCGTTGCCCCAATACGGCTTGTCAATAACCTTACGACTGTAGATAACCCAAGACAATTGCTCTGGGCTGTTGAGGTTGATAGGTGTGTCACCCATCAGCTTACGTACATGAGCCTGTAGGTCATCCGTCAGTTGCCGCTTCTCATTCTCAAACTCCTCACGCACCTCATCCAACTTGGATAGGTCAACAGCAAAGCCACGCTGGTAGATACGTGACAGGCATACAGCTACCTGATTAGTCAGGTCTACTGTACCACGTAGGCCACTGTCTGCTGGTGTATTCAAACGATACATCAGCTTATCAGCAAGTTGCTGCGTAGCATGAAGGTCAGCAGACAGATACTCCGACAACTCATCATGTGGTATGTCACGAGTACTGTAGCCCTGCTTGAAGTATTCCTTCAATGTATCTTGCTTCTTCGTGTCCAACTCATAGCGTTCTGCACAAGCCTCAAGAGACAGCGGCTCTTTGATACCACGCTGCAACACATACTCAGCCAGCATTGTATCGAACACAGGCCCATCATACTTGAAGCCTGACTCCCACAGCCACAACAAGTCGTGTGCAGCATTGTGACAGATAAGCACCGTAGCCTTGTCCAGTTCGTTCTGAACGACACCATGACCATATGGTGTAGGCTCTATGTCATTATGGTCAAAGTATATAAGATGTTCACGACCTGTATCGTCTAGCATACCTACCATAGTCAATGAGTTCTCTGGCTCAAAGGGGTCAAGGTGTAGCTTACCATCACGTTTGGTAGTCGTGTTCTCTACATCAAGTGTTAGTTTCATATTTGCTCATCCTTACTCTTCCTGTCAGGGTTAATGGAATCTGGTAGAACATCTCGCCAGAAGCTATATATTTATTAGATACCTCTACTGGTGTCAAGTCTTTAATGTCTTCCGACTTAAACATAAGTGCATCAGACAGTTCCTTATTCCATACAAAGAACAGGGTAGGCTTGTCAAAGAACTTAGACTTACGTTCAGGTAGCTGTAGTGTATCATACGGAAACACTGAGCCACTCCATACTGTCTTGACTTCGCACTCCACATAGAACTTACCCTTGCTGCCTTCCGCAATCAAGTCCTGTCCATATGTATTAGGGTTCTCCCATATCTCGTAGCCTCGTATCTGCATGTACTCCATAGTACGAACACGAGCAGGTTTGTCATGCTTGCCGTGCAAGGTTTCACTAAACTGTTTCCTCATCCTTCGTACCTCGCAGTCTGATAGTTAAGTTCTACGTTCACCATACCGTGCCAGCCATTCAGCTTGTTCTTCACGATGTTGATGTGACGCAATGGGCTGTCTTCCTCTTGGCCTTCCACACTAGGCGACTTGCCAATCAGTATCATCAAGTCAGCTTCCGCAGCCTTGCCTGTACGTGAGCCTTCCATCATAGACTGATTAAGCTGTGACCTACCCTCTGCCTCTGCAGATAACTGTGACATATAGAATACAGCACAGTCGTATGTCTTGGCAATCTGCCGTGCATAGATAGCACAAGCCTTGAGTGCCTCATCGGGTCTGGCATAGTTACCTGCCACACCGAACTTGTCACCCATGTCAAGCACAAGGATGTCGGGGTTGTTAGCCTTGCAGACTGATTCAACCCATGCCATGTCACGACCACCTGCATCTTTAATCCTGATGTTATTCATCACAGGCTCATACAGTGCCTTGGCCTTGCCTATGTTGTCACGCACCTCACGTGCAGTCATGCCAGCAGCAGCAGTCAAGTACCTTGCACCGACACGGTGAGTAGGCTCCTCGTTACACAAGATGATACACTTGGCACCCTGATGTGCAAACCCACCCGGTGCAGCAATCAAGCTGGCGTGGAAGGATGTCTTGCCTGTGTTGGGTCTGGCACCCACTTCTATAAGCTGACCACCAGACACACCTTCCACCTTACGAGTGACTGATGGTATGTTGAAAGACCACTTGGCTTCCAACTCAGCCTTTGCCATGAGGGTTTCAATCGTGATGTCATCCCACTCAATGTTGAGGTTAGGAATGAAGTCATCACCGTAACGCTCAAGTAAGTTGCGTAGCTTCTCAAGTGTGGCACTGTCACCATTCACCATGTCGAAGCCTATGTTAGCAACGTCCTCGCCAACAACCTGCTGGAATAGTTTAGACAGCACCTCTTGTGCTATGTCACTACCCATTGGCTGCTCACGCTTGATAGAAGAGAACATAGATGAGTAGCCCTGCTTCTGTGCTGTAGTCAGTGTAGGATTGTTAGCCATGAACAATGCCTCAACCTCATCGGGTGTGACAGTACGCTCATACCTATCCATAGCTGTGTCGATAGCCTCTTTAATCTTACGTGCATCCTTGCTGAACAAGCGTGGTGGGCATTTGCTACCACGATGGTCATCATAGAATGACTTATCCATTAGGCTTCTAATGATTGATAATTCCATATAAGTTCTCCATATCTGTCGGGTTACGATATTTCAAATCGTCATTCAAGCGTAGTACACGAACATCGTTTACGTGACCACGTAGTTCCTTTGCCATCTGCAAAGTCTTGGGTAGTGCATCGGGGTCTAATGCAATTACGGCTGTTGAGAACTGTGCGAGATACCCTTTATGCGACTCTTGTAGAGATGTACCAAGTATCGCAACCCCGACAAAGGATTTGCCACCAACCACGGCTGCACTCACACAGTCCTCAACAACAACTGCGACTTTACCACACCCAACGGTGTAAGGCAAGCCACTTTTTCCATATCGTTTCCATTTAGGTAATCGCTTACCAATGGCACGGCCTGTAGCATCAACGGTCACACCGTCATGCACTACAGGAAATACAATCCTGTCATCCTTCACATCATACATCACACCCAAGTCATCTGGGTCTAGCTTGTACTGGTAACAGAAGGCAAGCACAGTACGCTTGTTTCTATGCGGTATGATATACGATGGCATATCAAATGTCTCATCAGCAAACTCAGCTACGTTACCCATGCCTGACCGTATGTCATCCACTGTGAGATGTACACGGTTGCCGCCACTTACATTACAAGATGCCTTGTAACAATTCCACACAAGGCTACCCATGTTGTTAGTAACAGTGAAGGTCTTGTACCCACCACAATTAGGACAGTTCATACGTTTAGTCTGTCCATTGGGTACATCTATATCACTTATAATGTTATATATATTATTCATTATATACTCACTTTCGTTGCGGCAGTTAAGTGCTTTTACCATGTGACTTACGTGCTGTCAAGGCACTATTTGCACTGGCATATGTATTTTTCATGTACGGTTTTACTGACTGTGGATTACTGTGTCCTGTAACCGACATGATTTGTCCCATAGGTACACCTGCCTCTACCATTTGTGTTGTACCAGTACGACGCAAGTCCATCAGGCGTAGTTCCTCAGACAGCCCAGCTTCACGCATGACAGCCCTTCCAGCTTTGGACAGACGTTCCATGCTGTACGGGTGGTACTCGCCCTGTACGGGCGTTGTGCGGGGAACAACGTACTGTTGAAAGCCAAAGTCCTGCTCCTGTTGTGTCAGCATCTCAAGCAAGTCATCTTCGATAGGCAAAGTCACCTCTGCCCTACGCTTAGACTGCTCAAGATATAGCTTGTGTTCTTCCAAGTCTATGTTATCCCACGTCAGCAGACGCATGTCACCTAGACGCTGGCACCACTCGTATGCCATGTGTACAATCAGGCCAATGCTACGCCACTGAAACTCACCATAGGCAGTGTCAAGGAATTGACGCACATCATCCTCTGTCCACACAACCTTGCGTTGTGGTGGTGTCTTGCGCCTGACGTTGGCAAAGGGATTGACTGTAGCATACTCCATGTCAATAGCGTAACGAAACAGAATAGATGACACAGTACAGACGTGGTTGGCAAGGCTAATGCCTCGCTCAACCCAGCCTTCGTATGCATGTTTGGCTTGCTTACTTGTGAGTTCACAAAATTTCACAGAGCCAAAATCATCTAGCATGATGCCAAGAAAGTATTTATAATCTTTCTTAGTTCTGCTTCGTAACATCTTGAAATCATTGGAATTATAGTACTTATCCACAAGATGTTTTACAGTGTTCATGCTGCAATCAACTCCTTGAACTGCTTGCTTTCAATCCACTGTGACACTTCATGCTCACGCTTGAACATGTTAACAGCGTTGGTATCACCGCCAGTGTTACGCAGCTTGAAGCCATTACGCTCATCAGCATAGCTGGCATAGTTGGTGAAGGCAGAGTACAATGCCCATGCATTCTCACCACGCACACCAGCTTCTTGGTTGTACAAGGTAAGCATCTTGTCTGCTGTACGGTCAGACTTGAGCAGTGATTCAAGCATAGCTTTGACATTGCTCACAAGCACAGGGGTGTTCGCCCAGCGTTGCATTTGCTGATGGTAGTTAGTGAAGTCATCATTTGACTTGCCCAACTGTGTGATGAATCGGTCAAGGCTGAAGCCGCTAGTGTTCTTACGGCGTACCTTGTCATGCTCACCACGAATCATACCGTTGGTGCAGAAGAAGTCGATAGCACCAAACAACACAGTATTTGAACACGTCCCATCCACACCATGCAGTGCGATGATGCGTTGTGCAATCTCAGTCTCATGCTTTGGTGTCACGATGGTATGCTTCATGTTAGGCAGGGTCATGTCCATCATAGCCCAGCCATTGCGGTGAGCATCACGCCACACAATAGACGCACCGTCTGTCTGCTCATCAGTCAGGTTGTCCGTCACAGTTGACATAACGTCACGGAAGAAATCACCATGTGATGCACAGGTGAAGTCCTTGCCTACGATAGCAATAGGTTCGCCAGTGTTGCCATCAATGACATACTTCTTGTCAGCTACACGAGTAGGCTCAAAGGTTACATCAAAGTCGAGGTTCTCAGGGATGTATTCTAATGGCATATCTATTCTCCTTTCAGGTTGAATTGGTGTCGTAAAGTTTCCCATGCGTCACTCAACTCTTGTAAGTCAAACGCTGACACAGCACGTATGCCACCCATTTCTGGGTAAAGTGCTGTCTCAAGGAAGGTATCTAACTTGCTGTCTATACTATACAAAGCCGCTTGTTGCATAGGCTGCAACCCATTCACAGCATTTTGCCGTAGTTGTTTATCCTTTTCACGCACTTTCTCCCAATGGGCAATACGTTCATCTTGTGTCATGTTCTCTAGTTTCTTAGCCATGTATCATCTCCTTTACAATAAAGCTAGTAGTGGTAACACTACAAATATAAATACTACTGCATCCATTCCGGCATACTCCTTCCCTTGTTATACCGTGCAAAGGCAGTCTTGTCAACCTTGTAGAACGCACGGTACGCCATGATAGGCCACTCCTCATTTGTCTTGCAGTCATCGTGTCCACTGAAACACTGTGGGTGTGGTGTAATATCGCCAGCGGGTATCAGGTGTCTGCCGTTCCAAAGGGAACCCCAATGTTTGCTTGAGCCATGCACCTTACCATACCGCCAGCTATAGTCACGCAGCATAGCGTCATACAGCTTGAAGGCATACTTGTAGTTAGCCTGTGTCTCCATTGCCCACAAGGTGCAAGGATGCTTCTGATGCACAGGCTTGTATAAGCCACAGGATTCTGCATAGTCAGGGGCATGATGCCATACGCTAGTGCATAGCATCTGCGCTTCTTCCAATGGCATCTTGACAATATGCTGATCACACAGTGACCGTGCTATGGCATCGGGGTTATCTTCAATGATAAATCTGTTCATGTGTGTCTCCTAATCTGTTATATCTATTGCGACTATGTCATATTCATTAAGCATGTCTCGTATTTGCTCTACACTATATGCTTTAATGTAAATATAAGTTGTAAAAGTTTCACTACCATCTACTTTCCATTCTACATAATATCTATTCATCTGCAATCATCCTCATCAAAGTTGTAATTATACTCAGTATCAAGCCAATGCCACGCCTGTTCATAGGCATAATCCCAATTGGCATGATAGCCAGTAGCTATATCATCATCAGCAATACACTTAGCCCAATGGTTTAGGCTAGGTTCATGGTCAAGTGGTAGTTCCTCGTGCATCGTCATTCTCCTTTGGTAAGTATACATATACATCACAGCCACAGTCAGGGCAGTGCAAGTTAGTCACCATTGCATAGGTATCTTCACACCCATACGCTTCTGCATCATGGTCACTGCCCCATATTAGTTGGGTGTTACAGTGCCAGCAGTTCATCGTATTACTCCCAATACCCAGTTCTCTGCACAGTTTTCGGCATACACCTCACTGTGTCCTTGTATGTTACGTTCCTCAATGATAGCACCATCCTGCATCATGTACACAGTATAGCTACCATCAGGCTCAACAAAGACAGTCGCTTTGCGGTAACTGCCATCACCACGGCTACAATCTTCGTCACTGTAAAATTCATGCAATAGCATCTTCATTCTCCTTTGGATACATCCACTGTGCATTGTAATAGATGACTTCCCAATTGATACCAATAGTGGCATCGTGGTTGTGGTCTAAGTTGTGCAACACCTCAAGTGCCTGTTCTCTTGTGAGCCAGTCACACTCCATCATTACATCCTCAACAGACCATACGATTGCAATCTCATCGTCTTGTAATTCAAGTATTGGCATCATCATTCTCCTCTGTCAGTGTCCAGCTATGGCGGCAGTTAGTCTTCCAGTTGTTCTGTGTGCCATCCCAATCGCACTCGTAGACTGTGCAGACAAAACTACCTGTGTCCTCATCTGTCCATGCGTTCAAGTCAAACATTCTGTCACCTATCTGGATGCCGTACCAATCTTCATCACAGCAATTAGCCATGTCTTGAAGAATTACTGTGTCATAGTAGGCAGTCAGATATCCACGTTCATAGTCAGATAGTACTAGGTCAAAGCCGCTGTCGTAATTGTCAGTCATCGTAGTCATCTCCCTTGTCACGCTCCCATAAGTCATCCACATCTATACCATCACAGATGTACGAGTAGTCGTAGTTTGGTATCTCAAATAGCTTGATGCTACCATCTTTATTACGAATGTAATCATCCGCATCGTCATCCCATACAGCTACAGGCATATCCCATACCAGTACGCCGTATGTTTTATCTGGGTCAAACATTGTCAATCTCCTCTACTTCAAAGTCTGCGCTACCAAAGTCAAAGCATTGTGCGGCAGTAATCTCTGCCTCTGTTTCATCCTCTGCCTCTACTTCAATCACTGCGTCTATTCGCACTAAATATTTAGGCATCGTCAATCTCCATCCTTAAACAGTTTGTACATTATATAACATATTCCAACTACAGATACAACCAGATAACCGCCAATGAACACACTGTCCCACGGCATCTGATTGTATACGCACAGTGCAGTCACACAATTAGTCACCGTCAAACTCTTTGACGAACTCAAGTTCAATGTGTGACTGTGGATACAATGCCTGTGCCATGTCAAGTGCATGTTCAACTGCGCTATTCCACACAGGCTGGTCAAGTGGCTGTGGGTGTACATTGTACACACCACTGATGCCATCCATTTTGATTCCAACTTCCCAATACATTATGATTCTCCTTTAATCAGTTCAACGTCTTTGTTGCAATCATCACATCGACTGCGTGGTTTTTCATAGTCTGTGTATACATCTTCATCATACACCAGCATCCATGAGATGCGGTTGGCACTAACCCATGAGCGTTCCCACACATTCGTGCCACCACATTCGTAGCAAATCCACTTACTCATGCTGCTTTCTGTGTTTTTCTGCCAGTCTTGGCTCTAGCTAAGTCTACAGTATACAGTTCATGTGTACCCAAGTGGATCGTGATACCATTCTTGCGTTGCTCTTTGCGTTGGCGGTTGAGGCGCACCTCTTTGCCAATCTCTTTGTGCATCTTGTCGAGGAAGATGCCAGCAATGTCCTGTGCCATGTACTGTATGTACCCACCAACATCTGCCTTTGTAGCACGAGCATACTTGAGGCACATATCGTAGAAGGCTTCACGCCCCATACGCTTGCCATGCAACTCCAGATACAAGGCTTCTACCTTGCGGAACTTAGCAGACAATTCAGCACTGCCCTGCACCTGTCCCTTCTTACCTGTAGTACGCTTGAAGTATGTGCCAGCTTTGATTGTGTTCTCGATGTTGAATGTTGTCATAATAATATCTCCTTATTGGTTGGTTAGTGTGTTAGTAGTCAGGGTAGTCTCTAGTCCAACATTGGACTTAATATGTCTAATGACATACTTGGCACGATTGATAAACTGTCGTGCTTGTTCTTGGTCATACGACATAACATGTTGTGCATCAGATAGGATAGACATAGCCAACATGCAAGGCATTTCTTCGTGCAGCATGTCTTCCATGTCTAGCTGTGACAGGCCATACATATCCATGTACCGCTTGTCAATCTCTATCTGTGCTACTTCATTCCAAGTTAAGTTACCCATAGCTTTGCTCCTGCATCATACGCTTTGTGCGAACCTGCACCTTGCGGTTACGTTTCCAATCATCACGCTTTGCTTTGCGTGGCTTAGTCTTTAACGACTTCATCTTTTCTAGCTTGATTTGCATCGTGCTTATCCTTTTTACGATTGTATTTAGTCTTGTCTGGCACAACGGCTGTCCTGCGACGTGACTGTGCCACTGCCTTCGCCACAGGATTGATAGGTCTGATACGCATTGTCAATTCTCCTATGAAAGTGCGTACTGAATAATGTCTACAACTTGTGTGATAGCTAACACAAGAATAACGATATGACCTAAGTGAATTTTCTCATACATATTAAATCTCCGTTAGTCCAACATTGGACTTGTCTAGTATATCTAAGTAACAATATATACTTCACTAAAGTATCAGTATATATGTTACATAAGATATACATAAGAGGTTAAGCCGTGTCAATCACAAAGCCTGACGTATCCTTCTTAGCTTTGCCCTTGGCAATCAAGCCAACGACTACACCCTTCGGGTCAAGGAAGCGCAAGTCATCCTTGTCACCGTCAATCACCTGCAAGCCACGGAATGTATCAGGTAGCTTGTCACGGAATACCACAGCCATGTTTACACCTGTCTTGACCACAGCCATGACCACAGCATCAGCATACTTCATATCAGCTTCGCTGTATGACAGGGTGATGTGATAGTTGTCAGGCAATTTCTGATAAGCACGTTTGATTACTTTAGTGTAATCATAGAATTGTGCATCAGGATAGTTTGGTGCCAGCTTCATAGCGTCACCCTTGTCATCTGTGCCACCAAGCCGTATGCAAGGCGTGATGCCATTCTTGAGTTGGCGGCGAATGAATGTCTCAATGTCTTTGTTCAAGGCATCATAGAACCCGATAGGGTCAGACAGCATCCACATAGTCTTGCGTTCCCTGCCACGTTGCACAGCGTTCATGGCACCACGCCCTGCCGTATTGAGACAACCGACATGGCACTTGGCTGTCTCAGCCATAGCACATAGGTTATGCACCTTGCCCTTGAACATGGTCTTGAACGGCTTGAGATAGCGGATAGCTGTCACATATTCAGAGCCATCACCCTTGATTGTTTTGGCATTATTGCCAACACCTAGTATCTGATAAGTCATTACACCCACTCCATATC
>Ga0208793_1001361_pt1 | contig 14252 bp, 11 predicted proteins | sample 17_taG_FD_184092 | JGI IMG/M metagenome (GOLD analysis project Ga0208793, IMG submission 184092) | Marine viral communities from the Subarctic Pacific Ocean - 17_ETSP_OMZ_AT15314 metaG (SPAdes) (version 2) | ecosystem: Environmental > Aquatic > Marine > Oceanic | place: Pacific Ocean | collected...
GGTATGTTGTATAATGGGAAAACGATCAAACTTTGAAAGAAAACCAAGAGATTATTATAGAACCCCCCGTGAGGCTGTATTTCCTATCTGGCCTTACCTTCAAGATCATCAAACCTTCTGCGAACCGTGTGCAGGAGATGGTGCGTTAGTTAGATCACTACAAGAGATTGGACTAACATGTTCAAGTGCATACGATATTGAGCCACAAACTAATGGCATTGATATCCAAGATGCCTGTGAACTAACCGAAGAGCATTTAAATGATGCTGATCTAATCATTACAAACCCACCATGGGAGCGTAAGATACTACACCCAATGATAGAACAGTTCTCAGACCTTAGACCCACTTGGCTGCTGTTTGATGCTGATTGGGTACACACCAAACAAGCTATTCCCTTCATGCCTCGTCTTAGAAAGATCGTAAGCGTTGGTCGTGTGAAATGGTTCGACAAAACCGCAGGTAAAGATAACGCCTGTTGGTATTTGTTTGATCGCCACGACGAAACTTATGCAACGAGATTTTATGGGAGAACGTAATGAACATATTAGTATTGGATTTAGAAACAACTGTTCAGAAGATAGATGGAAAAATAGATAATAGCCCCTTCCATCCTGATAATAAATGTGTAAGCGCACACTTTGGTTTCATTGGATGGGAAGGTGTAGATGAAGTAACAAACCTTGTATTTCATCATAATGAAAAAGATGTGCCTGATAGCCCAGCGCAGATGCAAGAAGCGTTAACTAAAGCTACGCTGCTTATCTGCCACAATGCCAAGTTTGATGTCACTTGGTTATTGCAAATGGGCTTTAAAATCCCTGACCAGGTATATTGCACAATGATAGGCGAATACATCCTATCTAAAGGGCAGAAGCGTCCATTGTCGCTGAAGGCAATAGCTGAACGCAGAGATGTTACACGCAAGAAATCTGATCTTGTAGATGATCTATTCAAAAGCGGTACTGGCTTCGAGGCTATGCCGTTAGCTACTGTTTTAGAGTATGCAGAAGCTGACGTTATATCCTGCGGAGAGATATATTTATCACAGCAAGACGACTACGCAGCTAAAAGTAATAAATCATTAGCAGAGACAGTAAAGCTGATGAATGAAATGTTGTTGTTCCTGGTTGAGATTGAAACAAATGGCATAAAGATTGATCTAGAAGTTTTAGATTTAATTAAGCGTGAGTACCTCGAAGAATTTAATCAAATAGAATCAGACATTGAAGAGATAGTTGAGCAAGTAATGGGTGATACCCCCATGAACTTATCTTCTCGTGATGATCAGTCTAAGTTTATATACAGCCGTGAAATTATATCTAAAGAAGTACATAAACAGGTGTGGAAGTTAGGTACTGGGCCAACAGGCAGACCGCAATATCCACCTAGTATGAACAAAAGTCAGTTTTATAAAGCAGTTAATGCAACAACTAATATTATACAGAAAACACATGTTGTTTGCTGCGATACTTGTGATGGGCGTGGTCGTATACAAAAATATAAACAAATCACTAGAACTAAATTAGGTAAAAAATACAGGGTACAAGGTGATCCATATAAAAACCTTTCAAAGTGTGAATCTTGTAAGGGTGTTGGTGCATTTTATAAACCCACAGGTGTTGTAGCGGGTCTGAAATTAAACCCTGAAACATCTTCTGATGCATCTGCTAATGGATTCAAAACAGACAAAGTTACACTTGCTAGATTAATTACTCAAGCTAAAGCTAAAGGTAATGATCTTGCAGTTGAATATCTTACTAAAACTATAAGACGAAGTGCAATTAAAGTATACCTAGATAGTTTTGTAAAAGGGTTTGAAACTTGGACAAGATCCGATGGCATATTGCACACGCAGTTTACCCAGTGTGTTACTGCCACTGGCAGATTATCTAGTACAGCCCCCAACATGCAGAATGCTCCAAAGCGTGGGTTTCCTGTACGCAAGGCTGTTGTAAGTAGATTTGAAAACGGAACAGTAGTTGAAGCAGATTTCAGTTCTGTTGAGTTTGTACTCGCAGGAGAATTGAGTAGAGATACTCAGATTATATCTGATGTAATTAATGGCAAAGATTTACACAAGCAAACCGCATCTATAATTCAACAATGCGATATTTCTGAGGTTACAAAAGATCAACGTACTATGGCAAAGATGCACTCATTCGCTCCAATTTATGGTTCGACAGGGAATTTATACGAAGGTCATGTAAAATTATATTACACTGAGTTTTTTAATATTTATGGTGGTCTTGCTGAATACCATAAACGATTAGCCAATGGTGTTTTAAAAAATGGTATTGTGCAAACACCTTCGGGTAGGCAGTTCTTTTGGCCTAACGTAAAACGCACAAAAGGTAATCGCACTACTTTCTATACGCAGATAGTTAACTACCCTGTGCAGTCTAGCGCAGCGGATTTAATGCTCCTGTCCTGTGTACGTGCTTTCCGTAAGTTCAAAGAGCTTAAACTAAAATCACTATTAGTCCTGACGGTGCATGATTCCATAGTCTGTGACGTTTATCCTGGTGAATTAGATAAGGTCAAAAAGGCTTTAACTTGGGCCATGGTTGGTGTGACTGAAGAAGCTGCCCAGCGCTGGAACTACACATTTGCCCTACCCTTAGAAATAGAGATTTCTGGTGGAAAAAACTGGCTGGAACAAAACGAATACACTTGACTTATACCACTTAACTATGCCACAATATAATACCACATAACAAAAAAGGTTCTAACATGAACGATCTAACACAAATCGATAGCAGTGAATTAGCAGAATTGGCTGAAATATTAGGAACAGAAGTACCATCAGGAAGCAATAAATCTGCTTTGGTCAGAGTTCCTGAGTTAAAAATTAATGCGAAATCTCGTAATAAAAATACAAAGAAACCAATACCAGAAGGTAGTTTTTATTTAACAGGTACAGACACTCCTGTTTACTCTGAAACAGTCAGCTTTCGACCATTGGCTTCGCATGTCCAGTACTTCCATTGGGATGAAGTAGATGGCAAGCGTAAATTAGTTAACAAATCCCTTGCAGTGAAAAATCCATACAAAGATGAAGCCAGAGATCTACTTGGTGGAATTGCTTGCGGTATGCCTTCATGGGATGCTCGTAAAGAAATGGAATACGACGAAGCTAAGAAGTGGCGAGCTATGCAGCACCGTGTAATTCGTGGCGTTGTCTCGTACACAGGTAAAACTGAGGATGGCGAAGAAGTCACAGTAGAAAACCAACCATGCATCATGTTCCACAAGAACAGTAATTATGGCGGCTTCTATAATGAATTTATCAAGAAGTTACCTCAAGGTTCACAGATTTATAACTATGCTGCTGAACTTACTTCATCATACAATGAGAATGGTTCAGTGGTCTGGTATACTTTTGGGTACAAACCTGATCTTAAAAATGAATTAGGTATGACCAAAGACGTGCATGATACTATGTTAGTTTTTGCAGATGCTATCCGTGCTGAAAACAAGTATGTTGATGAACACTACTTCAAATCAATCAAAGAAGGATCAATTGATAGCGCAGCTATTGATGCCCTCGGTGATTCATTGGACGCTGACTTCGAAGACGTAGCGTAATGGTAGATAGTAACGCCATAATAAAAGACATGAGCAATGACGTGTACCACTCTTCGGGTGGTATATCGTCATCCGCTGTGAAGACGGTATATAAGAAATCCTTAAAGCACTGGAAAGGTCAAAAGATTACCCAATCAGCAGCGTTTGCTATGGGTAATGCTGTTCATGCACACTTACTAGAGCCAGAACGCAACTTAGTTATCAAAGGCCCGAAAACAAAGTCTAGTAACGCCTTCAAAGAAATGAAGGAAAAACTAACTGATGATCAGGTTCTGTTAACTGAGGTTGAATATGCTGTTGCTAATCGTATTGCGCAGGGAGCATTAGAAAACCCTGTATGCGAAGCGGCATTAAAGCATCCTGATAGGATCAATGAGTGTAGTATATTCATAAAAGATCCAGTGTCCTCTTTGCTTTTAAAGACCCGTCCAGATTTATTGATTGAGTCTGAGCGCACTGTCTATGATGTAAAGACTACTCAGGATGCAAGCCCTCGTGGTTTTTCATTCGAATGCAACAAGTATGCGTATTTAATTCAGGCGGCTGTGTATGTTTATATCTGCAACTTAGTTGGATTAGACGTTAATAAGTTTGCATTCATAGCCTGTGAAAAATCTGCCCCATACGTCAGCCATATGCATTTTGTAAGCCCAGAAGCTTTGGAATGGGCGACTACAGAGATGCACAAAACACTCGCTGTAATTGCTGAAGCTGAAGACAAGCAGGATTATGGCACTGGTTGGGGTGACGTATCCATTCTTGAGAAACCGAAATGGCTATAAGCCCACAGTCTGCCAAGGCCAAGGGGCGGCGTTTTCAGCAATGGGTACGTGATCGCTTATACGAAACATTCCCTGTTTTAGAAGATGGCGATATACGGTCTACGAGCATGGGCGCAGGTGGAGAAGACTTATTATTTTCACCTGCTGCTCGTAGATTATTTCCCTACTCAGTTGAATGTAAAAACAACAAAGCCAACGCCATATATAAGGTGATGGATCAAGCCGTCAGTAATTGTCCTACAGGCATCACACCACTCGGTATGGTCAAGGCTGATAAACGTAAACCATTAGCGGTTGTCGATGCCGACCACTTCTTCGAGCTAGTAAAGAAACATAATGAAAAATAAAAGTATACCAGTTGATACTGTAGCTATCTGTGTATCGCTTTCTGAAGATGGCAGCACCCTTACACAAGTGATGGATAATTTTAGTAAGAGCTATCCAGTAGTTGAAAAAGAATACTTAAATCTACTGCTCAAAGGCTTAGAATTTATGATTGATACAAACCCTGATTTCCCTGCCACTCTAGGTAACCTAACAGATCTACTAGAGAGCAAACAAGTAGAGTTTGAAGCTGACGATGAACTCAAGGATGCAATCTCTGATGCAAAGGTCGTTCCTATCAATAAAAATAGGATGAACTGATGTCTAATTACTTCAAAAAAACACCTTCTGTAGAAGAAGATATCGTAGGTACAGTAGACCGTAAGAAAGTAGCCTCAGATGGCCTCTCAACGTCCTATTACAGCCTTCCTAGCCACGCTACGGAGCTTCGACATCTTATATCTCAAAAAGGCATGAGCAAGAGCCGTGGAGACATATTTAAAGCCTGTTACAGGTTGGGAGAAAAGGACGGAACAGACACTCTGTACGACCTGAATAAAATGAAATTTTTCATACAAGATTTAATAGAAATGCACGAGAGAGGCGAACACTTATGAATATAAACGACTACCAAGATCAGGCAGCTAAAACTGTTATTTTTAAAGAAGAAGATGCGCTTCTTTACACCATCTTATCTCTTTCCGCAGAGGCAGGAGAGATAGCCAGTAAGTATTCAAAAATTATACGAGACAATAATGGAATAATTACACCATCTGATAAATTGGAAATGGCAAAAGAACTAGGAGATGTTGTGTGGAACTCAGCCGTTTGTGCAAGGGAGCTTGGGTACAGTTTAGAGACTATTTGTAAGATGAACCTAGCAAAATTAAACAGCCGTTTAGAACGTGGGGTTCTAGGCGGTTCTGGCGATAATAGATAAAGGGAGCATACAATGAACAATTATTTACCAACAGATTATCAGGCATTTATTCATACGAGCCGTTATGCTCGATGGCTAGAAGATGAAAATCGTAGAGAGCAATGGGGTGAAACTGTCAGTCGCTACATGAAGAACATTGTGCATCGTGCGTTGCCAAGCGTAGGTGAGACAAAAGATAATTTTGATTATGGCGCTACAGAACGTGAGATTAGAGATTCCATACTAGGGTTAGAGGTTATGCCTTCTATGCGTTCCCTGATGACCGCAGGAACTGCCGCCAACCGTGATAACACATGTATGTATAATTGCTCTTACCTGGTGATAGATGATCCCAAGGCATTTGACGAAGCTATGTTTATTTTACTTTGTGGTACAGGAGTAGGCTTTAGCTGTGAGCGTCAGTATATACGAAACCTTCCAGAAGTTCCTGAAAAGCTTTTTGATAGTGATACAACTATTGTAGTGAGAGATAGCAAAGAAGGATGGGCAAAATCTTATCGTCTTTTAGTCTCTATGCTTTATGCAGGAGAAATACCACAATGGGATGTAAGTTTAGTTAGACCTGCTGGCGCTCGTTTAAAAACCTTTGGTGGAAGAGCTTCAGGCCCTGATCCTTTGGTAGATCTCTTTAAATTTACTATCGAGAAGTTTAAAGGTGCAGTAGGCCGCCGCCTTTCCTCTATCGAATGTCACGACATCATGTGTAAAATAGGCGAAATAGTTGTGGTTGGGGGTGTTCGTCGTTCAGCATTAATATCACTATCTAATTTATCAGATGATCGTATGCGTCATGCTAAGTCTGGTGAATGGTATGATGAACCTGAAAAAAACATCTATCGTTTTGGGTATCGCTCATTAGCCAATAACTCTGTGGCTTACACCGAGAAGCCAGATGCTATGTCTTTCTTGCGTGAATGGACATCTTTAGCTGAAAGTGGATCAGGAGAACGTGGTATATTCAATCGACAAGCTGCAACCAAACAAGCGGCTAAAAATGGACGCAGAGATCCTAATTTTGAATGGGGCTGCAACCCGTGTTCAGAAATCCTGTTACGAGGGCCTAAGATAGATAAAAATGGGCAACCTATAACTGGAACAGGTGGTCAGTTCTGTAACCTAAGTGAAGTAGTTATTCGAGCAACAGATACTAAAAAGGATCTGCTCCGAAAAGTGCGTATAGCAACAATTTTAGGTACTGTGCAGTCTACTTATACTAAGTTCCCTTATCTTCGAAAGATATGGTCAAAAAATACGGCAGAAGAACGTCTACTTGGTGTATCACTAACAGGAATTATGGATAACGAGTTAACGAATGGTAAAAAGGGTGATCTACCTGCCTTACTTGAGGAGCTAAAGAAATGCGCCGTAGATACAAATAAGGAATGGGCTGATCGTCTAGGGATTGAGGTTTCCACTGCTATATCTTGTTGTAAACCATCAGGCACGGTGTCACAATTAACAGACTCAAGTTCTGGGATACATGCGAGACATAGCCCTTATTACATCCGCACGGTACGAGGTGATAATAAAGATCCTTTAACAGAGTTTATGATATCTCAAGGTATTCCAAATGAGCCAGAGGTTTCTAAACCTACGCAGACAACAGTATTCAGCTTTCCTATAAAAGCACCTGAAAAATCTGTTGTTACCGCTGATATGTCAGCAATTGACCAGCTTAATATGTGGTTAATCTATCAACGACACTGGTGTGAGCATAAACCTTCAGTGACTGTTAACATTAAATCAAATGAATGGATGGAAGTGGGTGCATTTGTGTACGAACACTTTGATGAAATGTCTGGTGTTAGCTTCCTGCCTTTCTTTGAGCATACTTACAGACAAGCACCCTACCAGGACTGTGATAAGGAAACCTATGATGCGATGTTAGCACAAATGCCTGATGCTATTGATTGGTCAAAGCTTTCCGAATTTGAAACAGAAGACGGAACTAAGTCATCGCAGAATTTTGCCTGTACGGGCGATGTCTGTGAAATAGTGGATATCTCTGCGTAATGAAAACCCCTTTTGAACAAGGTTACTTAGCCTTCTTTGAAGGGGATTTTGTATGCAAATACAGGCCTCGATCTCATTACAATTTAGAATGGCATCGGGGCTTTAACAAAGCTTATTTTTATAACAGGAAAACATATGTACAAAGTATTCCAATCGAAAGACTTCAACAAGTACGATGAAGCAGCACGTTCCCAGGCTAAATCATTCTGGAGTAGTCAAGGGTATACATGCACTGATCATGAAAACGAGTACGATGTAGATCTTGTTGTAGAGAAAGATGGTAAGAGATTCTTCTGTGAGGTTGAGGTCAAAACTGTCTGGCATGGTGTAGATTTTAATTATGACACAATACATATTCCAGTACGCAAAGCTAAGTTCTTAGACAAGCCAACACAGTTTATGGTGTTCAATAATAGCTTAACTCATGCAGCTATAATCAGCAGGAAATCTGTATGGGATAGCCCTATTGTAGAAGTTCCTAACCAGAAGATACGCTTTGGTGAAAAGTTCTTTGATATACCTAAAGAAAAAGCCGTATTTATTCAAACAATGCAATAAAAAACGCCCCCAAGTGCTTGACCTGAAGGCGTAAAATATATATAAAATTCTTAGAGACTGAACCTTGGTCGGTTCAAGTTTTGTGTTTAAGCCCCTGGACTTCGGTTCGGGGGTTTTTTATTGGAGTCCTAGCTTTTCCATTTCATCACTTACAGTATCAACGGCTTGCTCACCTTTTGCCATTATATCAGCAACAGCCATCATAAAGTCCTCTTCAGAGTTTTCATCTTTTTCTCTGTATATTTGTGATCTAATTAAATATGCATAAAGAAGTTCAACCTGTTCTTGTGACATCGCAGCATTATCAGCAGGTAATACTTTATTAGCTATTTCTACAAACTTCTTTGGATTACTTAACAAGTTTTCTGCAATTCTTGCAGACTCACCGCCATCTAATGTATCTGCTATAAACCCTGATGCACCTGAACGAACCCTTGCACCAATTCTACTCAATGCACCGAAGGTTAAGGTAACCAGTTTGTTAACAGCAGTAATAGCTGCGGCTTTATCTGCTGTAATAGAATTACCTGCTCCAGATGTAGCTTTTCTTGTGCCTACCTGTACCCCATTTAGTTCTAATAGAGTTCTTAATCCCTCAACATTTTCAGGGTTATTAACAAATATTATATCTGCTTTGTTCAAGAAGTTAGTAATACCGCCAAGTTCTTCTGTTATCTTAGCTTCACTTATACCTCGTTGATCAGGTAGCTCCTTAGATGCTATTAGGAACTTCTCTCTAAAGAATTTACTGAAAGCAGCCTCAACACCTTTTTGCGTAAGATCTCTTTCAGCAGGATCAGCAATAGAGTTAATAGTTCTCATGAGATCTACTAAGTCACCTGACGGCGCTCCTTCACTCATACCTAATGACTGTTTATCATTAAAATACTTGTTAAGAACCTCTTCAGTATTGGTTAGCGGCTTACCGTCTGCCCCAGCAAAGAACCTTCCCAGCGCACCTTTATATGCTGCGTCTTTAACCTGCTTTAGTCTGTCATTTGCTTTAGTAATTCGATTTGCAATCTCTGGTGATATTGTTTGCAATCGTTGCATTTGCTGTAGGAAAGCACGTATTTTATCTGATGCACCTTTAGTTGCAGGATTGCCGTCTAACAAACTAGCCCTATCTGATAATGTCTGCCTTACGCTTGCAAAGTCTACTTCATTTAGTGGTTTACCTGCCTGTGTATCTAATAGTGAAACTGCATCAGCTATAATATAATCAACAACATCATCTACTGATCCACCACCTTCTTTAGTCATTAACACATTTAATATATTATCTGCTTGTAAACGTGTTTTGTCGTTGATTGAATTTACTACATTTTCACGGGTAGCATCTATTGGCCCTGCCTTATTTAGCCTTCCTGCACTGGTGTTATTTAACCTATCAACTTCTTGTAATACCCCACCATCACCCCAAAAAGGTACAAATTCATTTTTATAATATTCCATTGCAGCTTCAGCGGTATCTTTTGCATTAGGATTATTGTTTGCAACAAACTCTACTTGTTCATCAATAAACTTCACTACCTGTCGAAGCCTTTTACCTACTGGCCCTCTACCACTATCAAAAGCTTCTCCTGCAAGCTCAGATATGGCTGGTCTGATATCATTATATAGTCTTTTAAAATCAACACCTGATTCAAACAATTCTGTAGCTATATCTTTTGTATTTGTTTGACCGCTTGCAATAGGATTTCCAGATGCGTCTAGTAGACCACTGGGCGCTACTTCTTTTACCTTCTTATTATATGCTGCTTTTATTGTGGCAATTAATCGTTTGTTTAAAAACTCAGCACCTTCTGTACCAAACTGATCTGTTTCTTTTGAAAGTGTCTCTATTAAATTACCAAAACTATCATAATCAAAAGCAGCACCTTGGGGGATAGCATCGAATAATTCATTCTTCCTATCAGTCATTATTTTATTAGCTGTGTTTAAACTGTTAAGAATGCTATCAGCACTACTGTTACGATCAATTACTACAGATATACCATCTATATCATTTAACTGATTTAGTTTAGATCCTATTAACGGATCACTAGAAATTTCATTTGCAATACGAGTGGCGAACTCAGTAGCTTCTACTTCAGCGGCTCTAACCCCTGCTTCAGCATTTGCAATTGGAGCATTAGCTTCTGCACGTAATATATCACCAGTTTCTGCTATTGCTGCATCACCGCCACGACTATCAAACATTTCTGTTGCTGTATCATCCAATATTTTACCAGGTCTACCTTGTACGGATGCAAGTTCACCTGTGTTTAACTTATTACCAAGTGCGCCCTGCTCAATAACCTGTGCCGTGGATAATATTCTTTTTGCAGTTTCTGTATCATTATTTCTTAAAGCAAACTGTACCGCTGCTAGAGTACTTAATCCTATGCTAACTTCGTTATCATCAATATTAGCAATTACTTTTTGGTTATCATCGATTAACTTAGTTATTTCTTTTTGCAGTTCTACAATACGTTCAGGAGATGCCCCTGGTTCAGCAGCTATTGCCAATCTTTGTGTGACACTTTCTACAAATTTCTGCTCACGAGTACCTGTACGCAATGCACCTGTAATAGTACCAGCACCTGAGAATATATATACAAGTTTTGCACTTTTTGCAGTTGCTTCTATTCCACCCTGTAACACTCTTGCGCCTAATATAGCATCTGCAAGTATATTAGCTTTTTTTGCTAATAGCTGCTTATATTCAGGACTACCAGGATCTGCGGTAATACCTGTAGCTAAAGGAACTAGAGCATCTTCACCTATAAAGAGAGTTCCAACATCAGGATTTAATGCCGCTGCCATACCTGCTTCAGTAGACAACACTTTAATAGCGTTTGATGCTTTCGGAGCATACCGAACAAGGTATTGTGAAGCTTCCGCAGTATTCTTACCGCCTCCAAGTTTATTAGAAATCCTACCTAATACGCTATTAAGACCATTACCTAGTTTATTACCAGTTGTTCCACCTACTAAGAGTTGCGTACCTTCAAATACTAGAGCGTCTAATAAGCTATCTGTATTAGTTGGCCCTGATGGTATTACTTTATCAACAGTCCCTACAGCATTTGTAGTGAGATCAACATCTTTTAAATCAGTTCCCATTAATTGATTAGTAATATCTATAGCATCGTTAGCTAACTTATTTCCACCTGCTGCAACCATATCATTAATAGCAGCTAATGTAGAAATAATTCCTTTAGTACCTTCATATATACCACTGCTTATACTATCACCTGTATCTAAGTCTGGTGCAGAGAACATACTCATATCAGGCATAGGAATAAGAACACCATTATAGGTAACTCCTAAACCGCCCAGCGCTTCTTCGCCTACTTCTTCATACGCACGATACAGTTCCATAGCCGCAGCACGGCCTTCTTCAGTCGCAGGAAACCCATCATACATCGATCTCGAAGGTTCTGGTAACTTATTTTCATTGTATACTCCCGATAGCTTTGCTTGTTCTACCTCTTCTGTAGTAGCATCAGGAGGCATTAATACTTCACGTCCATCGTCAGTTTCCAATATGGAATAACTACGAGGTGCTACTTTTTGACTTCCATCTTTAAAGGTAAATACTTTATCTGCCGCAGTACCCATAACCTTATTATTTTTTCTAGCACCAAAGCCAAAGAAAGACTTATCACCTGCTACATCAAACTGTTCAGGGAACTGTTCAGGATAGATAGTTTTTAATCTTTCATATTCAGCACTAACGGACTCATTGGTATCCATAATACCAGGTATCATATATGTAGGGTTTTCGTTAACTACCTCACCATTATATGGATCAATACCCACAATCTCTATCATAGATGCCCTGTTATTCATCTCTTCCTGTACGGCAGGATCAAGAGAAGTAGTTGCAGTATTTACAATTTCAGTCTCTTGTGCTTCAGGCTCTTCAATCGTTGTATCTTGATCCCACCAATTACCTTGTGTTTTTTCTTCTGTAGATTCTTCAATCGTTGTATCTTGATCCCACCAATTATCTGCCATGATTAATTACCATCCTTATATTTTAATACGTTTTCTGGAGTGTAATAAAACGTATTATTAGGAATATTGTTGTATTCCTCCTCACTCATTGGTCGGGCGACTTTACTAAGGTCGGCTGGAGGAATAGGTATACTTTTTTCTACTTGAGCTACAGGAGCGGTCACTTCAACAGCCATAGTATTTTGGTAAGCAGTAGTTAAATCTGGCTCATTTCGTTTCTGAACAAATTCAGAGAAAGTTAAAGGAGTTGTTACAGGGTAAAATCCATACTCTTCTTTGAAGCTTGCAATTATAGAGTTGCTACCCATAGTTGCTTCAACTCTATCTTCATAGTTCTGTACTTTTGATTTCATATATCCACGAAGTTGTTCAGTAAATGCAGTAACACTACCCTTAGTTTCAAGCATTTGTGTTAATCTCTCAAAGTCTTTATTGGACATAGCATTACCAGATTGTCCTTCAATTCTACCTGAACGGAACGCTAGTATAATCATAGTAGCTTCAAAGCGAGAAGTTTCATCGGCAAGTTTTTGTACGTCTTGAGAAACAATAGCATCTAAGAAGCTCTTATCTTTACCTTTGCTTTTCATACCCTCAAGGAAATCAGCCTCAGTTATATAAGTTACTGTTTCACCAGTAGCTTGATCTAAACCACTCTGATTAGAGCTACTTAGGAGAGAACCTGCTACAGTAAATGCACTTTCTGTTCCTCTAACTAATCTTGTTGCAAATTGTGCAAAGTCACCACCAGCGTTTCTAACCATAGGACTATTCTCAGCTATAGATATCGCAAGTTCGGAGTTCCGTAATGCTTCTGATATATTGGCACTGTTATTAGCTATTGCCATTGTATCTTTCTGCATTTGTGCTTTTGCTTTTGTAAATGCCTCAGTCATTATAGGTGACATGAGTATTACTGTGCCTTTACCGTTTAAGCTTTCGTCTAATGGTACTAATTTACCTTCGTTAGTTAATCTAGCCTGTATGTACTTCTTAGTACCATCTGTCATTGTAATAACAGCGTCTTCTATAGCATTGGTATCCTTACCCGCTGCTCTTAAATCAGATATTGTTTTTGCCTTAGTATGATTATCTTTAAGTGCGGTTAGCTTAGTAATTACTTCTGCTGGAGCGTTTTCTGATATGGCTAAATCTAGGGCAGTAATAGCTTCTGATTGATTGCTTACCTTTTCAGCATAATATCTAAATGATTGTGAACTACTTTCTTTACCCTCACGTAGCTTTGTTATCAAATCTCTATTAACCTGTGGTATCCTGTTATCAGATTCCATAGCTTTCAATACATCAATACTAGATTCGTCCAGAGTATTTATATCAAAGCCCTGTTCTTTACGTGCAGCAACCATATTAGTCGCCATATCACGTACATCTGCATCGTAGCCCTTTGTATTCTGTGTTAGAGCTATAAGTTCATCTGTAGATTTATCAGATATACCTTGGTATTTTTCTTGTTCTTTTTGCTTGAGTGTATCTGCTATTAAAGAACGATACCCTTCTATGCCTGGTATTGCACTTGTTTCATATGCTTTTAATTGAGCTACTGTGAAATTGCCTATATCCTCTGGTTTGAAAATTCCTCTAGTATTAGCAATAGCTATTTCTTTTATTTCTTCTGCAAAGTCTGGGAACTTCCTTGCAAATCCTGCATAATTTTTATCGTCTAAAGTTTCCCACGGAATATCACTTTTTAGCCCTTCTAATAATAATGTAGCGTTGGCTTTTGATGAGTCAGATACTGTTTTGGATTTAATTGCAGCTTCAAGTTCTAGTTTTGTAAATTCACTTAGATCAGATATTGATGGATTTTCCATTGATATATTATCAACGTACTGTTTAAATTCAGCAGCTAATGACTCATATCTTGGATCTTTAAGCGACTCTTTAACTAAACCATCATAATAAGCACTGGCTAATTCTGGTGTGCTATTCTTCTGCATTGCATCCATAAGATCAGGAAGACGAGTGCTAAACATAGAAGTATTATTAGTAGTAGGTTCTACACTTTCATTTTCAGCAGCATCT
>Ga0208793_1001364_pt1 | contig 14242 bp, 28 predicted proteins | sample 17_taG_FD_184092 | JGI IMG/M metagenome (GOLD analysis project Ga0208793, IMG submission 184092) | Marine viral communities from the Subarctic Pacific Ocean - 17_ETSP_OMZ_AT15314 metaG (SPAdes) (version 2) | ecosystem: Environmental > Aquatic > Marine > Oceanic | place: Pacific Ocean | collected...
ACCTTTCTGGATATGACTACTTTTGTCCCCCTGACTACAGTGGGTCATTACCATACGCAGAGCTAGAGAACGAGATAGCAGACTACTTACTTAACGAAACTAAAAACTCATTCTCAGGAACTAAGGTTATTAACTTTAACAACGGAGTCCCAGACATTGAGCAGAGAGAAGCTATAACAAGAGACGTTAAAGGAAAGTTAACTGGCTCTAGAGGTCAAAAGGTTATTGTAGCTTTTAACGAGAATCAAGAGTCTGCAACTACCGTAGAGGACATCTCTCTAAACGACGCTCCTTCTCACTATGAGTACCTTGCTAACGAAGCTATGCACAAGATTCTAGTAGGTCATAGAATCACATCTCCTATGTTACTTGGAATTAAAGACAGTGGAAAGGGACTCGGAAACAATGCAGACGAAATTAAGACCGCTTCTCAGTTATTCACGTCAACAGTTATAACACCATATCAGAATGAAATTATAGACGCTCTAGAGGAGATTATGGAGCTTAACGGAGAAGTCCCTGAGCTTTACTTCATCACTTCACAGCCTATCGAATTTACAGAGGAAAATCAAGAGGTTGACTACGACGAAAATAAAGAGGAAGCTCCAGTAGAAAAAGACGAAGCTGACAACGTAGAGGAAGGAACTAACTTATCTAGTGACTACAGTCTGTCAGTAGACCCTAAATTCGTAAAGGACGCAATAGAACTATACAACGCCAGTAAATAATGTGTAAAGGAGTCAACGGCTTAGCGGATATATTTGTTTACCTTGAGAAATCTGGTGAGGTTATTAACGAGAACGAGTGGCACGTTGCTGACGTTAGAGGCGTTGGTAACGAGACTGAGTCTGAGGACTACGAAGCTATGCTTAATGATACCTTGAATATATCTCTGTCTATCGCAGATAGTAGACGTAAAGACAGTACACAGGACTCTAAATTTATTAAGGTTCGTTACAGATATGCTAAGGGTTCTAAGAAGCACGGTAACAAAGGCAAGAGCTCAAGAGACTTTTGTAGATTAATGCATAGAACAAAAAAAGTCTATCGTAAAGAGGACATTTTACAGATGCAAAAAGATGGCGTTAACTCTCAGTTAGGGCATAATAAGCAACCATACTCACTCTGGAGACACAAAGGCGGTGTTAACTGCTATGACACTTGGGAGAGAGTTATATACATTAAGAAGGAAAAAAGCAACGGAGAGCCTTACGGCGGAGACGCTTTGAGAGGAACGTACAAGACGACAGTAGGGAAAGCTAAGAAAAAAGGCTTTGACCCTAAAAGAAACAAGTGGAAAAATGACAGGAGAGTAGCTGAGGCTCAAATTGACAGAGCAGACAAAGGTCACCATCCTAGTTATAGAAAATCAAAATAAGAAAAAATGGCAGTAGCTCTATTTATTAGTAAAGAAGATTTAATTAAGAAAACACCCCTTAGCGCAAACATAGACTTTGATAAGGTGTCTCACTTTATAAGGATCGCTCAAGATATTCACGTACACCAACTACTAGGAAGTAAGCTATATGACAAGCTACAGTCTGATATTTTAGGCGGTACTTTGTCTGGTGACTACGAGAACCTAGTAGAGGGATTCATTAAGCAGACTTTAGTACAGTTTAGTTTTATGGAGTATCTACCTTTCTCTCAGTACACTATATCCAATAAGGGAGTATTTAAGAGCACCTCTGAAAACTCTGCTCTACCTACTACTCAAGAGATAGACTCAATGAGAGACGCTGCTAGAGATACTGCTGACTACTACGCTAAGAGACTCGTTGAGCACCTTAGACACAACGATAACTTATACCCAGAATATAATACTAATACAGATGAAGATGTGAGACCGGCTAAGGATATCACATTCGGAGGATGGCACATATAACAACCCTATGAGTTTACAAGATATATATAAAAATGCTGGGGTCGTAATGAAGCCGGCTGCAATGAAGAACGGAAAGCTATACTCTCAGCAACCTCACTCAGGAGCTGGAGACTTTAACTTCTCTAGAGCTGACGGTGTGCAGACTAGAATCAATAAGCACGGCTTTATAGAGACTGTAGCTAACAACGAGCCTAGGCTATCTTACGAATTAGTTGACGGTAAAGTTAGTGACTGTCCGCATTTACTTCTAGAGCCGAGTAGAACGAATAAACTACCCTATAGCTTGGACTATGACAATAATACGTATTATCAAAAGTCAAATTCAACAGCTACAAGTGAAAGCGGAATATCGCCTGATGGAGCTAATACTGCTTACGAACTAAAAGATACTGACGATACAGGTAATACATCGCACTATATTGAACAAGCAAGTGGTTATAGGGCGGTTATAGATTATGACGCAATAAAGACAGCTTCTGTTTTTGTTAAGTCAGGAACAAAGAAACAAGTGCAAATCAGGTTAGCAAATGGTACAGGTAGCTTTAGTTATATTATGGGTAATTTTGACTTGGAAACTGAAACTATATTAACAGGTGCATCAGCAAACGCATCTGATATCTCTTATGATTTACAAAATTATGGAAATGGTTGGTATAGATGTATTGTAAGCGGTTCTTGGGATTCAAGTAATGTAACACAATCTATTTTACAGGTATTTACTGCCGATTTAAGTTTAACATCTTTACCTAATATGCATAACTATCAAGGTGATGGCACAGGCACTTTGTTTGTATGGGGTCAAATGATTGAGGAAGGAAGCTATCCAACCTCCTACATACCAACCTCAGGAAGCACTGAGCAGAGACAAGCTGACATCTGTAATGGCTCAGGAAACTCTGAGACGTTTAACGACAGCGAAGGTGTTTTGTTTGCTGAAATTGCGTTTACAAAAGAACCGGTAAGTGGTTTTGTTACAATATCAGATGGCACAGATGATGAAAGGATAACAATTTATAGAGTAGGTTCTGTATATCCTAACAAAATTCTAGGACAAGTTAGACAAGGAAATGTAGCGAGAGTATCTTTTAGCTTTGATACTAATTCTACAGATGTACAAAATAAAATAGCATTAAAATATAAAGCTAATGATTCTGCCCTATGGGTAAATGGTGTAGAGGTTGCGACAGATACAAGTAATACATTAATTCCAATTAATTTACGTAATCTTGAATTTTCAGAAGGTGATGGTGGAAACCCTTTCTACGGAAAAGTTAAAGAGTTAACTGTCTTTAACGAAGCTCTAACAGATGAACATTTGCAACTATTAACAACTCCATAAACCTTAACAAGTGGGTAAAGACGAGACACAAGACTTCCGAATAACTCGGCTAGAGAACGAAGTAGACTTCTTTAGAAAAACTACTGAACAATCTCTTATTGAGAATGGTAGGAGAATAGAGAAGGTTATAAGCATACTAGAAGCAGATGACACTATCGGTAAAAAGGGTCTTGTTAAGCAAGTTGATGAGTTGGATAAGAGACTACTAACTTTCAGGAATTTTATAAACGCATATAAGCTAGCCATAGCTATGTTAGCTGGACTATTCACTACTATAGGGGCTATATTGGGCTGGTATTTTAATTTAAGAAAATGAGATTAACTAAAAACTTCACATTAAGAGAATTTAAGTGTAAAGACGGAACTAGAGTTCCAGATCACTTAATAGAGAACACCTTAGAACTAGCTAAAAACTTACAGGAGCTTAGAGACTTCCTAGGAGAACCAATAAGAGTTAACAGTAGTTACAGGACAGAGTCTCATAATAGATCTGTAGGTGGCTCAGCACAAAGCCAGCACTTACTAGCTAAGGCTAGCGACATCAAGGTTAAGGATATGGACACAGAGGACCTGTATTTAATCATAGAGAAGCTTATAGAGGACGGGTGTATGAAGGAGGGCGGACTAGGTTTATATAACACCTTTATCCATTACGACATAAGAGGTACTAGAGCTAGATGGGATAACAGAAATAAAGAAAATTTTTACTAATGGGAGATTATAAGAAAAAAAACGGAACGACTAGAGTAGGTGACTTTCTAAGAAGCATTAACTTTAGTAAAGCTGTAGAGGTTATAGCTAAAGTGACTTCTGGAGACATAGCTGGAGCTATTAAGGAACTTTCAGAGAACTCTAGTGAATTAACACAAGAGCAGAGAGAAGTGGCTTTAGAGCTCGTTAAATTAGATATGAAAGCTCAAGAGGACGTAACTAACCGATGGAGATATGATATGGAGTCAGACAACTTCTTAAGTAAAAACGTGAGACCTTTAGCTCTTATATTCTTAACGGTAGCGACTGTACTTATAGCTATCTCTGACTCTATGAGCTGGGACTTCAACGTAGACTCTGGCTGGGTTGATCTGTTAAAGACTTTACTTATAACAGTATATACTGCTTACTTTGCTGGCCGTTCGTTCGAGAAGTATAGGAAACTATAACCTTGTAAACATCAAAAACAGAAGGAGTTAAGTGAATAAAAAACTTAGCTCTTTTTTTTGAGCATAGCTACCCTGTGATACGCTGAAACTTAGACGACTTCTAGGTTAAAGAAAACTTCTACAAAGTACACTTCTAGTAAAACCTACTTCTTAAGTGGCACTACTTCTATGAAGGTAGCTTCTTATGTAGTGAATTAGGTTTGTTTGAAGTTAAATCTAAGAAACTTAGGCAAAGTTACGAAAAATATTTGACATATGCAAAATAAATAGCCTGACAATGTGTCAGAGACATTTTTTATTGTTTTTAAATAAAGAACCCCTCTTAAGGTTTTTATTTGCCCAGTCACTTTAGGGGGTTTTTGTGGCTGGGTTTTTTTTGTTATGGCTAGAAAGGTAAAAGTAAAGACGTTAAAGGCTAAGCTGGATAAGATATTCAGTGAGTATATACGTAGGCGTGATGTAGACAATCATACTGGCTTTGGTAAGTGTATAGACTGCGGTAGAGAGACTCCATACGCAGAAGGAGATGCTGGCCACTTTGTAGGCCGTAGACACCTATCAACTAGATGGGATGAGGAAAACGTACATTTCCAGCACAGATACTGTAATAGATTCCTTAACGGCAGACAGTATGAATACGGTAAAGCTCTAGGTCAAGATAAGGCTGACGAACTTGTACAAAAATCTCATAAGATCGCTAAGTTTGATGCTACACACCTTCAATACCTTATAGATATATATAAAGAGAAATTATCTGATATAAAGAAAAAACAATCGTTTTAATTTGGTAGTTTCATTTTATTTATGTACATTTGTATTAAATAAAGTAAAACAATGAGCTTACTAATAGGCTTCGCTTACATAATACCATTAATATTCACAACAGCTACGGCTTGCTTTCTGTATAGAGAGTTCGCTTACAGCAACTTGTCTTTAATAGTATTTTTGGTTTTTGTATGGGATGTTTGCACTGCCGTTTTCTGGTACGGTGTACTATTCTGTATGGTAGACAGGGTCGACTTGTTTCAAGTTGGAATACTAGCCAGCTTCTGTGTATCAATACTAGTTAGAGCCTTTGCTTTACTTACAAATAAAACCCATTATGACAACAGATAAAAACGTTTACAGAGAGAGAGCTTATAACAAAGCTATAGCTAACATAGAGGAAGCTAAAAGACGAATAGAGAAAAACGAAGGTGAGATAGAGGGCCATTGCGTCACTATGATAAACGAGGAACTTCTACAGGTCACTAAACGCTCGTTAGATGCTGACCTAAAGACTTGGAGCTATATACTAGAGGCTCTAGAATTATACGACTTCATTAAAAAATAATATTTTTTTTAAAAAAAACTTGCATAGTAAATTTATTATGCGTATGTTTGCACTATAATTATTTCAAATATGAACATCAAAGAAAAACTATCTAAAATTCAGCAAGAGCTAAAAGTTGCTAAGAGCCGAACCAATAAGTTCGGAGGTTACAAGTTTCGCTCTGCTGAGGACATCCTTGAGTCACTAAAACCATTTAACGCTAAGTACGGTGTAATGTTTTCAGTAACTGAGGAACTAGTATCTGACGCTGTCATTAAGACAGAAGCTACTATCTTTGACGTAGAGAGTGGTATGGGTCATTCAGCTACAGCTATTGTAGGTGTTGACTTAAATCAAAAAGGTATGGCCACCGCTCAACAGTATGGCTCTGCTTCTAGCTACGGCAAAAAGTACGCACTCGGAAACCTTCTATTAATTGACGACACAGCAGACGCTGACGCAACAAACACCCACGGAAAGGGTAAGCCAGCATTAAAGGCCAACACAGATGCGTTTGTCAAGGCTGTCCAGTTCGTTAAAGACGGCGGTTCAATAGAACAAATCGAGGCTAAGTATGACGTAAGTGCAGACGTCAAAAAGAAACTTGCACAAAGTTTAGTTTAATAATAATAATAAACCCTTAATATAATGGCTACATTAGTAACATTAGGTCTTAATAAAGACAAAATCCAGTTCAACGATAAAGGTTGGGCTAACATCACAGTAAGCATTAACGATGACACTAACCAGTATGGGCAGAACGCAGCAGCGTCTATCTCTCAGACTAAAGAGCAGAGAGAAGCTAAAGAAGCGAAGGTCTATGTAGGTAACGGCAAAGTAGTCTGGACAGATGGAAACATCAACGTAGCGGATAAGGTAGAGCAAGGAACTGTCGCTTCTGAGCAGTCTACCGCTGGACGTGAGACACCAGACTTGCCATTCTAATCAAAGTATTAAACGAAACTAAAACCTCTCTTTTATGATAGCTACAGTAAAAAACCTTAAAGAAAAATTAATGGACGTTAAGTATGACCGCATAGAACAAGGTCTAGGTCTTAACATCCCAGAGGTTGACGAGTGGCTAAGATTCAAGAGAGGTGCGTTTAATATATGTATAGGGCACGCCAACACTGGTAAAACTACTGTCATCTTGTATCTATTGGTAGCGTATGCTATGAAACACGGCTTAAAATTCTTGATTTTTTCAAGCGAGAATACTGACTACAGTATCGCACGGAAGCTTATAGAGTTCAAAACAGCTACGCCTATCCAACAGTTACCAGACTCAGTAATTGAATCAGAGCTCGAATGGGTCAACGAACACTTTAAAATCATTCTAGTAGAGAAAATCTACACAGCTCGAGTATTAATGAGCGAAGCAAAAAAGATTAAAGAAGTTTTCGACTTTGACGGCCTATTGGTAGACCCTTATAACTCACTAGCTAAAGACCCTCAGCTATTACGCTCTGTAGGTGGTCACGAATACGACTATCAGATAGCTTCTGAGTTTAGATTATTTTGTAAAGAGAATAACGTATCTATGTGGCTAAACTGCCACGGTGTTACAGAGGCACTACGTAGAAAGCACCCATCAGACCACGAGATGGCTGGATTCCCTCAACCTTGCTCTATGGCAGACGTTGAAGGAGGAGGTAAGTGGGGAAACCGTGCTGACGATGTAGTTTCAATTCACAGATATACTCAGCATCCTGAGAGATGGATGTACAGTGATATTCACGTAGTAAAGGTAAAGGAGACAGAGACTGGCGGTAGACCAACACCCCTAGACTCACCTATCTCGATGAGAATGATGCCAGCTAACTGTCAATTCACTGTCGCTGGAGTCCCTGTGATACAAGGCTCTGTAAAAGTAGATACTAAACTAGAATTTTAATGTTAACATTAGGAATTTTAATACTTGTATTCTTAGCGGTATATATATACCAAACGAATGAGAATGCAGCAGTACGAGTGAGCTTCGTTAAAGGCTTAATGTTTGGCTTTGTATTTGGTGAAGTCGAAATAGAGGAAGGTGTGACTGGTTACCACTACCAGTTAGGATTTGCGTTTGTAATTTTAACAATAGATTGGTATGTCGAAGTATAAAGCTATAGAGTTATTGTCAGTACATCACTCTGACTTCATTGACGCAGCTAAGAGTTTAGCTGGTAACAATTTCAAGGTGAGAAACTACGCTGAGGACTATGTTCAGGAAGCTTACATTAAGCTACTAAGGTATGACGATTTGTATGACAAAATAGTAGACGGAGAGAAGGCTAGTAAAGGATATATGTTTTTCACACTGCGGTCTATCATATTTAATGACCTCAAGAAAGTTAGAGAGCCTAAATACAATCACGTAGGAGACCAGTATGATATGGACTACTGTTTCGAGCTTATAGACGAGGGTATCGACCCTAGTATAGAAGCTATAGAGTCCCTTGAGACTAAGATGTACGAGGTGCTGAAGGAGAGCTCAGAAGATTGGTTCGACTACGAACTATTCAGGAAGTACTTAAAGACTGGTAAGTCATTCAGAGTATTGGCTGAGGAGAGTGGTCTAGGTATCCAAACTATCTACCTATCAATTAAAAAGAGCAAGCTTATAATAGCAGATAAACTGTACGAAGATTACGTTAACTATATAAAAGGAAACTACAATGGCTAGAAAAACAGGATTTTACACGGCTTCACTAGATAAGCCAAAAATAAAGAGAAAAGGAGTTCACTCCAAAAACGCTAGTAAAAGTCAAAATAAGTATAAAAAACCCAACAGAGGACAGGGTTCTAAAAGATAAGGATATGAATGTTTCACTATTAGCTCAAGCTACTGACGGAATGACCGCACACGCTCAAGCTATATATAATAAATAAAAAAATGGATATTAATAATAAGGTTTTTGAATTACACGATGAAGGCTTCAAGGCTGGTAAGATAGCACAGAAGCTTAGAGTTAAAAAAGCAGTAGTTCTAGATATACTAGGAGAAGCTGACAACAAAGGTCTAGGTGACACTATTGAGAAAATCACTGAGGCCACTGGAATCAAAGCTGTAGTAGAAACTGTAGCTAAGGCTCTAGACTCTGATTGCGGATGTAAAGCTCGCAAGGAGACGCTAAATAAATTGTTCCCTAACAGAAAGCTCAATGACTTATCTGAGTCTGACTATGACTACCTAGATAAGTACTTCGCTGAAAAGAGACACTCAGTCTCGTCTAAGGAGCAGAAGGAGTTGGTTAGAATTTACAACGATATCTTCAATGCTAAGAGAGTTGTGTCCAATTGTTCTACGTGTGTAGCTAGCGTAGTAAGAGAACTTAAACGTATATACGATGCAGCTAACAACTAAGAAGCTAAAGAAGCTAAGCTTAACAGAGCTCACTAAGATTGCTGACCAGTTTGCCACAAAGCTACAGTGGCTACATTCTACTGGAAAGAATGAGACAGAGCCTGAGAAGTACAAGAGAGTAGCTCTAGAGTTATATCACGTCTCTGAGATTATAGATGAGAAGGAAGCTCTAAAATCTAACAAAAAGTTTAAGTATAATTAATTTTTTTAACAAAGGGCTTGCGTATGTCAATTATTTGCCGTATGTTTGCCCTTTAAATATAAACAAATATGTCAGAAATTAGACCACGATTATCAGGTAAAAGAAAAATTAACTTCGAGTTCTTTAATCAAAAAGAAAGCCGAGTTCTAGTCATTGGTGACTTACACGCTCCCTTTGACTTAGATTCATACTTCGACCACTGTGTTGAGGTTTATGAGCGTTATAACTGTAATAGAGTAGTTTTTATTGGTGATGTCATTGACAATCACTACAGTTCTTATCACGAGACTGACGCTAACGGAATGGGAGGCTCTCAAGAGCTAGAGCTGGCTATTGATAGGCTCAGACGTTGGTATCACCGTTTTCCAGTTGCAGATGTCACTATAGGTAATCACGATAGAATCATTATGCGTAAAGCTCAGAGCTCAGCAGTCCCTACTAAGTGGATTAAGGAGTACAAAGAAGTACTAGAGACTCCGAAGTGGAACTTTGTAACTTCTGTAGATATTGACGGTGTACACTATATCCACGGAGAAGCTGGAACGGCTAGAACAAAAGCTAGAGCAGATATGCGTTCTACAGTTCAGGGCCACCTACACACGCAAGCCTATACAGAGTACTATGTAGGAGCTAACAGCCGTATCTTTGGGACTCAGGTCGGATGTGGTATTGACTTCTCTGCGTACGCTATGGCCTACGCTAAAGCTGGTAAGAAGCCAGCTATCGGATGTGCTGTAGTTTTAGGAGGTCGCACGGCTATCAACGAGTTAATGGTTCTTTAATTTTTAAATTCAATATAATGAGATTATTTTTATCAATATTTTTAGTTTTAATTTTAGTTACATCTTGCGAGAAGGATGTACAGTGTGAAGATGGTTTAGTTACCTATCAGAAGGTAGATGTTCAGTATGCTAGCTTTTTTAGCTTCTCAAGTGAGTCTACTATAAATCTAGGCGGTATGAATGGAGACGTTAAGCTTATTCCAGCTAACGCTACTGACGGAGTCATCTACTCTACTGGTGACGTTAACCTCAATGGAAACAAGTTGACACTTAAGAATGTCACTTTAATTGTGACAGGAAACCTCAATGGAGGCGGAACTGTGGCTACAAGAGGGAACGGAGTTCTTTGTGTAGAGGGTAATATCCAAAATAATCCAGACTTATCCAACGCTACAGTGGGATGTGACACTATGTCTAACGATAAGCTCACTACATTCGAGCAGTTAGGTACTGACTGTGACTTGGGTTATGTTAAGTACGTTGACGGAGTTATGTTTAAAGCGGTTAAATTTCAGTCTATATAATATGTGTGATAAGTGTCATAACTATACGGAAAAGACCACTGATGAAGTTGCTGAGTACTATAATGAACTCAGCCAGTGGCACGGCAAAGTTGATGTAAACGAGATGGAAGTAGAAGCTGAGGAGGTGTTAAGCAAACACGCAAAGCGTAAAGCTCAGCCAGTTTTCTCTGGAGTTCTATCCTACTTTCCTGACGCAATTAAATACATAGGTTATGTTAGTAAGGTTGGTAATGACCAGCATAACCCAGACCAGCCACTACACTGGGACAGGTCTAAGTCTCAAGACGAGCCAGACGCTCTAGTTAGACACTTAATAGACCACTCAGTTGACCCTATGGATGACGACGGCATTCTACACGCTGGTAAGGTCGCTTGGAGAGCTCTAGCTCTATTACAGAAACATCTAGAGAGAAACCCTCAGTAACTAGATCGCCCTCTTAACGGAGGGCTTTCTTATTTATAATCAATATAAATAGTAATAAAAGTTTGGTAGTTACAAAACTATACTTATATTTGTACTGTTAAACAATAATAATTAAATCAAACACGATGAACAACTATATAAACACACTCAACAACATAGATGACGCTTACGGAGTCTATGACTACGAAATCAACGAACTTTTAAATAACTTCTAAATAACTTTATTATGAAATATATATTAAACACAGTGTCTTTTTGTTTATTCGCTCTAGCAGCGTCTGGAATCTTAGCGTTAATCTATAACTTAATCAACGGAGTATCTGGAGACTTCGGAATGTTTTAATATGAAACTACTAGACCATAAAGAATACGATAAAAAAGAGCTCCTAGACAATATGGTAGAGGACTCGTTCTACTACCAGTTCCTAGGACTAGAGAGAGCCTTAAGCTATAGTTCGCTTAAGTGGCTATTAAAGTCTCCTAAGTGGTTCGACTACAAGTTAAGAAAGCCAGACCCTGAGACTCAAGCTTTGAGAGACGGTAGACTTGTGCACGCTCAAATACTAGAACCTCAGAAGTATGACACGTTTAGCTTTGTTGACGTTAGTAGCAAAAACACTAAGAAGTGGAAGCTAGCGGTTGAGGAGTCTGGCAAGGCTAATACTTTTACACTTAAGGAGAAGTATATGAATAACAGAATCAGTACAGCGTTTCTACAGAACGACAGAGCTGTCAGTTTCTTACAGGGTGCTGAGACAGAAGTTCCAGCTATAGAGCTTATGAATGGACTACCTATAAGAGCTAAGGCTGACATATACAAGGCTGGACAGTATGTAGCAGACGTTAAGACCACCAACGACGGAGTAAAGTCAGTAGACTTAAAGAATGGCACTATAAAAAATCAGTTTGCTTTTACAGTTCAAAAGTACGACTATGACTTGCAAGCGTACCTCTATACTCAGCTGTATAACGTGCCAGAGTTCTGGTGGCTAGTAGTAGACAAGACTACGACAGATATAGGAATATTCAAAGCTAGTCAAGAGACCTTAGAGTCTGGTCAGTTAAAACTAGATGCGTGTCTCAAACTATACGAGGCCTTTTTTATAGACGAATTAATAGACTTATCACAATACCATAAAGAATCAGTAATATGAACATACAAGACGACCCTATGTACAAGATGGTGCTAGAGAGCACATATATAAGCCTAGCTCAAGGTGTAGAGCCTCAGATGTTAGAATACATCCTAGAGAACTATGAGGAGGACGAGAACTACGAAGCTTGTGCTGCTATGACAGTAGCTCTAGCTCAGTGGAAAGAGTATGACGGTGGATGCAGAATCAAAAACACCTATTAATGAAGGACTTTCAATCAATTAAGTACTATTCAGCTATGGAGGCAGCTAATGAAGTTGTCTCCAAGTGGCTAGAGGCTAAGCCAGATAACAAAGAGCTAAATGCTGTAGCGGAGGCTTTAATACAGTCAGTTTTCTACACTAATCAACTAGAGCTAGACTACAAGTCAGTAGGGTACGCAGTTAGAGACGCTAAGAGAATAGCTAACAGCCTTAAAGCTAAGCTAGACGAGAAGCCGTCAGAGGTAGAGTTAAAGTTTATGCAGATGACAGGTGGAGACGAGAATGACGCTATAAACGCAGTACTATGAAGCAAGCAGAGAGAGACCTAATGGTAGAGCTAATGCTACTATCAGAGACGGATATACACGAAGCAGAGAATCCCTACAGCCCTTACGACTGTGAGAGCGATAAGGCTATCATAGAGCTCAAGGTCAGAGGTAAGGTATATGACGAGAAGCTCATAGAGTTCGACAAGATATGTAGAAACACTGTTATAGCTCAAGAGAAGGGTAAAGACTTCGTCTATGTAGTAAAAGACCCTAGCGGTATCTACTATAAGAATATCAGTAAGGACGGAGACGTACTCAGAAAGCCTCCAGTTAAGATAAGCTGCCCAAAGACTACAGAGTTCTCCAATAACGATTATGTAGATAAGCTCTGCTACACTATCAATATGACTAAGCTTATTTAGAATCAGTATAAATAGTTAAAAAAAGTAAGTTTTCGTTTGTTTGTGTAATATTTATAAGTATATTTGTATTAACAAAATAAGAGATCAATGAGAATAGTATTTTTAATTATATCGTTAGCAATAGGAGTTACGACTTCTGCACAAGTTAAGCTTAAAGGTAAGATAGTGAACACGTATAAAGTTCACACAGCAGACAGAGAGGCAGCAGGAGAGTCTAACGACTGCTCAGTTAGAGCTATAGCCTCAGCGTTTGACATAAGCTACCAGAGAGCCTTAGAGTTGACTACAAAGTACGGTAGAGATAAGGGCAAGGGTATGGACGCTAAGTCTTTAGTAGGTATGGTAGTTAGTGAGCTAGATAATGAAGCTAAACACTTCGCAGTTAATCACATAAACTCTAGGAGGTTCTCTAAAGAGTTGGCCTCAGAAGGAAGTAGCTACATAGTAATAAGCCAGAGACACGTGCATACATTGAAATACAATAGTGAGACTGGCAAGCTACACTTACACGGAGACCCTCTAGACAGTGTACTTAACATTATATACGCAATAAAAATAAAATAGAAATAACTAAATAATATGAAGATAGATAAATTTATTACCAGTGACGAGTTCAAAGAGCTCCCAGCAAATGACAGGCTAGATTACTTACAAGACTACGTCTACCAGTATATAGAGACAAGCCTAAGAACTATAACAATGAAGCAAGAAGCTTTAACTAACCTCCTAAAAGCAATTAGAGATGTTGAACAAATTAATACTAAAAGCTAAGTCTAAGCTAGAGGAGGCTAAAGACAACCTAAACAAGTCACCAAATGAGTTGATACACAAGAAGCACGTGTTATACTGGGCTAATGAATTAGTCAGACTTACAAGGATGAAACAACTGTCTAGCTTAAACAGAAAGAAACGCTCTCAGGAATGAGGGCTTTTTTTTTATAGTCACATCACCTTATTTAGAATGTTTTTAAATAAAGAATCAAGATGTTTTCAAGATCACTTATATTAATAGTCCTTATGATTTTATCAGGTTGTAAGAGTAATGACGCTCCAGACTGGGAGTACGTACATCCAGAGCTTAGGCCTTACTATGAGGACTTCCTTAAAATAGTAGGTGATAGAGCTAACAAAGGAGAGACTGTGTATATTCAGTTCTCTACTAATCTCCCTCAGGGCGTTCTAGGTATAGCCTTCGGTATGGATGCTAATGTAACTCA
>Ga0208793_1001368_pt1 | contig 14202 bp, 11 predicted proteins | sample 17_taG_FD_184092 | JGI IMG/M metagenome (GOLD analysis project Ga0208793, IMG submission 184092) | Marine viral communities from the Subarctic Pacific Ocean - 17_ETSP_OMZ_AT15314 metaG (SPAdes) (version 2) | ecosystem: Environmental > Aquatic > Marine > Oceanic | place: Pacific Ocean | collected...
GAGGTTCAAACCCTAAAGTAACATTGTTACCAGTAGAACCATTACCAGTATAACTACCACATTTAATTATATCTTTATCACCTGTTGAACCAAACCCACCGTCACCATCATTGTGTGCAAATAGGTAGACAACATAAGATTCTCCAGAATTATTATATCCATTAGCTCTAGAAAAAGTAATTGTTGATGCATCAGCAGCCGTTACAATAGATCCAGTGCTTGCTGCATTAGTACCACTCAGATAAAAATACTTTGATGTTAAACCTACTGATGTATGCATAAAAAGCCAATCTCCAGTACCATTATATTTTTTAATTATTACTGCCCCGGGAGTATCACCTAAATTATGACTTACTTGTGCATCCCCACTTCCACCATCACCATCATAAGTAACTATATCAAAAAACTTTGGTTGCTTTCTAAATGTCCATGATACATCATCCCCACTAGTAGAATTAATATCAGAGGCTGTCCCAAGCGTATATCCTGTTGAGTTAAAAGAAGTAATTTCAAGACCACTAGAGGTAAATTGACCTTCAGTAGTATTTGATCTTAGTATGTTAGATCCACCACGCACTGAGTCTAAAAACCAATTAGAATTTGAGGAATTTCTACGTTTAGTCCAAACTAAACCACCATCACTAGATAAATCAATGCCATTATTTATAGTTAAAGAATTACCAGTACCAGTATAAACAAAAGTAGAAAACACATTCTCAATAAAGTTACTAGGATTTATACTAGTAGGATCAGGCCAATCACCTGCCTTACTAAAAGCTAATGCTTCTTGCATTGTCCACATACCAGATGCAGCACTGTCTGAAAAATTTTCTGATGGTTCTGTTGGGTTTGCTGTTATTATCCCACCAAGATATCTTTGCGTCATTAAGCTATACCTCCATGACCATTTGAGTCACCATAACCATTAGTATGTAACCCTATTTGATCTCCGAAATCAGTGGCATTACCAACTGAGGCTATAGTGATATAGTCCATCACATTGTTAGAAACACTATTGCTCCTTTGAGCAAATACACCCCTAGTTGAATTAGACATACCTCCTCCTACACTTCTCCTTGAGGTAGTAAGATCGCCAAAGTCAGTAGCGTTACCTGCACTAGAAAAAGTTACATAGTCCATGACATTTTGTAATGTTCCATTTACTAATGAACCACCAGCAAATACACCTCTAGTTGAATTAGATACTGCTCCTACATTGTAAGCAGCTATTGACCTGTCTCCAAAATCAGTGGCGTTACCTGTACTTGCTATTGTTATAGCATCTATCTTAGCACCATTATCTCCTGTATTTTGTCCCGATCCTGTAAATAAACCTATTGTTGTATTAGATACTCCAGTAGCATTTATATTTGCATCATCTACAAGATCTCCAAAGTCTGTAGCATTACCTTCTGATGCAATGGTCACATATTCAAGGGCATTTGAATAGGCAGAACCTGTATGGCCTATACTAATAACACCTCTAGTACCATTACTTACACCACCACCTCCACCATCACCATTTTGAGTTAGATTACCAAAGTCAACTGCCTTACCTTTTGTACTGTAAGTGTTGAAGTCTATGTGATCCTGTCTTCCAGCACCCGTTCTTCTACCACCAACTACATTTCTAGTTGAGCTACTAGCAGTTCCTGTTGTTCTACCTGCATATAGTAGATCACCAAAACTTTTACCGTTACCAGTTGTTGCTATGTCTATATATTCTATAAATGTAGATGTATAGTTTCCAGCACCTAGTAATCCACGAGTAGCAGGTAGAGTTGCGAATGCAGTATCTTGCACTGCTGCATGACCTGATGTATTTGCAGAACCTGATCTAGTTGCAGTAGTTATATCGCCAAAGTCTGTAGCATTACCAGTAGTTGAAAATGCTATTGTTTCTATTGAATTTACAACAGTAGCTATACCACTAGCTGTAGATCCACCAATAATAAAACCTTTAGTAGAACTAGATGCACCCATTAAAAATGCTTTAGCTACTGTCATATCGCCAAAGTCTGTTACATTACCTGTACTCGCAATCGTTACATATTCTATCGTATTTATAAAAGTACCACCACCACCAGAACCACCTGCAATAACGCCTCTAGTATTTGATGACATATGAGCTAATTCATCTGTAGAAGATGACATATCACCAAAGTCTGTAGAATTTCCAGCACTCGCAATTGTAACGTATTGAATGGTGTTTGATAAAGCAGCAGGAGTATAACCACCAGAAGCTAATCCTCTAGTAGTAGAACCACTCATACCATTACCTTGTCTGTGCCTTTGTGTATAAGAACCACCAACAGACAGATCACCAAAATCTGTAGCGTTACCAGTTGATGCTATAGTTAAGTACTCTATTGCATTATCTATATTACCATTACTATATAATCTTCCTCCAAAAGTAATTCCTCTAACATTATTAGAAGCAGAACAATTAGCATCAGATGTTGTTGCAGCTACATCCCCAAAGTCTGTAGCATTTCCTGATGTTGAATAAGTTATGTAATCAATTACATTACTACGTGAACTTCCACCGTAATTATCCCAACCACCAGCAAATATTGCTCTTGTATCGTTACCCATAGATGAAGATGCGTGTCTAGCTACAGATAAATCACCAAAGTCAGTAGCATTGCCAGATGAAGCTGCTGTTAAAAATTTTTCTATAGTATTTACTACAGCTGAAGCAGCGGTAACTCCTCCTGCAACTATACCAACAGCACTTAGATTAGCATCAAAGGGCCAACCAGTTCTATACTGATACTGAGTAGATATATTCCATACACCTGAATACGATGGAGCCATTATGCTAATCCTCCATGTCCATTTGAAACACCACCAACATTATAAGGTGCATTAGTTAAATCACCAAAGTCTGTAGCATTGCCAGTACTAGCTATAATAATTTTATTTATATCATTATAATATGAAGATCTATATCCACCCATAATTAAACATACCGTTTTTGAAGACGCGAGACCTCCACTATGTCTGTCATCTCCTGCTAAATCACCAAAGTCTGTAGCATTGCCAGAAGTAGAAAACGTAATATACTCAATCATATTATACCCATTGCCATCACCATGTCTGCCAGCTGCAAAAATACCTCTTGTAGAACTAGCACCCCCTCCACCATTTATACTATTTTCAGTTAGATCTCCAAAATCAGATGCGTTGCCAGTACTAGCTATAGTAATATAATCTATATTATTAACAAGATTATTAGAAGTATCATACCCCCCTGCAAAATATCCATAAGTTGTTGATGCAGTTGCTTTTGGATACCTTCTACTCCCAGTTAAATTTCCAAAATCAGATGCGTTGCCAGTACTAGCTATAGTAACATAATCAATAGTATTACTATAATACTCGGGGTGATTTCCGTGATAACCTCCACCAATTACAGCCCGAGTATCATTAGAACAAGCAGCAGGACTTGACCGTGCTACTGAAAGATCACCAAAATCACTAGCATTTCCTGTTGAAGTAGGGGTAATATAATCTATTACATTAGATACCATTATGTAGTCCCCCCTATAAATAAAGAACGAGTTTTATTTCCAGCAGCAGTTAGCATTTCTCTTGTTAGAGTTAAATCACCAAAATCACTAGCATTAGCATTACTAGCTATAGCAACGTATTGAATAACATTAATTAAACTACCAGAAATACGTCCACCACCAAGTATAGCTCTTGGTGCAAGAGGACTAACACTACTAGATGCACTAGATAGTGGACCTGTTCCATAATCATTAACTGCTGATACAGCTATAGTATAATTACTGCCATTAGTTAAACCTGTAATTTCTATAGGAGAAGATGTGCCAGTTGCACCTATAGCAGTAGAACCAGTAAAAGCAGTAGCTATAAAACCTGTTATAGCGTCATTGCCAACATCAGAAGGTGCAGTAAAAGTTATAGATATTGAACCATCATCAGCAGTAGCTGTACCTATAGTTGGAGCGTCAGGAACGTATAGGTTATCGTTGCCTATAAATTTACCTCTATTGGGCATTTAAAATCCTTATGAAAGTTCTTCATATGTAATAGTACAAGCTAAGTCATTAGCTGCACTAGCAGTAACACCAATTGATGTATCTTCTTCTAAATATAATCCCATATTTTTATCTATAACAATTAGGGATGCATCTGCTGGTACGGATATAGTAGATGCTAGTAGCACTGGTGTACCACCAATATCATCTTGAGGATATATTCCTACAGTTATTGATGCTGCATTAGTACCATCTACGTTGGCTACAACTAAGCTATTAACTTTCATAACCTTACCAGATGATGCAGGATTTTCTAACAATTGTACTGCTGATGTACCTGTTAGTAGTAATGTGTCTGTCTTTGCAGTAATGGTTGCTACATTGACAATATTAGGTGCTGACATTTTCAGTTTCCTCTTCAGTTTCTATGTTTAGTTTATCTAAACCATACCCACCAACCCAAGGTTCAAGTAGGTCATCTGTCCTAAACCACGTTTGATTTTTTTTAATTAACTCCATAATGTATTTCATACTGCTCCCTTTCTACACTATCCAAAGACCATGCTCATCGCTATTGCTTTGCCAGTTGATGCTCTAGCATCTAATTGAGTTTGTATATTACTTGTTACACCATCTGTGTAGTTTAACTCAGCAGCAGTTGCGGTTACATTAGTACCGCCAATATCTAAAGTAGTCATTGAAACTTCTCCAGCAACAGTAAGAACACCATCAGCTAATGTCATTAAGTCGGTATCATCTGTATGACCTATAGTTGTACCATTAATTAATACATTATCAATATCTAAAGACCCACCTGATATAAGACCAGTGGTTGTAATAGTAGATGACCCAGTATCTATATTACCAAAACCTGAGCTAATAGAACCACCATCTAGAGCACCTACAGAAGTTACGTTTGTCTGTGCCGCAGTAGTTAATGTACCTGCAATGTTACCAAAAGCTACATCACCTGCTGTACCACTAAATACTTCTGAAGAATTTGTGGCATCTGGTATAAATGTAAATGCACTTGTAGAATCATCATACCCAAAGAAACCTACTTTAGCAGCAGAGCCTGTATGATATCTAAACTCAATACCTCTGTCTTTATTATCATCAGTACCCGGAGCAGTATCTCCACCTAATGTAAAAATAGGATCATCTATAGTTACTGTAGTTGAGTTTACTGTAATTGTAGTACCATTCACAGTAAGATTACCACCTATGGTAGCATTATCTGTAACAGTTACCGAATCTACATAAGCGTCTTTCCATCTAACCCCTGTTGTACCTAGATCAACATCACTATCGGTTTGTGGTCCGAATATATTATCAGCTAAGTATACTTGTTCTACATTAGCTGCATAAAAATGTATTTCATCGGCTGTTTCAAAATCTATTTTTGTCTCGTCATCTTCACCTATTTTTATATCAGTGGCTAAAAGAGATACCATTGAATTATCTACGTATGCTTTAATAGATTGTTGTGTAGCTAGTTTAGTTGCAGAGTTAGAAGCTAAGTTGTCTTCATCAAGAACTGCTGTACCACTAACACCAGTATTAAGCACTGGGCTAGTAAGTGTTTTATTTGTAAGTGTTTGTGTAGCTGTATCACCAACTAAGCTAGATGTAGTGGCTGGTAGAGTTAGTGTAACATTGCCACTAAAGTCACTGTGAGCAGGAGCATTGATTGCTGCATAGTGAGCATTAGAAGACTCACAGTAGAAACGTATAGAAGATACAGAACCACTATTCTTAAGATCTATCAAGCCACTTTCTATACCTACATTACCATCTAGTACAACCTGACCTGTACCTTTAGGTGTTAGTTTAAGACTAATGTTTGAGTCACTACCTGTAGCTGATACCTCTGGTGGATTACCTGTAGCAGCATTAGTAATATCTAGCTGGTTGACTGCTGTAGCTGTTTTTTGAAATATAATAAATTCGTTGCCACTGTCATCATTAATACCATGTGCATCATCAAATGCTATATTAAAAGAGTTAGTATCAAGGTCAGCACCTAACTGTGGAGAATCGTCATCAACAAGATTAGATATAGCAGAAGATGTAGCAAGACCTGCTACAACAGCACTTCTAGCTATTTTCTTAAGACCACCACCTGATGTGTCTATTGCAAGAAATACATCATCGTTAGCTACTGTAGATATTTCACTTAGAGCAGTGACAGCAGTAGGATTAAAGTTTGTGCCATCAGCTATAAGCAACATACCAGAAGTATTTGTAGCCATAGTTAAATCATCACCTGATATAGTTAAGTCACCAGCAATAGTAACATCAGCACCTGACATTGTAAGTGCTGTAGTTGTTCCTGATTTAACTACAAGATTACCAGAACTGTTAGTCAACGCACCATACTGTGTGCCATCATCTTTTAATAATACATCTGCACCATTTGCATCAAGAACAACATCACCTGCTGTGTCAATAATTAAATCGCCTGTATCATTCACTATGTAAGAGTTAGTACCACCATGATATAAGTTTAGATCTTCACCTGCACCTATGGTAAGTCTACCTGTAGCACTATCACCTGTAAGATCATCTGCATCAGCATCTACATCTATTTTTAACAAACCACCTGATGTTATATTGGATGTACCATTATCAATATTACCAAAGCCAGAAGTTATACTACCAGAATCTAATGCACCTACAGTTGTTAAATTTGCACCTGCATCAATATTAGATTCAACCCACGTTTCTAAATCAGCAAACGTAAGCTGTTTCATTGTACCACCATCGTTTATAATAAACTGATCTGAGGTTGCTATAGTTACACCAGTAGAAGCAGAGGTACTACCATCTACAATATTAAGTTCAGCGGCAGTAGAAGCAATAGCTGTACCATTAAAGTTAATAGCATCTATATATGCAACACCATCAATATACAAATCTTTAAACTCTGCACCACTAGAACCCAAATCAAATGCATCATCAGTAGATGGTGTAATAGCAGTTGCTGCTATAGTAAGTTGTTGTGCTGGTCCTAGTTTAGTTATTGCCCCACCTTCTGCTGCCGTACCATCATGTGTATGTCCTGATGTACTAAAAGCACTTACAATGGAATCAAACTCTCCATCAAAGTCAGAGGCATTAATGATATTACCATCGGCAATATTGTTAGCAGTATCGTTACGTGTGTATCCTGTTCCCATTTTTAATTACCTTCTTGCATGTGTTGCGTATTCCAATGTCAATGCGTCAAGCGCATATGGAACATCTGTATTATTATCTGCTTCAAACTGTGCAGATATAGTCTTACCCGATCCTGTAGTCTGTGCAGAAAATACTTTTTGTAACTTAGCACCATACGTAGCAGTTCCATAAGCAGCAACACCATAAAACTGTGAGGCATTACTAGATGCATTTGTAAATGTAACTGCTGGCATAACTACAGCACCACTCTCATCAAAGTCAAATTTTAAATTAAGATCAAAGTTTACTCTTCCTTCTGGATCTAAATAGAACTGTGCTTTATATATTGTCTTTCTTATACGTGGATCGTTGATAGGATAAAAAGGTGTAGCAAATGTAGTTGCTATATTATTACCATCAAAACTAGATGTGTCATTTTCCATTCTGTGTAAAAAACCTTCTTTACCTGAAAATAGAACAAACTCAGTTGTTCCTGAATACACACTTGCACATGCTGTTACCTGTATACCTCTGGTTTCTGCAAAGTCAATAACAGATGCTTCACCCGGAGATGCAAATTGTGTAAACAGTATACCCTGTGCATTAGGTCTTGTAAAGTTATCATTCCAACCAAATAGCCTATATTGTGATTTATTTCTTATAACCAAGCTAAAAAAGTCTGTATGTAGTTTTACAAACTCATTAAATGTACCCTGTATTTTTTTAGTAATAGGTGCTAAACCAAAGTCACCAATACGTTCAGTAGCACTAAGAAGTCTTAAACCATCAGGAGCCATGAACACAACATCACCACCTATCTCCTGTACACTATCTGTCTGTATACATCCTATGTCACGTGTAATAGGCTGTAAGTTAAATGTTGCTAATGCATCACCATTTAATCTAAAGATAGATGAATCTGTAAATACTATAAGTTGATCTCTAAAACTTTTTATTGCTACTATACTGTTATCTAAACCAATACTACCAGCACCATTACCACTTTGAAAGTCAGTAGTAGTAAGCGGTGAACCAAAACTTAATACTCTACCTTTAGCATAAAAGATATGATTTTTATGTGTAGCTACAACTTTTGCACCTATAACATCTGATGGTGCACTATCTAACACAGTAAACGTAGTACCATTGTATAATGCAGGTGCATTTGTCCCATCTACTATTACAAGAGTTTTAGTTCCTGTAAAGTCAATAATGTCAAAACGCGTATTAACTGCACTTTCTCTATCACTAGATATAAATGTTATAGCTGCATTATCTGCTGGACTACTTGCTAATGCAGGATTAATAGTTATATTTACTTCTTTACTTCCTGAGTCAGAGTATGATGAGACAGTTGTTTCAACTCTATATACTTTATCTATACCTGCAATTGTAAATACATCACCTGCTTGTGGAAATGTATCAAATGCATCTGCTACTAATGTTGTACCTGTTTGGCTTGCACCATCTATTAATGGTGTACCATAGTTAGGTTTATTTATTTTAGTATAACCACTACCTGCTGTTTCTACTATGTCTGCATTCATAGCTACAACAGCTTTATTATTAAAGAAGGTCATACCATTTGCATAATTTTCTGTAGTAACTGTAACAAATGTTACAACAGCACCATTAGCAGGACTTGAATTTAAAGAACTAGTAAGTGTTAAAGTAACTTCATCTCTACTAGCATTATAGCTAACACCACCTGAAGCTATTGTATATGTGCCAGAAACACCAGCTATTGTAAGTGTATCACCAACAGCAGGTGTAGTATGTATAGCTCTTAGTGATAATGATGTACCTGATTGAGATGCACCATTTACAACTGGATTACCATATGGTGCTATAATAGCACTATCAAACTTTTCATAACCCTGTATACGTTTATAACCTCCATCAATAGATGGTTCGTAGTTACGTAGTATACGTGCAGAACCGGGAGCATTGATAGCTTGTTGCAATGGACTAAGATTAGTTACTAGTCCACCTTTAAACTCTATTCTAAATGTCTCCCATGCGTCAGGCATTATAGACCATCCAAGCTCGATCCTGCTGTAGATCTAGCTGAACCTAGTCTACGTCCTCCTGTTGCAGCAGGTATCATATAAGACCTCATATAGTGATAACGATTAATTAACATAGAACGCATTGCCTTAATGCCCTCATCTGCCCTCTCCTTGACCACCACAGCATCTTGAGTGTTACCCCTGAACATATATGCATGAAACATTGCAGCGTCCACTACAACGTGCTTAAAACGGTCTGGGATAACCATTGTGTCACCATGAGCAGATAGGTCTGCCTGAAATACATAGTAGTCAAATACTAATGTGTATGCTTTATCAGGTGGTTCTATAAGACCATACTTTAGATCAGGTCCATGAAAAACAAAACGTGGCAGTGCACGTGTCTGACTTGCAGCGTACTCCTGATCCACGTATTTTTCTAAATATTCATCGTATGTAATTAAAGCTAGTTTCTTTGTGTCATTTCCTAATGTAGCATTTTCTTTTATTCTAAACGATTCAAAGTCTATCAGTTTAGCATCTGTTGGAAATGCATATCGTGTCGTACCAGCAGTAAGTGTTTGTTCTTTTTCTGAATGATTAAAAGGCCACTCATACTCGCTTTCATTAATGTAGCGTATAGCAGAGTTGACTGCATCTTTTATATGTGCATAAAAACCTGTAGCTGCTGCAAAGTTAGAACTAGTAAGCTCAACTTCGTTCAGCCTTTTGTTGACATCATTAACTAATGTTAGAAATGTTGTAGCCATAATATATCCCTAAGTAGAAAGGGGCAGGTTTATCCCACCCCTTCCACATGTGTTACGCGAGTGTATCACGATCCACTTCATCTGCACCTACTGTGCCTATGTCATCAACGTCTAGCAATAATGCAAAGACACGGATAACACCAGCCGTTGTAGTTCCAGTTTGTGCCTGAATTAAGACATCAAGCGTGTCGGCAGTTGCACCAACAGTGAGAGGTCCACTACCTGCACCCACACTATAAGCACCTGCTGATGCAGCGTCAAAGTCAAAGCCATCAACGTATGCATCCACATCAACACCTGTCACTCCTAGATCTAGTGCACAGTCAGAAGAAGTACCAGCGTGAACTGTTGTTACTTCAAAACCAGCATCTAATATCATAGTATTAGCAGGTACTGTTATGGCTTGAATAATATCGGCAGCAGCTAGTGCTGTACCTTTAGCGGTAGCAGCAGCTCCAAAGTCAATACTATTTTGCACCAAGTAAGGAGAGCGACCTCTGGCATCTGAGCCACGAGCCGCTGAACTTAAGGTTGTTACTGTAGCCATGATTCAGTCTCCTTATACCAAGCAATAACGTGCAACACTTAGAGCTTCAGGTCTAAGTATCTTACGTCCATACAAATGCATTCCCCGAACTATGTCGGCAAAGCTATCAGGGTCACGATATGTCTCTGTCTTATTAATCTGCTCGGCAGTTGCTACAGCAGAAGAATGTCCAGATACAATCATACCAAAGTTAGAGGAGTTTGTACCACCAGTAGTAGATGGACCAGTTCCAATAGAAGGTAGGTTGTTAGACATGTATACTTTAAAACCATGAAGGTTGTTAAGTATAAGACCATTTTGTATTCCGCTTCCACCAAAGTCACCATTGAGAAGACGAGAGTCTTCATCTTTGAGAACTTCAACGAAAACTGGATCAACAACAAGCCAACGATTGTTGGTGTCAACATTTTGCTGATCAAGCAAACGAGCCATACGAGCTATGATTTGTAATGGGTTAGCATTACCTGAACCGGGTGTAGCAGAAGTTGCTCCACCAGCACGTGCTTGAATACCAATTGCATTACTAGCAGAACCACCGAACTCAGAAGCATCTATCTTCATTGAGCTTAGTAATTCGTCAGTACCTGCTGTAGATACAGCAACTGCACCATTAACAGTTGTGTTAACAGTATCAGCATTGCTATGCAAAGAAGACTGTTTGAAACCAGTTAAGTAACCAAGAGCGTCTTGGTCAAACTGGTCAGCTAGTCTGTAAGCTGCACGATCAGTTGCAAGCTGTTGGAAGTTGATGTGAGAGTGTGCCTCTTCAATATCATCGACTTTAAATGCAAAGTAGTTTGCTTTGTCGATGGTAAGAGAGAACTCTTCATCGTCCAAGTCTTGCGGAGTAATCGTAGTACCACGAGCATATGCTTTGACCGTGATTTCTGGCTCCTTAATTATTTTAACGCTATCGCCCATATTTGCGATCTCGCCAAAGTAGTCACTATTTGTAATAGCTTCAACAATGGAAGCCTTACGAAAAGCTACTTGTACCTGCTTAGAGTAGATAACTGGTGAGAAATTACCATTAGGCAGGTTGCCGTAGCCTGTTGCAGTTGAAAATGCCATTTTATTTTCTCCTATTTTACGACATCCCATGTGTACATATTGTACACTATTTTTTTATCTACCTTAAGGGCCGTGAACTAAGAGGTTGTACGTGTAAGGCCAACTACACATAGGCTCTTCTTCATCGGGTTGTCTTAGAAGTATAGTGAGATATAGTTAGGTAGTCTTATTCGGGCTAACTACATCTTGCGACTATGTATAGTTATATACACAATCTACTGTTTGTCAACACTAATTAACGTGCCGATCCAGATAAATCGTATACAAACTTGTTTTGTCTAATAGCTTCCATAATTTCATCTGATCTACTTTCGTATTCCTTTGCGGTCATACGCTGTACTTCAGACTCTCTTAGAAACGAACTAGACTCATTTTCTACAGGTTTGTTACGTTTTCCTTTTGTAGATACAGACTTAGCTGCATCTCTATTATTAGTTTTCTTAGTTGTAATACTTCTATCTGCTTTGTACAAATCAATTGCTCTACTAGCAGATCGTGCATCATTATCATTTTCATACAGAGCGTCCTGTATCCACTTAGGCTGTTCTTCTGCCCATGTATGAAAGTCATCATCGTTACGTATATCATCAAAGTCTGGATGCATCTGTAACAACTCTGTCTCTGCACGTTGTTTGCTTACGTCCTGTTGCATATCATCTAATGCTTTAACACGTTGCTCTAGACTAGCTGATTGTTCTGCTGCTTTCTTCATAGCTATTGTTTCTACTATGGCAGCTACATCAGGATACTCTTTAGCCCATGTTTCTATATCCTCGTCAGACTTAGGAAGTTTAATTTGTTTCTTAGTTGACTGTTCTAACTGGCTCTTAAGTGCATTTATCTCAGTCTTTAGTTCTTCTGTCTGTTTCTGCTGATGCCTACGTAGATCTGAATATCTTTTCTTAAATGTTTTTTCTTCAGCAGTAGTAGGTTCACTTTCTACTTCTTCTGTTGAGGCATCCTGTTTTTGTTCTTCTAGTAGCTGTTCTAGTTCTTCTTCATCCTTCTTAAGTTTCTCATCCTTACTGTAAGGTCTAGATACAAATGCTACTTTACTTGGTTCTACTTCTACTTGTGTTACGTCTGACATATTATATTTCCTTTCGTTGGGGCTATGGTAGCCTTATTAGGGGCATAGGTAGCCAACACATGTGGTTTGTTATCTTGAAGCTAAACCACCACGCTTCATCTTCTTTTGTTTTTTTCTTTTAGGTATAAAGCCACCTTTACTTCCTTCTACACCTCCACCAGAATCATCATCTGCTGTTTCAGGGTCAGGTGCATCTGGATCTGCTTGTGCTTCGTTTTCTGCCATACCAATAGCAGCTTCTTTTGCCTGATCTGGAGATGGTCCTGTCTTACCTCCTAATGCACCGGGACTTGCTCTATCCTCATCAAAACCATATCTTTCTGCTCTCGCTGATGCTCTAGCATCTTGTGCTTCTCTACCACCTATAACATCACCTGTCATGGGATCTGTAACTACACCTGTTACCACATCTACAGATAATGGACTAGGTATGCCACCAATAGTTCCTGTAACACTAACGGTATCGTCTCTCATTTCCTTACTTGCACCAACAGAATCCATATAACTTTTTGTAGCTCTGTTTGCTATATCCTGATTAGATTTAGCTCTTACTTGAGCTTGTTCTTGTGGTGACATAGATAAAAATGATCTAGCTTTAGTCTTAGCATCTTTAAGATCTTTTTCTGCTCTTTCTTTAGCCATTACTCCAGCAGGTTTAGCACTTGGGTCTAGCTGACTTACACCTAGTTGTCCTAAAGTGCCATAACCTTTAACACCTGTTAAAGCAGCCATTCCTGCTCCTACAAAATCTGGACCTATATTTTGAACTGCTTGTCCAAATGCACCAGTTGGTCCTAAACCTAATGCATCTAATCCCATATTTACCTGTTCTATTTCAGATAAATCAGCATAGCCTACATCATCTATATCTGGTCCACCACCTAATTCACCACTACCTGTTTCAGTTACAGGATCTACTTTTGTAGATGCTACATTTGGAGTTGTTGCTTCCTGTTGTTGTTCTTCTTGAGTTACTTCACGATAACCGGGAGGAGGCTGATACACAGGTTGTCCTCGTACAAAGGGAATGTATAACGTTTGATTCTGATCATTCTTAAATACTTTAGTTGTAGATTCAAACATAGGTTGCCCTACTAGTTGTTCAAACCTGCCAGCACCACCATTAGCATATGTTGGCATACCACCTTTATTCATTTCATTGTCAGGTGGTCCTGCTACAATAATTAAATCTTCCATACCAAATGGTACATCATCATCTATGGTAGCTTCTTCAGAGTTACCCATCTGACCCATCTCTTCCATACGAGCTAAACCTTTTTTAGCCTTATCACGCATGAGCATTAGTTTTTCTAGACCTATAAAGCGTACAACGTCAGCAGGAAATACAAACTCACCCGGACTTAGCTTTGCATCTATGTCATCACGTACCTCTTCTTGAAGTGAGCCTGAAGGTACATCATTACCCGATACAGGATCTTTTGTACCACCCTCTTCTTTTAAACCACCATCATTAAACATTTCCATTTGTTTTTGCATTTGTACTGCTCCACCTTGGTTAAACTTAGACTCTAGTGACATAGGTGCATCA
>Ga0208793_1001380_pt1 | contig 14133 bp, 11 predicted proteins | sample 17_taG_FD_184092 | JGI IMG/M metagenome (GOLD analysis project Ga0208793, IMG submission 184092) | Marine viral communities from the Subarctic Pacific Ocean - 17_ETSP_OMZ_AT15314 metaG (SPAdes) (version 2) | ecosystem: Environmental > Aquatic > Marine > Oceanic | place: Pacific Ocean | collected...
GAAGCTAGGTACTAATAAAGAACAACCAGTTAAAGAAAATACACCTGTTCAAGAAACACAAAAAGGTGAATTAGATATAGCTGAAAATGTTGTTGAAAACGCAGGACTTGACATGAATAGTCTAGCTGATGAATATGCAGAGAATGGTAAATTAAATGATGAATCATATCAAGCATTAGAAAAATCAGGTATTCCAAAAGAATATGTAGACCAATTTATTGAAGGTCAAAAAGCAATAGGTGAGCAACAAACTAATACTGTAAAAAATATGGTAGGTGGTGATGAGGCTTATAATGAAATGGCAACGTGGGCGGCAGGTAATATGTCGGAAGGTGAAAAGAAAGCCTATAACACAGCCGTTAATAGTAAAGACATGGACACTGTTAAGTTAGCAGTTGATGGTCTTAGAGCTAAGTATGAATCAGCTAATGGTTCAGAACCTAATCTAACACAAGGCAAAGCTACACCTACTACAGAACAAGGTTATAAATCTTGGGCTGAAGTTACAGCCGCTATGTCTGATTCTAGGTATGCTAAAGACCCTGCTTATCAAGCAATGGTTAAAAACAAAATAGCTAACTCGGAGTTATAATATGATTGCTTGGTTACATGCGTTAAAGAAAAGGTATGAAGCTGATGAAGCTGAACATACTGCAACAATAGATACATTTTTACAAAACCCTGTGGGTGTTGCTGACCATGATAAATTTATGGATATATTGAAAGATAGATTTGATAAACGAACTCATGCAAAATGTTGTCTTAAACAAATAGATGACATTATTGAAAAATCAAAAGTACCCCTAGTAGATAAAACCAAAAAGGAGAAATAAATATGCCAATGGGAAAAGGAACTTACGGTTCTAAAAAAGGAAGACCAAGTAAAGCGTTAAAAGGTGGACAGAAAAGACTACCTGCCGCTTTAAAATCAAAAATAATGAGTAGTAAAAAGAAAAAATAATATGGCAAAACGTGGATTATACGCTAACATTCATGCGAAGCGTAAAAGAATCGCCGCAGGTAGCGGTGAGAAAATGCGAAAAGCAGGAGCTAAAGGAAGACCTACTGCTAAGCAATTTACAAGAGCGGCAAAGACAGCTAAGAAAAGGTAGTCATGGTTGCTAAAAAATACCAAAGTCCTTCAGGCGGCTTGAACGCCGCAGGGAGAGCTCACTTTAAGAGCAAAGGACATAACTTAAAAGCACCTACCAAAAGTAAAACAAGTGGAAGACGTAAATCGTTTTGTGCTCGTATGGGTGGTGTAAAAGGAGCTATGTCTAAGAACGGCAAACCTACTAGAAAAGCATTAGCTTTACGTAAGTGGGATTGTTAATATAGTTGTGCAACGCTTATGCGTGGCAACTGCCAATACAATTTAGCCAAATAACTTGACCTACTGCGGTAGACAATCTTGACTAAATAACTGAATTGAAGAGGCTTTTATAAACTAACATCAAAAAGGAGACAATCACATGTCAAACGCAAGTCCAGTTAAATTCGGAAATGCTAATAGTGGTAACACTCGTGATGATGCCCTGTTTTTAAAAGTGTTCGCAGGAGAAGTAATTACTTCTTTTGACAGAGCTTCAAAAACAGAAGGTGCTGATATGGTAAGAAGTATTAGTAATGGCAAGTCTGCAAGTTTTCCAGTTTTAGGGAGAATTTCAGCCGCTTATCACGCAGTTGGAGCAGAAATATTAGGTTCTGACGTTAACTCAAACGAAAAGGTTATTACAATTAATGACCTTCTAATCTCATCAGTATTTGTTTCAAATATTGAAGAGGCAAAAAACCATTGGGACGTAAGAAGTGCATACTCACAAGAAATGGGTAGAGCATTAGCTTTTCAAAAAGATAAGCATATCTTACAAACAATCGGTCAAGCATCTCTAGCTAGTGCATCTGTTACTGGTGGAGACGCTACAAGTAACATAACTAACACAGGCATTGCTTCTGCTACAGACGCAACTGCGGCTAATGCAATGATAGATGCTATCTTTGCGGCGGCTAAAGAGCTTGATGCAAACTATGTTCCATCAGAAGGCAGAAAATGCTTTATGAGACTTGAAGAATACTACAAATTAGCTAACGCTACAAATGCAGTCAATGTTGACTTCACAGGCGGTGGCAATGGTGGTGTTGCTTCAGGAAAAGTTATGAAAATTGCAGGAATTGAATTAGTACCAGTTCCTCACTTTGTAACTGGAAACGTCAACTCAGGAGTTGCTCAAGGTTCAGCTACTAATGGTGGTTCAAACCCACAAGCTGTTAACTTGACTAACTTTGTTGCTCTAGTTTCTCACCCAAGTGCTGTAGGTACAGTTAAACTTATGGACTTAGGTGTTGAAAAAGAGTACGACATCAGAAGACAAGGTACGTTAATGGTTGCTAAATATGCTATGGGTCATGGTGTATTAAGACCAGAATCGGCTGTAGGAATTAAAGAAGCGTAATAGTTTCTTTATTTTTACTTGAATTAGGGGGAGTCAAATCCCCCTTTTTCTACATTAATTAAAAGGATAAAATGACAACACAAATTACACCAACTACAGAATTACAATCAGTTAATACTATGTTGAGTGTTATTGGCGAAGCTCCAGTAAACTCAATCACAGGTACAACAACTGTTGATGTATCAGTCGCTAAAAATATCCTAGACGAGACATCAATGTCTGTCCAATCAATAGGTTGGAATTTTAACACACATATTAATCACACAACACTAGCCTTAGATAGTGACAACAAAGTTCCTTTACCTGCTAACTGTGTAAAAGCAGACGCTAATCAAGCGTACAGAAATTACAATTATACAATCAGAAATGGTTTTCTATATGATATGGAAAAACATACAGATGTATTTACAAGTGCACCTGCCTCAGTTGACTTAGTCTTAGTTCAACAATTTGAACATCTCCCAGAATATGCAAGACGATATATTACAACAAAAGCGGCTAGAAGATTTGCTTCAAGATTTATAGGTGATAAAGAAATTACAGCATTAATAGGTCAAGATGAAAATGAAGCATTAGTTGCTTTTCATCAAGCTGATTCACAAGAAGCAGATATAAACATGTTGAATGGTGATGCTAATACATTTTCAATAATTAACAGAACAACTAGAAGGACTTACTAATGGGTGGCGTGGTATCTCAGTCTATACCTAATTTCCTAAATGGTATGTCTCAGCAGACTCCTACTCAAAGAGGAATTAATCAAGGTGCAGACCAAGTAAATTTTCAAAATAATATAGTAGAAGGTCTATCTAAAAGACCATCATTAGATTATGTAGCAACTTTAGATTCTACAAATTTATATCCTAACACTACAAAATTTTGGCAAATACAAAGAGATGAAGCTAATCAATATATTGTAGCATTATACAACGGTGGTGTTAAAGTTTGGGATTTACAAGGAAACGCTAAAACAGTTACAGTTCAAAGTGGTTCAAGTTATTTAACATCTACAAATCCAAAAGCTAATTTTAAATTAGTAAACGTAGCTGATTTTACATTTATTGCAAACACAGCAACAACAGTTGCGGCTGACTCTACAAACACTGCGGCTAAAGTAGAAGAGTTTTTAATAAATGTTAAATTAACAAACTATGGTAGAGAATATAAAGTAGCATTGAAACACCCTAACATGGCACAAGAGTTAGAAGTACAATTTCAATTACCTACTGGTAATGATGCTTCTACTGATAGTAAATTTAGAGATACAAACAAAATTAAAGATATATTATTAAATGGAGAATCAAGCACACATTGGGATAGTAATGCTAATGGTATTGGTTTTAAAACTGTAAGAACAGACACAGGAGCTACAGTTTCATCAACTCAAGGTTTAGCTAATTATTCTGGTTTTACATCTCATTTTACTTTTGAAAGTTTTGATTCTGTAATTTATGGAAAACCTACAGATAACAATGCTAATTATACTGTAAGTACAGCAGATGGTTCAGGTAACACAGCTATGTATGCTATAAGAGATAAGATACAAGATTTTAGTGATTTACCTTACTATGGTAAACTTGGAGTTATACTAAAAGTAACAGGAGATGAAGGTGATACTTTGTCTGATTACTATGTTGCATTTCAAGGTAATGGTGTATGGAATGAAACTATTGCACCTGCAACTTCTGTAGGTTTAGATAATTCTACAATGCCACACGCATTAATTAATAACAATAACGGTACATTTACATTTAAACAATTAGATTGGACAGATAGAACATGTGGAGATAGTGATACAAATGCTGACCCTAGTTTTGTAGGTAAAAAAATTAATGGTTTAACATTTTATAAAAACAGACTAGGTATTATGTCTGGTGAAAATTTAGTATTAACAGAAAATGCTAGTTTCTTTAATTACTTTCAAACTACTACAACACAAGTTTTAGATACTGACCCTATTGATATTGCGGCTTCAGGTACACAAGTTAATACACTTAAAAACTCTGTAGGATTTAATGAGTCTTTACTTTTATTTTCTGATACAGCACAATATAAATTAGATAGTGCAGGAGATACTATATCCCCTACTACAGCTATACTTAATGAAGTATCTTCATTTGAACATGATGATGCAGTGCAACCAGTATCAGCAGGTAAGTTTGCATATTTTGCACAAGCAAGAAATAACAACACTGCTATAAGAGAATATTTTGCTGATGATGATACATTAACAAATGATGGTTTAGACATTACAGTATCAGTACAAAGTTTAATACCAACTAATTGTTATCAACTTGTGAGTAATACAACAGAAGATACGCTAATTGCTTTAGCTTCTGATACAGCAGATTCACAAACTGCACCTTACACTTCAGGAACACCTGTGTCACCTGTTAATGCAGACACAATGTTTTTATATAAATACTTTTTTGATAGAGGTGAAAAAGTACAAACAGCGTGGGCTAAATGGGAATTTAGTGGTGTTAAAATTATTGGTGCTATGTCGTTAGAAAGTTTTTTATATGTAATGGCATCAGAAGGCACAGACACAAAATTATTTAAAATTGATTTAAGAAATTTAAAAGACACAACATTAAATCATGGTGTCTTCTTAGATTTAAAAACAACAGTAACAGGAACGTATGCAAGTAGCACAGACTTAACTACGTTTACTTCACCGTATGGTGCAAAAGCAGGATTAATAGCAGTAGATAGAACAAATGGTGCTAATTATACAGCCACAAATACAAGTGGCTCTACATATACTATAAAAGGCAATCACACGTCATTATTTATAGGTGTACCATTTTCTTCTGTTTACAGAATGTCTACTCAGTACGTAAGAGAAAGTACAGGTAGAGGTTTAGTAGCGGTAACTTCAGGAAGATACCAAGTTAGAAATATATCTTTTAACTTTGAGAATAGTGGTTTCTTTCAAGTAGAAGTTACACCTAACAATAGAGACAAATCTACAACAATAATGAATGGTTATGTTATAGGTACAGCGTCTTCTCTTGTAGGACAACCTGCTATTAACTCAGGAACATTAAGAGTTCCAGTTCAATGTAGAAACACAGAATTTGTAATGGATATAAAAAGCAACTCACATCTACCAGTTTATATTGCTGATGCTGAAGTTGAAGGTTATTATCATTCACGTTCAAGAAGGATTTAATGATTAAAGAAAATTATGTACGTAAAGCTATTATAGCTGATGCGTTGGAGTTATCTCCAAAAATTAGAAAAGGTGACAGAGAAGAAATTATGGCTTCAGATGGACACAGTCCATTAAGAGCTTTAGTCTTACCTTTTACTTATGATGATGCAAAAATATATTCTATTATAGGAACAAAAGATGAAGGCGTTATAGGAATGTTTGGTAGTAACCCAACTCAATTACCTGAATATGGTGTTGCTTGGTTATTGTCTAGTGAAAAATTATTTAAACATACTAAACAATTTATAAAAGAATGTCCTTATTGGGTATCACAAATGAGTGAAGGTTATGAATATCTTTATAATTTTGTAGATAAAAGAAATTGGAAAAGTTTAAAATGGTTACAATTTTTAGGATTTGAACCAAAAGAAGAATTACAACAATATGGTGTTGGTAAAATGCCATTTTTATTAATGATGAAGGAGACAAATAAAATAGATGTGCGGAGTACCTCAAGCCCAACTAGCATTAACAGCGATTAGTGCAGTAGGTAAAGTTCAAGAATACAGAGAACAAAAAGCTCTAGCCGCTAGTAAACGTGCTTCTCAAAATCAAACACGAATAAATGCTAACGTGGCTTACATGAGAGACATTAATAAAATAGACCAAGAAAAAGTACAAGCTGACCAAGAAAAAGCAGTAGCAGAATTTAAAACTAAAATGGAATCTAAAAAGAAATTAGCACAAGCACTTAACTTAAATGCAGGTAACAGTATAGCTATTGTGCAAGATATAGGTTCTTTATATAATGATGAGTACACTGAAATTATGAGAGATTATAAAGGTGATATGATTACACTAGGCAATCAAACACAAGATGCTTATGCAAACATGTCTAAAGTTTATAATAGTTTAGAGCCTGTAACAGAACCTAGTAGAACAGGATTGTTGTTAGACTTAGGTACAACGGCGGCTCAAGGATATATCAGTTATGACACAGCAAAGGCGGCTAAAAAATAATGGCAAAATATAAATCACGAGTAAAAAATAAATACATGGGCTCAGGCTTTGAAGGCTATGTAGCTTCAGCTAGAACATCTGAAGGTTTACAATTAGCAAAAAAACTACAAGAAAGTGCTCTTACAGGTCAAAAATTATTAAATGTTAAAATAGACCAAGATAAAGATGAAGCTATAGATTCAATACAAACTTTATATGCTTCTGGTAAAAAAATGGAAGATATACAAGCTGAGATACTTGCAGGTAAGCACCCTAATTTAACAGGTAAATTTATAGAAAAAACTACACAGTTTCATTTAGGTAAAGTAAAAGCCGCAGAAACAATTAAAACTATTGAAGCTAATAAAAACAATTATGATTTTAAAGCTGAAGGTTCTACATTAAATAAATTTTATGAACAATTTTTACCTAATTTTGATGAATCTGATAACTCATTTACAGCAGGTTTTGCTTCTGCATTTAATGGTTATAAAGCAGATGAAGCAATAAAAGACGCAGAAAAAAGAAGTTTATTTTCTTCTGAGAAAAAAATAGAAGAAGGTAGAACAATTATTTCTAGTATTCCTACTTCACAATTAAATGAAAAATTAGTTGAATCATGGGATAATTTGGCTTTAGCAGTTCCTAATACTGACGGTGGTTCTAATCCTAATAAATTATTTACTAATGATGAAAAACAAAAAGTATTATTAAAAGAAATAGAACAAACAATTATTGAAGCTAAATCTATAGAAGATTTAAACAGAGCAGATATTTTACTTAATATGGATTTAGGTATAGGTGCTGATGGTCAATCAAGAGGTAGACTTACTGATAGAAAAAAAGATGAAATATTATTATTAAAAGAAAAATTAGAAAAAAGAAGAAGAGCTTTAGAAATACAAGATAGAACAGATAAAGAATATAAAGAAAAAGAAGAAGTAAAAAGTATATTTGCAGAAGCTAACACTGATGTAACAGAAGCAACACCTGATGGTGATTTTACTAGAGCACGTACTTATGAAGAAAAATTAGAATTAAGAGAAAAATTACAAACTTACGGAGACCCTACTTATCTAAAAGCATTTGATGCTATGATTAAAGCAGATAGATACATAAACACTGACCCTGCTGTTTTTGATAAATTAGTAGAAGAAATTTATGCAGGTAAATACACAAGTCAGACAGAAGTATTAGATGCACTTGTAGCAAATGATATAGATAGCAACAAATGGAAGTCTGCACTTACATTCTATAGTGCTTATGAAAGCGATTATGAAAAAGGTATCAAACCTATTCACACAACTGATGCCATATACACAGCAGGTATAACAGCAAATGTTAATTCTGTAGGTGGTATATTTACAAACAGTATGGGTGCATTAAAACCTAATGGTGCGTATGCAAAAGCTAATGCAAAAAGTTATATGATTAAAGAAATAAATGCTTTTGAAACAAGATTTAAAGAAGAAAATGGAAGAGAACCTACAAGTATAGAAAGACAAGATTTTATTGATTTATCAAGAAATGTCTTAATGAAGATGTTTGAAGGAGAAAATGTAAATCCTGAAGTTAAAGCAGTTACAGAATATGAAGAAGAAATAGCACAAGAAAATAAAGAGAAACTAGAAGAAAAAGAAAAATATAAAACTGTAGGATTAGACACAGCTTTATCTAAAATATCTGACGCTTTAGAAGTTAACAAAGGAATGTTTGATGAGAAAGTTCCTAAACCAGATTTAAGTTTCTTTGGTAAAGATACTGATTTATTTGACACAGATTCTACAGATAAGAAAGATTTTGAAGATAAAGAATATCCTAAATTTGTTGCTGAGTTCTTAACAGAAACTTTAGGTGAAGGTGGATTTACTGATGAGATGTTAAAAGTATTAAGTGAAGCTGATTTAAACCAATTAGTAAGAGATTTACAACAAACTATTGGAAACAGCATAACTAAAAAACAAATTCAAACAGGTATAAAATTATTAACAGGAGCTAAATAATGGCTACACTAGATTTACTAGAAGCAAACGATAATTTATCAGAATTACAAAAAGCAGATAATGCAAAAAATGCTTTAGAAGAAATACAATCAGAAAATTTTTATGGTACTTTAAAATCTTACTACTCATACAGAGAATCAGATGATAAATTTAATAACATGTCACATGCTGATTTGTTAGATTATTTTTACAATGATAGGTCATGGAGAAACAACAACACTGTTTCTATGGGTTTTGATATGGGAAATGTATTTGGTGAAGAAGACGAAAAAAGAGTTCAAGAATTTGCTTACATACAACAAACTTATGAAGCATTACCTTCATGGTGGGACGACCCTAATAGAGATTTTGCAGGGTGGTTAATTGATAATGGTGGTGCAATGTTAGCTGACCCTGTTAATTTAATAGGACTAGGTGTTGGTGGTCAAGTAGCTAAACAAGGTTACAAACAAGCATTAAAACAAGCTCTTAAAGGTAAGATGGCAAGTGAAATTAATGAAAGAGCTATAAAAGAAGTTGCAAAACAAAATCAAAAACAATTACTAGGACAAGCTGTTAAAAAAGGTGCACTAACTGAAGGTTACATTGGTGCAACAGTATCAGGTGGTCAAGATGCTATTTTACAAAATACTGCTATAGAAGCAGGAGTACAAGATGAATTTAGTTTTAAACAAGCAGGATTAAGTTCAGCCGCAGGGTTTGGATTTGGTACAGTGTTTGGTGGTGCTTTTGGTTATGGTGGTTTTAAAATGACTAACAGAGGTATGAATAAAACTGCTGTAAAACAATTAAAAGATATTCACGATTATGGAAGAAGTAACATAACAGGTAAACAATTATTTAATGATTTGTCTGTAAAAAAACCTAATACTAAATTATATAAAAATTTAAGTAAACAAGAAGTAGACCAGATAGAAGCAAGAAGTACACTAAGAGGTAATACTACAAATGAAAGAATAAAAAATCTTAGAAACGAAAAAATAACAAGCAAAGACAAACCGTCTGAAGGCTTCCCCCTAAACATTACAAGATACAAAAAAGGTGGTTATCGTATTTACATTAAGAACAAAGTAAAAGATATGATAGCTAACAATGAAATACCTACTAACAAGAAAACATTAGATGAGATGGTAGCTCGTGCTGAAAAAGTTGGAGTTAACCCTACAGAGTTAAGAAAAACTGTAAAACAAATGTTAAAAGACCCTAAGTTTAAAGAACAGTTTGCTTATATTATTGCTAATGCTGATTCTATTGCTAGAGAAGCTGATGACATTGTTATGTTAGGTAATGAATTAAACAGAGTAGATTTATCAGTAAGTGAAAGAAAATCAATTTTAAATGAATTAAATAAACGTGATGAAGCATACACAGAATTATTACAACAACAAATAGAATTACAAAAAGCACCTGCACAAGCAGTGTCAGCAGGTAGGGTTGTTAAAGATGCACAAAGAGCGTCAGAGTTAAAAATAAAACCTGAAGACCCTACAATGCACAAACTTAAAAAAGATAGTCCTGAAGAATATTGGAAAGCTGTAGGATTGCTTACAGATAACGAAGATGTTATTTTAGCTTTACAACATGCAAGAGGTGTAAAAGGTTGGGATTTAGCTTCTGAATATGTTAACAATAATTTATTGTCTTCTCCTGATACTCACATATTAAACATTGTATCTGGTTTAACACAAACATTATGGAAACCTGCTGTATTAGGATTACGTGGTGCTAACATGTTAACAAAAGATAAACATAGAGCTATGATAATTATGAGAGAAGCTCTACAAACTCTTGTATATCAATTTGTTTATCTACCACACGCTATGAAACAAGCAGGAAAAGCGTTTTGGTTTGGAAGACCTATATTAGATTCAGCACAAATGAAATTTGACAATCACATACGTCAAGGACAATTACAAAGATTTATGAATGAATGGGCAAGAACAGGTGTGTTAGGTACAGATAATATTCCCATTGCAGGAAGATTTTTACAAAAAGGATTAGTTGAACCTATTTCTTATACTACAACTTTACCTATGAGAGTATTGTCCGCAGGTGATGAATTTCTTAAATCTATGATGTTTAAAGGTAGAATGGCATCTATTATAAATTCTCAAATATTAGCAGAAGACCCTAATTTTAGTATTTTAAAAGGAGACCAATTTAGAAAACTTTACAAAGATAAAAAGAAAAAATTACAAAAACAATTTATTGATGAAAATGGCAAAGCTATAGAAGTAGGTAAAGGTTTAGATGAAATTTTAGATTCACCATTACAGTATGCTAGAGAAGGTTCTTACACACAATCAGCATATTCAAGAAACCCAGTAACAGGAAAAGATGAAGGACAAATTACAGGTTACATTTTAAAACAAACTTCTGGTAGAGGAAAATGGGCTAGAGCATTTGGTTTACACTTTATTAATACACCATCAAATTTATTAAGATGGAACGCACAGCATCTACCATTTTTAGGTAGATACCAATTTCAAATGAGACACATGTTAGCGGAAGCTGAAGATGTAGCAGAAAAAGGTACGTTCAAAGGATTTACAAGAAAAGCTACAGCAGGTTTAACTTCATTAAATCCATTAAGAAAGAAAAAATATCTTAACCCAGAAGCGGCGGCAGAAGCTAATGCTAGAATACAAATGGGTTGGGCGTTATGGGGTTCAGCATTTTCTTTTGCGGCACTAGGAAAATTTACAGGTGGTGGCTCAAGAGATTACAGAATTAATAAACAAAAAGAACAAAACACAGGGTGGCAACCTTATTCTTATGTTACTAATGATGGAAGATATATTTCATTAAATAGACTTGACCCTATCTTTACACCATTTTTTATAGCGGCAGATATGTATGATGAAGTTAATAAATATTTAGAAACAAATGAAGATTTACCTGAATATATAGAAAGCAGTATGACAGAGTTAGCTTTAGGTACTGTTGCTACATTAACTAGAAATTTAACTTCTAAATTTTACACTAAAAATATGATAGAAACTATCAACTTATTATTAAGTGATGATTTTGTAAATGCTAGAAAACCTGAATATGTATTTAGTGCGGCATTATCAAGAGGATTATTTAAAATAACACCATTATCAGGTGGATTAAGATATGCTAATAGAGTAGGTGATGAGTGGGAAAGAGAATTATTTACATTTTCTGACAGAATGAGAACACTAGACCCTGCTGAATTGTTTTCAAATCAAGCATACACTATGCCAAAACGTAATATGTTAGGTGAACAAATTAATAGAAAAACAGGTTGGTTGTTTGGATTAGGAGCAGAAACAGGTTTATGGTCTACTCCATTTGCTATGACTAATTTTAAAGATAGTAAAACAGCACAATGGATTAAAGATAGAGATTTTCAATATCTTCCCCCTGCAAAAAAAGATGAATATACTAAAATAGATTTAAGAACAATTAGAAATGATAAATACCAAACAGCTTATGATAGATGGTTAGAATTAAAATTAGATATTAGATATACTGAAGATGGTGTTATTATAAAAAATCCTGAAAAATATAAAGGTACACAATATTCATTAAAAGATTTTATTGAAAAACAAATATCTGACCCTACAAGTCAATTATATAAAAGACCTGATGGACTTACGCTAGGCAGAGATGAACAACAATTATACATTTTAAGATTAGTAAGAGATGTAGAAAGAGCGGCATATTGGAAAATGTATGGGGAGTTTCCACAGTTAGAAGACCAAATTAACAAGCAAGATGAATTTAAAAAAAGCAGGTTTAATGAGGCTAAAACAGCAGTAGATATGCTAATTCAATAAAGTACCCCTTTTAGATAAAACAAATTAAATTAAGGAATTAAATGGCAAACAGTTTTGTAAGATACACTGGTAACGGTAGTACAACAGCGTATTCTATACCTTTTAGTTATAGAAGTACAGCAGATTTGGTAATTACCCTAGCAGGTGTAGCTTCAACAGCTTTTACATTAAATGCCGCAGGAACAACACTTACTTTTAACACTGCTCCTGCAAATGCAGTAGCCATTGAGATTAGACGTAAAACCTCACAAGGTACTAAATTAGTAGATTATGCTTCTGGTTCTGTACTTACAGAGAATGATTTAGATACAGATTCAGACCAAGCGTTCTTTATGGGTCAAGAAGCCATTGATGATGCTAATGATGTTATTAAAGTATCAAGTACAGATTTTCAATGGGACGCACAAAACAAAAGACTTACAAATGTGGCAGACCCTACGGCGGCACAACATGCGGCAACAAAGAATTACTTAGAAAACACTTGGTTATCAGCAACAGATAAAGCTACATTAAATAGTGTTAACTCTAATATTTCAAACATTAATTCAGTAAATAGTAATGCTTCAAATATTAACTCTGCTGTTTCTAATGCTACTAACATTAATACAGTAGCTACTAACATTGGTTCAGTTAATACAGTAGCCACAGATATTACAAAAGTTATTGCAGTAGCTAATGATTTAGCTGAAGCCGTATCAGAAGTTGAAACTGTAGCAGACGATTTAAACGAGACAACATCTGAGATAGATACAGTTGCTACAAACATAGCTAATGTTAATACAGTTGGTGGTGCTATAGCTAATGTAAATACAGTAGCAGGTTTATCTTCAGCTATTACAGCAGTAAACAATAATTCTACAAACATTAATGCAGTAAATACAAATTCAAGTAACATCAATACAGTTGCAGGAGACAGTACAGAAATAAATGCTGTCGCAGGTAATGCTTCAAACATAAATTCAGTTGCAGGTATAACTTCTGACATCACTAGCGTTGCAGGAATTTCTACGGCAGTAACGGCAGTAAACAATAATTCTACAAATATTAATGCTGTAAATTCTAACAGTTCAAATATTAATACAGTTGCAGGTTTGTCTTCAGCAATATCAACTGTAAATTCTAATTCTAGCAACATCAACACAGTTGCAGGAAACAATACAAACATTAACACAGTAGCAGGAGCAAACTCTAATATTACAGCAGTAGCAGGTGGTATTACAAATATTAACACTGTAGCTACAAACTTAGCGGCAGTAAATAATTTTGCTGACGTATACAGAATTTCAAGTTCAGCACCCACAAGTTCACTAACTTTGGGAGATTTATATTTTGACACCACAGCGAATGAGCTAAAAGTCTACAAATCTAGCGGTTGGGCGGCGGCAGGTAGCACAGTAAACGGAACAAGCAACAGATTTGAGTACACTGCAACAGCAAATCAGACAACATTTAGTGGTTCAGATTCAAATTCAAAAACTTTGGCGTATGACGCAGGGTTTATAGATTGTTATTTGAATGGTGTAAAATTAGCAAACGCAGATTTTACAGCAACTTCAGGAAACAGTGTAGTTCTTGCTAGTGGAGCTTCAGCAAACGATATTTTAATGATTGTTGCTTATGGTACATTCCAATTAGCTAACGTATCAATTAAAGATTTAACAGATACACCTTCAGGATTTGGCACAGCAGGACAAGCTCTTGTTATGAACAGTTCCGCA